>Ga0098044_1002062_pt1 | contig 10459 bp, 17 predicted proteins | sample 10_taG_FD_75053 | JGI IMG/M metagenome (GOLD analysis project Ga0098044, IMG submission 75053) | Marine viral communities from the Subarctic Pacific Ocean - 10_ETSP_OMZ_AT15264 metaG | ecosystem: Environmental > Aquatic > Marine > Oceanic | place: Pacific Ocean | collected 2015-01-16 | reverse complement strand
TCCATGGATTTTCTTCTTCTATCAGACAGGTCTGGCGCTTTGACCAGCCTTCGTCCACGCTTCCGTCGCAATCGTTGTCAATACCATCACATAGCTCATCGATATGGGCAAATCCTTCATCGGTTTCACCGTTGCAGTCGTTGTCGAGGCCGTCGCATATTTCCACTGGTTGCGGAGCACATTCGCCGCAGGTGTTGGTGACTCCTTCATCGGTTTCGCCATCGCAATCATTGTCTATTTTATCACAGATTTCTTCAGTCGGAAGTATTTCACCAATACATGTGCCCCAGAAAGTACCAAAGCAGTATTTTGTTCCTCGCGAGCAAGCACCTTCGATTGGTCCACCAGTGCATTCATACCAAACACCAGTTGCGCACAGTGGCTCTTCAATTTCCTCTGGTTCTCCGGAATTATTATTTTTGATTGTTCCCTCGTTCACGCAGGAAAAAAGTAAGACAAGGGCAATCAGAATTACGCAAATTGTCGCAATCGTGATTGTTATTCTCCTCATCATATTTCTCCTGGTTTATCGCAGTTTTACAACCCTTCCGAAAACTGGTGTGTCATCAAATTTTAAATGTTTTATCTCTATCATTGCAGCATGAAGGGGTGTCGCCCCGCGCTGGAAGGAGCTTTCTTCGTACCACTGATGTTTGTATTTTAATGGCTTGGGTCTGCGGTAGTCGGTCCAATAGTAAAGTCCATCTAAGTCCTGATAAACACAAACAACATGGCCGGAAATCTTGCCTCCGCTTTTTTCCATATGGTAGAACGAGATCCACGCTCGCTTGGCTAGCCCAGACTTTAAAAGCGTTGCGCACCAATATATTGCGTGGTCATCGCAGTCGCCGACGTCCTCTTGCTCATCAATATTTTTTTGAATTCTTGTCGGATGATAAAGATTGTCGAGAATGCCTCCCCACGGATCGGAGCGCCAGGTATTCCCAAACTTCATGGCTTCAATAATTTTATCGGCAGAATCGTAGACTTGTACAGGGTAGTTTTCGTTTTGGGTAAAGTACATCGTAGTAGAATACCACAACTTAACAGCCCACAGGAAGAAATTAAAAAATATATATAGGATGCCCTTAATTAAAGAGTTCATCAGTGTTCCTCCTAAAATAATTAGGGGGAATTTTTTAAATCATTCTTTTTTTTCTTCTAAAGCACCAGCACCGGCAGGGGCCGACTTAGAACGCTCATAACACGGTTTCTCGTCAAAAGGAGCGCCCTTGAACTTGTTGCCGCCTTTGCCAATAACTCTAATTTTCATTCTTTTGTGTTTTCTTTTCACTTTATTTTGATATTCGCCCACTCTAAACCCCCCGCAAAAAACCTTTTAGAAACAACCACAATTGGGTGCCAAAATTTTTTGCAACAACTTCTGCTATTTCTTCGATTTCCTCAGACTCTTCGACTTCTTGTTGATCATCCCTCATCAGCAGAAACAACTGATCCCAATCAAACTTACCCGGATCCCAGCCGCCTTTTTTACTGCCCCTGGATATCGGATCAACATCTTCGTGCCCGAGGATATATTTTCTTTCTAAGGGGATCGACGCTGTTTTGCTTAACGATTTAATTAGGTTGGCCAAGCTTATGTACTGCTTCTCGGTATATCCCGAAGTGATTGCGCCGTTGCCATGAGCCAGCAAATCAATTCCGATCGAATTTCCATTTGGGCTTCCCTCCCAAACAGCTAATTCGGTTGGTCTTTTAACCGTTCCTTGCCACCTATTCCTCCACCATGAATAAAGTTCTTCCGTAGCTAGCACTTTTCTTTTGCTGCTACCAGTGTGCCATGCAACCTCTGTAAGTGGCAAGAATTGCCAGATCTTTCCAGTGTGATCAATTAAAAAATGACCTTTATATTTTAGTATGTTTGCCATGCGGTGAGCATATGCAAAACCAATTTCTTCTAAAGTTTTATTGAGATTTTTTATTCTTTCTAGGCCAGCACCGTAGCCGGTAGTATGAATAATAATAGAATTAACTTTGGCTAACTGTCTTTTCGGACCACGTGAAGTTGTGCTTTCCAGAAATTCATCTGTTGTTTCGAAAGGTTCCATAGTCATTACCTCTTAGACTAAGTAAAGTATTTCTCTTCCTGGCCCACCATGTTTACATACTCTTCTACTTTTATTGGATCAACGAAGCCTGACCGGATAAGCTTTTCCAGAATCCAGTGCTTAGGATCTCGCTCAGGAAGATCCTCAACGGCTTCCCAGATAAATGTTTCTGTCTCTTGATTTTTCATAAGGCCGGGAGTCATGTACGGCAAGACAAGTACAAACAATTTAAAAATCTTATCGTTTCTTTCAAATGTAACACTGTCAACAATTCTATATTCGCCCTCATATCCAGCTTCTTCTTTGAACTCTCTTATAGCGGCGTCAACAAACCTTTCGCCCGGCTCAAGACTACCACCAGGAAGGCCCCACTGGCCGGGCTCGGTGATATTTCGGGATCTCTTACCAAGAAGAATCTTCCCTCCCATACCAATCGCAATGACTCCCGCGCCGCCTGGCGTCTTTTTCACTTTCACTTTCTTTTTTGGTAGCTTAATTCGTATCATAGTATCTGCTCCGGCTTTCTGACAAATTGAATTGTTTTTAGGCCTTCAATCTTTTTCTCTGGGTTGGGATGAAACAAGGCAACGTGTTTCAAAAATTTATAATAATCGCGCCAGTGGCCTATTTTTATAAACTTAAATTTAACCATATGCACTTCTTCTTCCTCTGTCTGGACTATTTCCACCGAGGTAACAACCGTAATTCCTTCAATTCCTCGAAATTTATCCACTATATCAGTGATGTTGGCATCCCTAACAATTCTGAACTTGGCGTATCCTTTCCAAAGCTCGTAGTCGAGAACTTCCTTCAAAGTATCTTGCGCGAACATATCAATATCTTTACACTCTTGTATCCATTTTTTCATCTCGTTGGCCACTCCACAAAAGATTCTGTCACTATGATAAATAGTTTCTATTTCCTGTTTAACTCTAATGAAGTTCAGTAGACACATTGCAGTCTAACAAACTTCTTCTTGATTCTTCAAAGCCGCGCAATAAAGTTTTTAAAGTCGTGGCCTCAAGTTGATCAATCTCTATTTGCTCTGCTCCGGAGGGAAGACCCTGAGAAATTTCAAACAACAACTCGCTTATAGTTTTACTTATGGTGAAGTGTGTACATAAAATAGTGACAATTCCACCGTTAAAATGTCTGTTGGACAGAAAGAATCGAAGCAAATGAAAAATATATTTTTTTTCTTGTTCCATTTCTCGTATGGCTTTCAAGCATTTTTCATGCGGAATCATCACTGCTTATTCACCTATCCTTTTAAAAGCTGGGGTCTTTTCCAGTTATTCAATTTTTCGGCAATAGAATTTGGCCCACCTACAACAACTAAATTTCTATGTGAATTTCCACTGATTAGTTGCAATTTTGTGAACTCCTGTCGCTTGTCTAAATTTAATGACAGCAATCCGCTTTCTAATTTTTTTGACGTTACCAGGTCATCCCTAAAGGAAATCACTTTCTCGGAATTAATATATATTTCTCTCAAAGAATAATTTTGCCTAGGCGGCGAGTTATCAGAATAACTGGAAACTCCACCCTCTTGATATATTTCGACTAACTTAACTATCATTTTTTCCTCCGTTATTGATAGGATATGCATCTCTTTTTGCAACAAACCATATGTTGCTTTCAAAAGACAATTTAAGGTATTCTTGCTGATCCTCCAATACAATTCCTACTCCCGGCTTGGCCAACTTCTTATAGTCGCTATGCAAGCAATAGGTATCATATAAAAAAGTATGAGATGGGAGATGTACCAGATCACCCTTCTTCATTAGATTCTTCTTCCTCTGCTTGGACTTCAGGTGGTTGATTGGCAGAATTTCTCTGCTGTACTAAAACTTCCTGGTGCCCGGTTACCATTGAAATAATGTTTCTCAATCTCATGCTGACAAAGGCCAGGTCGCCATAAACTTTGTTCAGGCCTTGCAAAACCTTTTCTGAATTGACCGGCGATTCTTCTAGCGCAGTGCATATTTGTGTCAATTGAGGCCCGATATTCGTAACCAAATTGGCATCAACATCTTTTTTAATGAGCGAGCTTGCTCTTGACGGTAATTCCTCAATAGGAATTGTGTATGAAATATCTACTAACATTTAAGCCTCCACGATTGCATGATTTGTTGTGATAAGTGTTGAAGTTACCGAGACAGCGTTTTGCAACGCGCATCGGGTAACTTTTGTCGGGTCAATGATTCCTTCTTCCAGGAGATCAACGATGCATCTCTTGGCAAAATCATATCCATAATTTTCTTCTAAATTCTCGATCTTTGAATAAACAATGTCGGGTGATTCTCCAGCATTCAACGCCATCTGATGAATCGGTTCTCTCAGTGCTTCAAGAACAATCTTAACGCCTAGGCCCTGCTCCTCGTTGTCGACCTCGACTTCCAAATCTTTCGATGCCCTGACCAGCGCAACGCCTCCACCCGGGACGATTCCTTCAAGCTGGGCTGCATTGACCGCTTCCAGAGCGTCAATGATTCGGTGTCTTTTTTCGATCATTTCTAATTCTGTGGCTGCGCCAACTCTAATAATTGCAATACCAGAAGCAAGACGAGTGATGCGTTCTTGTATCCTCTCGCATTCATGAATGTTATCAGTTTGATTAAGTTCTGCTTTGAGTGCATCAATTCGACTTTCGATTTCATCGTCATCTCCATTGCCGTCCAGTATTGTTGTTATATTTTTGGTGATTTCAATTGTTCTGGCAGTGCCCATGTGTTCCAGCTTGGTTTCCCTCAGCTTATGTCCCACTTCTCTTGTAATAAATACTGCTCCGATTGAAGTTGCCAAGTCCTTAAGGATGTTTCTTCTCTCTTGACCGTAACGAGGCGCCTTAACAGCGGCGACCTTCATTGTTCCGCGAATTGAATTCATGATCAGCGCTGCCAGTGCTTGCCCAGAAACCTCCTCTGCTACGATCACCAATGGTCGGCCTTCGCGAGCCACGACCTCCAGAACTGGAAGCATATCTTCAACTGTTTCAATTTTGAAATCGGTGACCAAAATGAAAGGATTGTCATACCTTGCAACGCCTCTGGTTTCGTCAGTGATAAACTGCGGCGAGATATATCCTGAGTCGAACCTGAATCCCTCAACGATATCAAGTGATGTATCATATGATCTCGCATCTTCTATTGTTATTGACCCGTCGTTGCCAACCAAGTCGACTGCCGTAGCAATCAAGGCACCAATTGTCTTGTCGCCGTTAGCTGAGATCGTTGCGATGTGTTCGATGTCTTCTTTCTTTTTGATCGGTTTGGAAATCTCCCGAAGATTTGTTATAATTCTGTCTAGTGCCTTATCCATCCCCCGTTTCAATTCAATTGGCGAGGCGGCGCCGGAGATCAAATACTTTTGTGAGCGCTGAAGAAGTGCCCTCGCTAGCACCGTGGCTGTCGTGGTTCCGTCTCCGGCATCCGAATTTGTCTTGGCTGCAGCCTGCTTGATTGATTGTGCTCCGAGGTTTTCAAAAGGATCTTCGAGATCAATAAATTTTGCAACAGTTACGCCATCTTTTGTAATGATGGGCCTGGAATCTTTCTTTTGGATTATAACGTTCCTTCCCCTCGGACCTAGTGTGCTAGCCACATTATCTGCTAGGACATTGGCGCCTTTGAGGATTTTGTTTTGTAATGTTAATTCTGATTCGTATTGTTTTGGCATACTCCTCCAAGTAAAAAAGCCATGTTATGTATATTATACAGCATGGCTCTGTGAATGTCAAGGTTTAAATTGTGTTATTCACCAACCCCAGGTATACTCGATTGGCTTGGGCTTGATTTGTCCGGGCGCAGTTTTTGAGTCTTGCCTTTGATGGTTTCGGCTGAGGTGATCGCAACTTGGGCTGCATCATCATTTTCCAATCTGGAAGTGAAGAACTCATTGACGCCAGTTGTCAACTGGTCGACAGATTGTATAATCTCAAATATTGATGCGTTTAACTGTGATGTAACTTGATCTAATACTTTTTGGATTGCCGTATCTCCGATTTCAATTACGCCAATAGGAGAGCCGGCTTCTCTGAGTATCGCGCCTTTGCCGAGATTAAAATGATCTCTGAACAAATAGCCTCTAGAACTCTTCAATGCATTTGCCATCTCCGCTTTTGAATTCAATTCCGCGTATTTTTTAAGAGATTCTTCCCTAGAAAGAAACCTTAATTTCTTAGCAGCTTGTGTCCTACGGCGACGAGAATTGGCAAAGAAATAGGACGCGGCCTTTGCTGCACCCAGAATTGTGTTTACGACGCGGGTTTCAGCCCTCTTGGTAATCACGCCAGCTTGAATTAATTCTATTACATATTTTTTAACCGGGCCTGATTTGAAGGATTTGGTGGGGCCGGCCGCCGTCGATCCAAAAAACTCAGGTCTTTTCCCATAATTAAGATCTTCTATGATTTTTTCGGCGGGCGAGGGCCCTTCGGAACCATCAGGCCTCTTCAGTGGCGGTGGTGCCGGTGCGACTTTTGTCTTTTGCGGCTTATCTCCTCCGGCGCGGGTATACATATTATATACACCGCCCTCTCTAACGATTTTATCAAAAATTTCTTTAAGTTCTTCTTCCGACACATCCTCTTTGGCCGGCAAAGTATCAGAAATAGCTGTTTCTTTATTCTCAAAGAAACTTTCTGGCAATTGAATCAAGTTTTTGTGCGTTGATTTCGAAATCATCTTAACGACCTCTTCTATGGTAAAATCAAATTCATAAAAAGTAAGTTTACCCTCTCTTTCGAGGCCTTCAGTATCGCCAAAACTTTTCGTGACAACAACGTACCTCATCATCCATGGATCCCTAGCTAGGTCATTAACTAAATCGACATACGATCCTCCGGCCTTAGGTTGTTTTTCGCCGTATAGTTTTAAACTAATTGGGATACCATCTTTAGTTGTAAGATCAGCTATCGTACCTTCACCAGTTTTTATCTGGGTGCCGCCCAGCAAAACCCCCAAAAACGATTCAAAACTAAATCCGGCTGATGCTGCATTGAAATTTGTTATAACAACCGTCAAGGTCTTGAAGAAGACCAAGTAGGAAAGAATCCTTGTGATCTTTTCCCCAACACTAGCGCCATCAGGGATTTGAAGATCTCCTTTGTAAAATTTCTGAATGCTAGCTAGCTTTCCTGGCAAGTCAGCGCCCTGGATATTTTGCAAATAATCTAACAAAGCTTTCCGCTGTTTGCCTGGAACTTCGGCGCCGTCCTTCGTTCTAGTGTCAGACCAGCCGATTTCCGACACAGCAATTGATGGAATGGCATCCCAGGTTATGGTGGTTGAGCCGGCTCCCTCGGAAAGCAACTTCAAGTTATTTTCCAGCACTTCTGAAACCATTCGCTGCAAGTCTTCCAACAGCAAGTCCTTTTTCTTTGGTTTGTTTAGTCTTTTTTCAACTAAAAGTTCAAGATCTGTAGCCATGTTTTTCTCCCTAAACTATTTTATCTGCGATGCCATATTCAACTGCTTCTTTGGCAGTCAAATAGACCTCTGTTTTCTTACTAATTATCTTTCTAATCTTCTTAACGGAAAGATTTGTTTCTTTTGCTAGACATGCAAAATATCTTTCCTGAGTCCATGATACTTCTGCCAAACCTTGCTCGATCTCTGAAACTGATCCTTGGAGGCCTGAACCTTTCGCATTGTGTATCATAACGCGGCAGTTTTTCCCGACGCGTCGCTTTCCTTTGGTTCCTGCTGCCAACAGAAGCACTCCGGCTGACATGACTTTTCCTATTCCGAAACAATGAATCTCACAGTCTCTCTTCACCATCCTCATGATATCATACACAGAGAACATATCATAAGCATCGCCACCGCCGGTTGAAATAATGAATTCAATTGGTTTTTTCTTCTTGCCTCCATCGGCGTGCAAAGACATCAACGAATATGTGATCTCAGATGCTCTCTCTTCATCGAGATCGCCATAAAGCCCAATGATGCGAGGGCCTTCGGGATCAAGATCTTGGCTTAAAACTACTTCCTCTAGCTCTTCGAATAAATCTTTCTGCATAATAAGTCTCCTTTTATATAACTATTTCTGAGAAGATTTTTTTATCATATCCATTGCCCCTTCCCAGTCCTCAAACTCAAAAAATTTCGTTTTAAAAATTACAGGAAATGCCACTCGAATCTTTTTTATCGATTCCTCCTTCCAGCCCTCTATTAATTTTTTATCTAATTCCTTTGAGATGTTGACTGTGTCATATCCCAAGTCTAAGTCGCCCATGGTTTTATATTTTATTTCAAATATGAAATTCATATCATCAACTGCGTGAGACATCAACCAAAGCGACTGAATAATCGTCGTCTGTGCCAATTGTGCGGCTCTGACAACGCGCATCATCTTTGATAATAAACTAAACACTATGGCGCCGGAGATAAACCACACGCCTTCATATAAACCAGGTACATAATATTCTGTCATAATCCCTCTCTTGTTGCAAAAAAAAGACCCCTAGCGCATTCGCTGGAGTCTGAAATAACCTAGGTGGTTTTTTCTTATTTAAATTATCTTTTCCTTGAATACGCCAAAAGTCTTTTGGCAACGCGCTTGGTCACTTCTTCAAGAATTCTCTTTTCTTTTCGTTGCTTTCTCATGCGAGCTTCAACTCGACGAGCAACTTCTTTGATGATTTTATTTTTATTGGAAGGAACCACTTGGATGTTGGCTCTATCGAGGGCCCTCATAACTTCTGCAAGCTCAAGTTCCTCATCTTCGCCCTCTGATGGAATGTCAAACTCTTCCCCACCTTCGGCTTCCAGTTCCTCGCCTTCATCACCCATGGGTTCTTCAAGATCGGGCTCCATTTCGTCACCGACTTCTCCGCCTTCGGCTTCAGCAGCGGAAACCATTTTCCTCAAGAAGGGTAAGGCGCCCTCTAGTTCTTCCGAAGAGATCTCAACATCTGCGGCATCTTCGCCACCAAGATCTTCCTCGCCACCGATAGGCTCGTCAAGAGCCAACTCGTCTTCCGCAGGAAATTCCTCGCCACCTTCGGCAGGAAGTTCTTCCTCTTCGGGGAAAGCTTCTTCGCCATCATCGCGCGCATAATATTTCTCATTGATTGTCCCGATGCTAGCTAGTTTTTGAAAGCGTCTGATCGTGCTTTCTTTCAGTAATCTATTTTTGCTCATTTGAATTTCTCCTTAGATAAATCAAGAACCTCAGCGTATAATAAATAGTATTATAAATTCGAAAACGCTATAAATCCGGATGTTCTTTTTCCAGGATATCGAATATACTTTCGACTTCTCCCTCGTTCAAACCAAATTTAGCTTTGCTGAGTTCTGCCTTCTTAATTAGATTTCTATTCATCTTTCTTTGGGTTTTCTCATTTGTTTCTCTCGATTCCTTGTGCTTATCCATTATTCGCGTGATTCCGTCATCGTTATTCAAATAGGCAGATACAACCATCTGGAAGAACTCTGTTATTCCCATATTATCATAATTTAGCCTTGTCTTTAACTCAGCATGCCTCTTATCCGTCTCTTTAAAGACGATGTTTTTTTTAGTCATGCCGTACTGCGTATCGCTATTCATTTTCTTCTAATTTCCTCAAAAGGTATTGAGTTAGATGCATGAAACTATACCCCGATTCGGGATTCGGGTCGGGTGGCCACTCTAACTCTCTCGGTTTGTTATTGTGAAAAAAATAAAGTGTTGGTACACCATCATTAATGAAAGCCTCTGATAATCTTTTTTCGACCCTAACATTGACATTCCCAAAATTAACTCTGCCTTGAAACGCTGATGCCAGTTGATCGAAGACAGGTTCAAGGCCATGGCATAACCCGCATGTATCAGAAGTAAACTTGACTAACCATGGGATTTCGCTATCTCTGATAGAAATATTAAAATTTGAAAGAAATAATTTTTTAACTTTGTTTTCCATCTGTCGATCCTAATGCTCCATCCCCCCTGTCGCTAATCGTGATGGGATATTGTTTATATAGTTGATCTTGTTGCCACACCCTGATCGGTCTAAAGTGTACGATAGGAATCAGAACAGCTTGCGCGATCTTCATCCCGGGTGAGATCTTTTGCCGCGTTGTCCCAACGTTGTGAAGATTCACAAACACCTCGCCTTCATAGCCTGAATCTACGACACAGGCTCCCACAAGCAAACTTCTCTTTGCTGCATTGCCGGATCGATCTTTAATTTCCAGCATGTAGCCATGCGGAACGCCAAACTTAAGCCCAGTTTGGAGGACCGTACTTTCCCCGGGCCGAATAAGAACGGCCTCATCATTTTCTGGATTGTAGGGTAAATCCAATCCGGCGTCGGAGGGGTTTGCCCGCGCGGGGTCTTCACCTCTAATTTTATAATACTCTAGTAACATACGTCTCCTTATAATTATGCTAACATTTTAAAACTGTGA
>Ga0098044_1002061_pt1 | contig 10462 bp, 14 predicted proteins | sample 10_taG_FD_75053 | JGI IMG/M metagenome (GOLD analysis project Ga0098044, IMG submission 75053) | Marine viral communities from the Subarctic Pacific Ocean - 10_ETSP_OMZ_AT15264 metaG | ecosystem: Environmental > Aquatic > Marine > Oceanic | place: Pacific Ocean | collected 2015-01-16 | reverse complement strand
CTCCTGGCATTTTTGTTTTTGGCATTTTATCTGCATTTTTCATTACTAATGCTTTACCTGCTTGCGCATCACCATTTGCTCCTGGAATCTTTCCTAATGCTTCAGTTACTTCTTCAACTGTTTTTGGAAATTTTCCTGGAATTCCTGCTGATAATGCTGCATCAATAATTTTTTCCATATTAGCTCCTGTAAATTCAGCAATATTACCTGAACCTGCTTTTCCTCCTGGATCTCCCATACCTCCTACTGTAATTAAATTCAAAGTTGTTACCAGTGGTGCACCTGGCAAATCAATTTGTGTTACATTTGCTTTTGCTGATGGATTAATTAAACTAATAGCTGCCCATCTGTGATGTCCATCCATAATGTAATTATCTGCAGATACAATATTACCAAGATCTGCATTCTGCCATTTGTCTCGTAATACAAAATCTATTACCATTCCAAATGCCTTTTCTTTAATAAGTTCTGTTTGTGCTGGTAGTAAATCGCCGACTGCAATTTTTACTTTTTTACCTGCTACCTTGTCATCTTCTGGGTTGTCGTCTTTTTGTCCGCCGTCCCAGGCTGCTTTCGCAACTTTTTTGTCGATTTTACTTTGTCCAACGACATCTGTAGTACCTAGTACTCCGTCATCTTCTTTAAGTAAGTTTTTCATTTTTAACATAGTTTTCCCCTTTGTGTTTATTTTAATATAAATATGCAGGAAAATGTTATTTCCAGAGGATTTGAACTAGAACTAAGGTTATTGCAAGAACTAAAGAGATTGCAGTCTTGGCAGTTATGCCTTCTCCCATATGACCATAAGTCAATAAAGTAAAAGCTACTATTCCTATACTAAATCCTATAAACCTGCCAGGCCATAAAGTTCCATCAAAATGTTCTACAATATACTTTGTTCCTAATATAAATCCGTATGATATTGGAAATGAAAATATTATTGCCATCCATATTGGATGTTTTTTTGCCCATGGCCATATAAATTGTCCATTAGTTTGATACCAAATTAGTATCTGACCGACACCAAACCATAATAGTCCTAGGATAAATTTATTCATAACTTTTTATTTTAATATAAAGAAAATTTCTCAGAAAACCTAGAAAAGTTACGCTTTTTAAGGGGTGTCTGTAGACCAGGACGTAACTATATTAATACGACTGTCGTATTTTACTGTAAAATTGGTTTATATCTTCTAATTCACTTGTTGGTATTCTTAAATCTTGTTTACCTATTTCACCTGTTGAATCTGGTATATCTTCTGCCATAACAACATCACCAGTCATTTCCCATGGACCCCAATGTTCTGTTTTTAACATCCAACCTGCAGCTTTGCTTGGGTCGTAATATTTACATTCTTTAGAATTGATTCTTCCTATTGCGTAATATGCATCTTTTGGTATTTCTAATTTTCTACCATTAGAGTGATCTAATACTTTATTTTTATACTCTACCCATGCATGGCCATATCTTTTACTTTCTAACATTCCTTGTCCATTTACCATACCATGTACTAATATATGATTCTCATCTCCTATGAAATTCATAATAAGTCTGCCGGCTGCTTGATAACAATCGCCCATCTTACCTTCTAATAATATTTGTTTTAGTTTGATCATTTTCTTAATGCATCTATTTTTGCTTGTTTATCTGTTGTAACATATGTATCATGTTTACCGTCAGGAGTTTTTTCATATTTCCTAATTGTAAATTTTATTGTTGGAGAATAATTTCTTGGTAGTTTATTTTCTATTCCAAGGAATTGTACTGCATCCGGTATTAGATATAATATCATTTCCTTTGTATTTAGATTCATTATTAATTGACTAGATGTCCATAATTTATTTTGTGCTCTTACTAAATCATATTTTGGACCTTTATCTTGTCTATGATTATAAAATTCTGGAAACAGTTTATGATAATCTACATTATTATGTAATACATTCAATGTATTTATTAATCTTGTTTCTGATGATAATTTATCATTTCCGGCTTGGTATCCTGCTTCAGGATGTTCTAATCCATGATTTGTTCGAACTAATGGTTCTTTATTTAAGTCTTTTAATTTAACAATTGGGTCTAATCTACTTGTGTTCTCAATACTTACAAGTCTTTTTCCGTCACCAATTAATGTATGTCCTTTAATACCTCCATGGAATTCAACTGCTGTTTTAACTGCATCTGCTAAATTGTCTTTAGCTAATACTTCTCTAATCCTAACTCCATCTTTCGATTTTATTTTTGCTTTTTTAGATTTATCAAACTCTTTTTCGTCTCTCTTAACAAATAAAGCTGAGTTAACTAATCCTATACCGTATTGATTCATTCCTTCAGACCAATCTGTTTCATTATCTATAACATAACATATTTCGACACCATACCCGGTTATGTCTCTTACTACCTTTAAAGATGGATTATAATTTCTATCTCTGTTCTTTCCTAATACCATTCCATCTTTATATTGTTTAGCTACACAGATACATTCATGTAAAGGTTTATTGTTTAATATGTCTTTTAATTTAATCATCTTAAAATGGATCGTTCCAATTAACAACACCTTTCTTTAATAATTGAGCTAGTTTAGGAAATTTACCTGATGGTTCATCTGTTTGTGGCATGAATCCTCTTTTTGGAGCTCCTGTTGCTGGTTTTGCATTTGTTTGCATTACTTCTATCTGTTGCCAAATATAATCTGCTGCTACATTTGCATCAAGTGCTTTTATTTTGTTAAACTTCTTTAATTCTTTTAACGCTTTTTGTCCTACAGCGCCTGAACTAATCATCTGTACGATGTCTTTTTTAACTTTGTCTTCAGGAGCTTTTAATAAATTAGTTCCGCCAACATGTTTTTGTGGTATCTCGCCCATAACAGCTGCAATTGCAGTCTGAACGGCCTTTAATCCATGTATCGGGTCCATTCCTGGAAATGACATATTTGCACATTTCATAGTCGCTTGAGCATTAAATGCATATACTTGACTCCATCTATGATGTCCATCAATAACCCATTTTTCATTTAAGGTTATAATCGGTGCCATAATAACAACATTTTTACCTACTAAATAATCCTTTAATAATTTTGAATCTATTTCTAATGGATAATTAAGCGACTTTTGTATATCGATTTCATTTTGAGTAGGACGTAATTTCTTTACAGGAATAGATACTTCTTTAATAGCAATTTTATCATCTTCTACATCTCCATCTTGTAAACCTGCTTTTAATGCTGCTTTTACTTTCTCATCGCCGGCATCATCACTCATAGTTGTTACAAAAGCTTCATACTTCTTTCCAAGATTTTGCATTACTATTTCTTGTCCTGGTGTTAGGTCTTGTTCGGACAATATTTCTTTTGCTATTTCAAATATCATTGTTCTTTTTTTCATTTTACTTTACCTTATTAATTTTGTTATTGATCGTACATTTGGATATTGATTTAACATATTATTTACGGCTGCTATATTCTTATTTGAATCGTCCATGAAATAAATTGTATCATATCCTTTCTTAATTTGTTGTTCTATCCAATCTGCTTTTAATTTTGGATCTGCTCCACCTAATGGAACTACATATGCATCTATTCCCATAGTCTTTAAGAAACTAGTCACAGGAGCTCCTAATTTTCTTGCAGTTAATATAGTTACCTTTCTGGTTCCTCTTGAGGCTCTTCTTGCTTTATCTAATTGTTTTCTTAATAAATCTGCATTACGTTTAATTAATCTTGGGTTCTGTAATGGCCTATCAAAATCTTTAAAGTCAAACTCTTCTCTTGGTCTTGGTCTATACACTGCAAATTGTGCTGGGTCTAATTTTTTTATAATTCTTCCTGCACGTGTAACATATATCCATGCATCTGATTTTGCTATTGTGTCATCAAAATCAAATACACTTAAAACTTTACCTTCTTTTAATATATTTTTTAATTTAATCATTAGTCGCCAATTTCTGTTTGCCAATCTTCTGCTGTGTCTGAATCTTCTATATATAAATCTGTCTGTAAAACTTCTTCATCAATTCTTGCTTGTTTTTCATCATCTGATAAATCTCTAAACCATGATTGTTTCCATGGTCCATGATATTTAGTAGCATCACTCAAAGATTCTGATTTTATTCTAAGCACTGTTCCTGTTCTTCCGATACCTACTTTTAGTCCGCCTGCGGACCCAGTTTGCACTCTACCTGCTGCATCCCATTCTGCTTCATATTTATCTAGAAATCTAACATTAGTAGTTCTATAACAAAATTCTTCATTTGTATTGGTTGAGGAACTACACATTCGTTCTGATCTTAATTTATACTTTAGACTTTCGGTAGTTGCTCCACTTGCTGTTATCATACCTTCTGCCATTCTTTCTATTTGAACTTCCTTGGAACGTTCATCTTGTGTCTTTACAACGTAATCTGCATCAGCAGCATCTTTCATTGTGAATACCATATCTGTTTGCCATTCAGGTTTTGCAATGATTTCTGTAACATGTACGTCGGTCACCTTCTCTCCACAATGTTCGCATATTTCCTCAATATATTGAGTCCCGTTTATGACTTTGTATCTAATCACTTATGTCTTTACTTTCTAATAATGTATATGAAAATGAATTACCATGAATCTCTCTAGCTTTTTTACAAATATTTAAGAATTCGTGCCACTCTGAATTTTTTGCAATTACTTGACATCCTGCTGACCATTTATCTACTCTTGTAGATTTACCACTAGATTTTGCAGTCGCTCTGTGAATGTTAATACCATATACTCCTGTTGAGGCATTATCATAATCATAAGTTTCATCTAGATTATTATCTCTATAAACTGTTACTGGCTTCTTTTGTCCTAAAGCTTCATATTTACCTTGGTGTAATCTAATTTTATGAGAGCCTCTATATTGCCCTGGCTTTAAGATTGCAACTCCACTATCATTTAGAATGTTTTCTACCCAATGGGTTCCTGGATCTGTAGTACAATCGTATTCATGAAAATGCCAATACCCTTCTTCGCACTTATATGAAATTGTCATTAAATCATCAAATGCATTTGTGACTCTATTTTTTGTTTTTGAATTTCTAACGCCTACGATATTAACGTCATAACTTTTATTACTGTTGTCGTGAAACCATTTATAACCTTTAGCTTCTACAGTGTTTTGAATTTGTTTTCTTGTATACATAATTTCCTAGTTTTACTTTATTATAAATATCTAGTAATGAGTTATAGGTGGTGTAGTTGGTACAATTATTTGAACGTTCCCATTATATATTTGATATGCTGGGTCGTTGCAACATGTTCCGTTCCACCAGCCTCCTGTTAAGCAATCTCCGAATACATTCATACTGATAGATAAATTATCTGCAGTACATGTTTGGTCTACTGTCACTCTAAATCTCATTGTGAATGGTCCTGTTGATTGGCTTCCCCAATCTGGGTTTCCAAAAAATGTAGTGTTAACAAATCTCCAACCCGGTCCGAAGTTTAATCCACTTGGATATGTGTTTTGAATATCCCATAACCAGTATCCTGATTGAGAACCTCCTCCAACTGGTGCAATTATTGGTTGCAGGTTAGTCCATCCTGGTCCTAAATTTATTTGAAATGCAATTATCCAATTTATATTCAATTGAAAGAAATATCCTAGTGTGTAATTAACAGTAACAACTTGGCCTGGTGAATAAGGTCCTGGTGGTGTTATTGTACTAGACTGATTAAATACACATTGTGAACTAGCATTTAAGCTAAAGAATAAACATAATATAACTAATAGTTTTTTCATCTTATAAGTGTTATTGATCTTACGTATCTATTATTATTTACAAAGACGTTAATGGTATATAATCCTATTGGACAATCTTTGCCATCCCATGGCTTATTGCTATCTGCTTCAAATATCCTTTCGCCCCATCGATTGTATATAGTAATATGTTCTATCTCGTCAGCTGATTTACCTCTTACTTGATATACTTCATTATGATTATCTCCGTTAGGTGTAAATGAATTTGGAAAGAATAGTTGTACATAAGCACAATCTTCTATTGTTATTTCATGATATGATGTATCACCTTCACAGCCAAATCTAGTTGTTGACACAGATATAATATATGTACCAATAGCTTCCGGCCAATAAACTGATAAAATATTTTCATTTGCAGTAACAGGTGCATACAAACCATTTGTTCCAGGCCCTGAAATATGCCAATAGTATACTTTATTAGCATCATACTCTACTTGATAGGTTTGTACTGGTATAGCTATACAATTATCATAGGTTTCTTGAGCTAATAAATGGAAGGGTAATATTAATAATACCCACCACCTCATTAGTAATGCTGAATTGGTCCAGTAACTGGTCCAGTATTTACAGTAACATTAATAGTAGTTGAACAACCTGCTAATGTATATGTAACTACATGAACTCCTAGTCCTGCTGTTACTGGGTCAAATTGATTACCTACTACTCCTGTACCTGAATAGGTCCCACCTGCTGGTGAACCACCTAATGCCGCGGCTGGGTCTCCTGTACAGAATGGTCCTAATGCTGATAATCCCATTTGTAATAAATAAACATCTAAATTAACTGGAGCTCCTGGACAGTTATTTGAATTTGTTTCTATAACTGACACTGCATTTGGATACAGGCCTGATACTGCACCCCAATCTGTTGTAATAGAGTTAGTTCCTTGCCCACCTGTTATTGCTCCTCCACCACCAGTAATTGTCCATTGGTATGTTGATGTTGGAGTGTTAGTAACGAAATGGATTTCTCCTGTTGCATTTACACATATTGTGTCTGGGTTGATTGTTGTTTGACTAAATGTAAATATGGTCGTTGCCATCATTATCATTGTGATAAAGAAGGCCAATAATACTTGTTTGTTTTCTTTGTAATTCATAACGTTTCTCCTTTTATATAAATATCTAATTTTGTAGCCTTACTTTAAGTTTTTTAATCTTGTCTAGGAATTCTTCAATTGAGTATTTCTTTCCTCTTTCATCTTTAATTACAAAGTTTTTTAATAGGAAATGATTTTGATCTACTGCCTTCATCAATAATTCAAATCCTTTACATGACCAAAATACTCCAAAGCCATTATCATCTCCTAATTGATTAATATCATTTACAGTATCAGCTTCTTCATTTCCTGGATATAAAATATAATAACGCATCTACTTAGATTTAACTACAGCACGACCTTCCATTTGTTCCCAATCTCTATCTTTTCTAACATCATTATTTTTCATATGTGTTGCGGTAAGCATTCTCGGTGATATATCTAAATCACTAGCTACTTTTATCAATGCTTTTACGTCTTTAGGAAAGCAATGACCACCATAACCGAAATCCCCATCTGGTCCTGGGACTGACCAATGTGAGTATCCTAGACGTTCATCATGCATAGCGTACTCAATTACCTTATCATAATCTACATCTAATCTGTCACATATCTGATACATTTCGTTTGCAAAAGAAACTTTCATTGCAAGGAATGAATTAGTAACATACTTAACCATTTCAGCATATGTTGAGTCAGTCTTAATAATTTTTACTTTTGGAAATACTTTTACAAAAAGTCTACGTACTCGCGATGCAGCTTTTTTGGGCCCACCGATTATAATTCTATTTTGATTCTTAAAATCATTGATAGAATTTGCTTCTGTTAGGAATTCTGGATTAAATACTATATCAATATTACTAAACATATTGTTCCATCTAACTGTAGTGCCTGGTGGTATAGTTGATTTAACTACTATAGTTTTGCAATGATTTGATGTATTTATTTTTTCTAAAACTTCGTCTACTATACCTGTGTAACAGCTCCCATCACCTCTCATTGGAGTTGGTAAGCACACAAATAATATTTTGCTCTTTCTACAAATATCATCTAGCGTTTCACATGTACTTTCTTTTGCAATATCATATGTTTCGATATCAAAAAACCCTTTTAGGCCTTCACGCACTGCAGTGCCAACAAAGCCTTGTCCTACTATACCTATTTTCATTTTAAACTCTCTTTAAATTTAGTTATATACTCATTTAATGAATGAGTTGGGTTCCATTTTAATAATTTTTTTGTTTTAGATATGTCAGCTAATGTCATTTCTGCTTCGCCTGGTCGTTTAGGAATATAAATTTTTTCTCCTCCAAACATATCAGCTAATTCATTAATAGAATAATTGATGCCTGTTCCTAATGGAAATGCTTCACCGTACCAATCATCATGACTTGCTGCTATTAGTCCTTCACATATATCTAGGATATGTGTAAAATCTCTTCTTTGTTCACCAGTGCCTACAATTGTTAATGATTCTTTGTCTTTAGTTTGTTTTTCAAAGATACCAACTATAGTTGCAAAATCGCCATCATCAGGTTGTCGATCACCATACACATTAAAGAATCTTGTAATTACTGTTTTCACTTTATATATATTTGAATACATTTTACATATCTCTTCTCCACACCATTTTGCAAATCCATACGGACTTTTATGTATTCCGCCATAAAATGTACTACTTCCAGAATATACAACTTTTGCATCTATTTTTCTTGCGAAATCTAATATTTCCATTGTTCCTCTTGCATCTACATCAAACCATTCAGATGGTTTTTGAAAGCTTGGTTGTATTCTAGCCAATGCTGCTAAATGAAATATAATATCAAATTTTGGTAAATCTACATATTTCTTTATATTTCTTATATCATCTATTATATATCCAACATTCTTTCGTTTATTTTTTTTACTACTTGAGTCTGATATCAAATTATCAAGTACTGTTATATCATACTCTTTTTTTGTAAGTAGTAAATCTACTAAGTGTGAGCCTACAAATCCTAGGCCTCCTGTTACTAATACTCTTTGCATACTATTAACTCCTTTTCATATGTTTGTAAATTATTTATTGTTATTTTTAAACTGCCTAATTCAAATAATTCTCCTAACTCTTTTTTATGTCTAGCTAGATGAATATGTGATCCTAAAAATCTATCGTTTACTATTATTTCTGGTAATTGTTGTATATATTCAAAATCTCTATTGTCAAAATCTTGTCCATCTATTTCAACAAGTATATCATTTTTATCTAGTCCTGTCAATGAATGGCACCTTTTTTTCATATTGAATTTTGTATTTGGTTGTTCTGACTTAATATAGCCTTCCCAGTCTGCATCACTATATATTCTACTACACCATGGTTCTAGAACTTCTAATAATTGATCATTACAATTCTTTATAATGAATCCAACATCATACTTTGGCGGAATAATAGGTTTTAGAAATTCATCATGTTTAACAAAATGTCCCCATTTTCTAATAAAATTTCTAGTGGCCTTTTCATTTTGAGTTAACCATTCATCTGTCTCTCTGTTCTTCATAAATACTTGGCCGTCTGGATTTCTTGTTGCTCCGTCAGCAAATCTACTACCTCTACATGTCATATGATATACACAACCATTCCATGTTTGTATAAATTTAACTCCATTTAATTGAAACCTATTAAATATATCTGAATCTTCTTTTGATTGTGGAGCATATAATGGGTCATGGCCATTTATCTCTTGAAAATCTTTTTTATAGAATGCCCATGGAGCAAATATACCTTCTGTTGTCTTTACTGATCGTTCATTATCTGTTGCTTGTAAATATGCAAATAAGTTATCTTCATCAAATTCTTCAGGTTCAATTCCAAAATCCATTATAACTTTTTCAGGGCCCGGTGGGTGTAAAGGTGGTTCAATTCTTGTTAATGAAACAATTGTTTTAGGTTTTAGATGTTCTTCAATTGAATCTATAGCTTCTGGACACAAATACATGTCTGCATGGTAAATCATACAAATATCATTTGTAGCTACATTATTAACTAATCTATCATATAATATAGTATGGCCTAATCTTGTTGGACCTCCATTTCTCATGCATTTGAAATTAGAATCTTTCTGCATCATCTCCTGACACCAATCCCATGTGCCATCATTTGAAAAATCATCTGCTACACAAATTTCTACTTCGTGATTGCCTTGATTTTTTCTAATTGAATCATAAGACCATTTAAGGTATTTAAGATTATTTCTTCCTGGTTGTATTAAACTTATTTTCATAATATTTCCTTTATTTAAAAATATTTTATGAGTTATTTAAAAACTTTTTTAACTGTTTTCATTAGTTTTTGAGTATCTTGTCCTCCATTTTTATCCCAATCCTTATAATCGTCAAAAACTGGGTATATAGGTGCACCAGCTAATTTTTTAATAAAACTATCTTCATATTCAAGATATTTTGGCCGAAGCTCTTTTCCCTTTGAAGTATAAACGATCATAGGTTTATTATAGCAAGCACAAAGTTGATATCCACCGCCATTGATTGAAATAAATCCTTCTGCTTCTGCAAAAAGTTTAAGGTTTAAAGTACTATAATCTAATCCAGTTTCCCTTTGGAGATCATTTATATTATTTACTTCTTTAAAATAATCACATAATTCATAAT
>Ga0098044_1002060_pt1 | contig 10463 bp, 23 predicted proteins | sample 10_taG_FD_75053 | JGI IMG/M metagenome (GOLD analysis project Ga0098044, IMG submission 75053) | Marine viral communities from the Subarctic Pacific Ocean - 10_ETSP_OMZ_AT15264 metaG | ecosystem: Environmental > Aquatic > Marine > Oceanic | place: Pacific Ocean | collected 2015-01-16 | reverse complement strand
GCTGTCATCCGGCCTGTAGTCTTGTGATCAACCATGTAAACGCGACCAGCGGTATCGCTGACAACGAGGTCTACACGCATCGTGATCGGCGCTCCGTTAATATCCAATCGGAAGACCTCTTCTACGTGCTCGACCGTCACCCGTTCAAAGGCATACTTGGAGACGTAGTTGACCATCACTTCTTTCGCCAAGTCAGCACAGGTCTGCCACGTCTTAGATGCCGCAGGAGGAGCTTCCTCAATCTCCGTGCGCGTCAGCACGTCAATGGCTTCCAGAGGCTCGTAAAGCTCTGTAGGAACTCCATGCTGCTTCGCCTGGAGCCTCGCATAGTAATGCGCGAGCCCCAGGTGAACCAGAGTTCCCAGAACCAGGGGACGAGCGTCATTGCGTTCGTTCTTCCGAATGGCTGGAACCAGAGCGCCCTGCGCGTCAAAAGAAGGGAGAGGGTTCTCTCCGTAGTTCCACCCATACTGGCTGGGGCACTTCAAAAAGGATTCGTAACGGTGCCAGCCGAATGGGCTTGGACCCGTAAAAAGCAATCGTGAGTCTTCCAATGGTCTTCCCTCCACGCGGCAGTGTAACGTGGAGGAGAAGGTGGAGGAGGACAGTTTCTGTCCCCCTCCCAGCTTGATAATGCTCACAGCTTCATCGTTCCTGCGACGGTGCGCGTGATCACCATCTCAAAGTCCACAGAACCATCCTCGTCCAGAATCACGCGAGGGACTCCATGAGCCCTCATGGCCGTCAGTAGAGACGTGATAGCCTTCTCCACTTCCACAGGAAGTCCCTCAGCGGGCGCTTCCGGTTCTGGGGCCTTAGAGGCGATAGGCTGGGTGACTACCTTCAGGGGAGTAGGTTTATTCATAGGTTCCTCGGAGGGTGGGGTGGTTTGGGACGGTATGGCGCGGTCGATCACGAGATTGGCAGAGCCATCGAAGTGGGTCCAGTCAGGGAAAGGTAGGTTAGGAAGGGGAACACCAGCACGGCAGGTTCCCGCAGCGAGCAGAGTGAGCTTGAGGGTGGCACTTCCGTGCTTCGGCGTGCAGACCGGGTAGCCTCGTCCTGTGAGGGCTTTGACGATCCCCCGGAACTGGTGGGGGTCTGTCAACTTCATTGGTGCCTTCTGACCTTGGCGCGTGCATTCGAGGGTGAGGAGACTCCTGGCTCGGTCTACTGCCTTTCGCACTCGTCCTACTGTCCAGCCTTGGCAAGAAGGAAAGTGAGTCCGAAAGAGCTTCTGGGTGAGCGTGGGGAAGCGTGCCAGGGAAGGGAGAAGAAGAAGGGTATCTTCATCTACCGAGTCCAGGGCAAAGCTCCACTTCTCCTCGGGGCTCACTTCTTTCAGCGGTTTGTCCAGCATGGGATAGCCGTGCGTTTCCAGATGCTCATGGAGCGATACAGAGCGATGCACTACCCGCAGGACAGGAACACCGGCCCGGTTTGCCGCTTTGGAGGCAGGTCCAGAGAGTGCGTGGCTACACTTGTCTTCCGTGATCAGGACCAGATCGACCCTTGCCATCGTAGACCGAGGATTCTTTGGGATGTCCCTGTGCGTGACCCAGTGAGCTACCACTCGGATTCCGTGGACTGCCAAGTTTTTTTCAAACTTGCCTATCCAGTTTGGTTTTTTCTCGGAACCGGCTACCAGTGCGTTGATAGTTACTGCCATTGTCTATGCCCTCGCAGTGTGAGGAAGAAGGCGGGTGAAGACCAGATGCGTCCATGCCCAGTTGTAGATGAGATCCAGGGCTTCCAGAGGGGTTTCTCCAGTGGTCCTGTAGATCTCTTCGGCGTTGATACAGAGAGCCAATACGGGGACGCTAATCCAGTCCTGCTCGTCGTTGTCGAAGTAGGTCACTCCTCCGCTCAGGATGTCTACCTCACCGGGGTTCCCGTCTTCGTCGGCAAAGAACCTCCCCAAGCGGGAGCAGATGCGGATCCTCTTCAGCCTCGCCTGCTCGGTGAGCATGTCCAGCATCTCGACTACCTTTTCGGCTTCTTCCTCAGTCATCGGCTTTCTCCAGGTCGATGAAGGTGATCTCTTCTCCGGGTCGGCAGTCGATGAACGTGATCGTCGCGTCCAGGTCATCGTCCCAGAGGGAGTCGATCCTGAGTCCAGCCTCGTCAATCAACGGCTCGATGCTCAGGCCCGTCTTGGCCTTGTACTCGGCCTCTTGTTCATCTTTGGCTTCGATGGTCAAGATGACCTCAGCCTCGATATGTAACTTCGCTTGATAGGTGATTCCCATCTCAGGCTCCGTGATGTGGTGTGTGTGTGCGGAGGTAGTCTCCCCCCACCAATACCTTACAGCCCCGTGTCAAGGAAGGCAAGAACTTTTTTGACGCCGGAAAACCGGGGTGAGGCTCGACTGCTTGTCTCGCCTCCCCGAAAAGCGCACGAAGAAGCCCCCAGCGCAGGCTGAGGGCGTTTGAAAGGATTTAGCGTAGACTGACGCCTATTTACTCTTCAACCATCTCCACAGGGGCTGTAAGAGCCTTAAAGCGACGATCGAGCACTACCATTACCATCCCTCGGATGAAGTTGCTCTGACTCACCTCCATCTGCTCGCAGATCGTGTCGAGTTTTCCCTTCTCTACCGGAGTCAATCGGGTCACAACTCGCACGCTTCGTTTTTGTTCCGGCAACAGTTTTGGTCTACCCATCATCGTTCTCCTGGCACAGTGTTCTCCACCTACTCTAAAACCGGCAACGGTTTTCGTCAAGCCTCACTCCCAGTGGTAGAGAACTACATCCTCCCCACTTTCGGCTCGATGGGCTTTCCAAGCAGGAGCAAAGCAATGCCGAATAGCGACTCCTCCTGGTTCCTCTGCGAGAGCAAACATCTCCAGGCCATTGAAGAAGACCAGTTCAACTGCGTAGAGGCGTTCTCCGTTGATCTCCACATAGGCGAGGACTGGCCGCTCTTTCCGCTTCGGTGGTGGTGTCCGCTTGCGTCTACTTCGCATTGGTCAACTCCTCCATTCCTGGGAGAGCGAACAGAGTCGTAAACTTCTGGAAAGCGTCAAAGCCATTGTCCATCCAGATCTCCACAGGAGCGTCCTGCTCAGCGAACTTGCACATCCAGCAACAACGCCATTCCACATCGTTGTGGAGGAACTGCAAGCTCACGCAGTGCATCCCAAGGGGATCTAAGTGGGCTGCAAACTCACCGATGGGGCCTCGGTTTCGGCCCTCGCTATCGCGCATCAGAGCCTTAAAGCCCTCGCTGTTGGTCACATAGACTTCTTTGGGATTGGGGATTCCTGGGGTGCTCATGTCATTCTCCGTTGTGTGTGGTGTGTGTGGTGGGCTACTGCCCGTGGACTTCTGCGTAGGCTTCCAGAGCCAGAAGAATGAGATTCGCTCCTTCCTCGCCAAACTCCAAGGTGAACTGCATCCCCGGCTCTACGGGCTCTCCTGCGCGGGCAAAAGGCTCAAAGGTCTTGGAGGAGAGCTTCATCTTACGCTCGGTAGGGAGAGGCTTACTGGATGGTCCAAGGCTGATCACATGGCCGTGATGAACATTCCATTTCCCCAAGGCGTGGAGTAGCTCACTGTCTTTCTTGTAGAGGCGGGGCTGCAACTCTTCGTAAGCCGCTCTCTGAGCCCGCTTCTCCTCCGCGAGCCGCTCCGACGCCTCTTGGTTCCCCACAACGACTAGCCAATAGGACTTGAACTGTCGCGACTTTTTCCTCTTTGGGATGCCTCGCTCATGTTCTCCCGCAGGATTGACCCAAATACTACGCACAACCCAGGGACCCTCGGCGCCGTGCTCGATGATCTCCCGTTCCTTCGCCTTGACCCAGCGTTCTCCTTCCTCTCGCTTCCCCTCTGATTCATACCGCCGCAATACCTGCTGAAAGCGAGCTTTCTCGGCTGGGGACACCTTGTTGGGAGAGTAGGCCAACACCTCGTAGCGTTCAAACCGAGGCGACGGGATGGTGTTGTTGATACTGGAGGGAATCCAATACTCTTCGCCTACATGAATATCTTTCTTCTTCATTGGGCTACCTCATCCTCGGCTTCGGTCGCCCATTCTTCCTCTACATCGTCATCGGCAACGCCATAGATAGCGGGTTCCGGCTGATACTCGGCTACAACCTCCAGGTAGAGGGACTCAGCGAGCGCGGTCAGCTTCTCATCTGACACGGGCTGAACCCAGGGCAACGCATCTGTGATGATGCCTCCCAGGTTCGCGTAGAGTCGATCGAGTGGGGTGTTCATTTTAAGCCTCCGTATTGTTTGTGGCGATTGCGGCCAGTGCGGCCTCGATCTCAGCCTGGGCGTGGCGGCGTTCGGCACGTTCATGGGTGCGCTCTACCGCTCCTGCACTCGCTCGACGGCGCTTATTCGCTCCACTACCCCCACCTCCATGGCGACGGCCTTCGTATTCCTTCCCATGGGGGCGACCACCTCGTCCCTTACATCCTTTCGCTGCCATGACTCACCTCCTATGGAGGTAGACTAAACCGGCGTCAGTTTATTCGCAAGGGGTTTTTTCCTCACCCTTTACTTTTTTTAGGTAAGACTGCACCACTGAGCGCATTGAACCGCTCACCAAAGAGCCGTCACCAGAACCACTCATTCTTCGATCGCGCAGTGCATCGCGCCGGTCAATCTGGTCCGCTACCTCCAAGAGAAGAGCGCATACACGTTCAAACTCACTCTTTTCCATCGACTTCCTCCCACCGGCTCTGCGGAGTCCACATCAGAATAGGAGTAACCGACTGAGCCCAGTTCCCCTCTATTTCGCCAAACATCGAGTTGGTGAGCGCAAGCACCAGATTCCTGGTGGAGATGTGCTTAGTTTCCAGAGCAGAGATGGCTACCGTTAAGTCATAGCTCACTTCTTTCCAAGACTTCACTCCGAAATGCGGCTTCGCTTGGCGGATCTTCCCCACAGCAAAACTCTTCGCCTTCGCCAAGGAGGGAAAGTAGGCAACCCCAAACATCCGGCTTTCGGAAGAGGGAGGAAGGTCGAGCTGAGCATACTGCGCGTTGGAAACTTCCGCGCCCAGCTCAGAGAAGTCCACTTCGTATATTTTCATCGTTGCTCCGATGAGGGTGTGTGATAAGCGGAGTTATTCGCTCAGCAAGAGCGTAAACTGACAACGCTTTTCGAGCAAGAGAAAAAATCTATGTGGATCGTTCAACCTCTCGGGTGGAGGCCAATCCCCCGCACTATCTTCTTCTGTCTTCTATTCACGGGGAGTGCGTTAGTCGTTTCGCTCTCGGGGTGAATAAAACCCCTGAGTAACATTGCCCGGTAGACGTACCCCGTGATAGTCTCCCCGTAGCTTTCGGGATCAGTCAGCAGTCTCACCGGAGCTACTTCAACACCTACCGACTGCAAGGATAAAATATCATGGCTGTATCTGGCTCTATTGGCGATCTCTTCGTCGTTACTGTTGACAACACTACCTCGGCAACTACTGCAACTACCGCACAGATTCCGCGCGGATTCACCGTCGAGTACATCACCTTCACCTGTACCGCTACGGCTGGAGCCGGAACGGCCCAGTTTTTCAGCAGCCCCGATAACAGTGCCTTCAATGATATGTTTGGAGGCGCAGTGAACATCGAGATCAACAACGTCACGCTGGTTGCTCAGGCTACCGGAGCAGGCGCTGGTACAATGATGCTGGTTCCTACGGCAAACGCAAACGCAAACGTAGCTCAGGGAGCAACCGGAGCTGTTCGGATCACCGTAGCTGGTAACAACCACTCCTATCTTGCTCGCTTCTACTGCTCGGCCTATTCCCCCACGGCTCTGACCGTCACCGAAGTATAAAACTAAACTTCTACCTGATAGGAATAACTGATGGCTGGAACAGCAAACATTTCTTCGTCTTTCGTGATCAAGTTCGATCCATCGAACACGGCGGCTACCACTATCACCAATCCGGGTCGGACTTTCCGCGTGATTGGTGTAGGGGTGACCAACACAACGGGAGGCGCTCGGGACGTGACAGTGACCGACGCAGCGGCCAATAACATCACCAATGGTGGTGCTTATTCCGCAGCCGACAACACCACTTCTTGGGCCGATCTGGACACTTCCAACTGCGAAATCGCAGCAGATGAGAACCTCATCATCACTGCGGCCAATGCAGGTCTGGAAATCTATGTCTTGTGTGTCGCCTCCGGTGGTGGAGAGTCTTTGACTGCTACCTGATCGCTCTGATAAGCAGCGGTAGCTCTCGGGTTGCCGCTGCTTTCTCTCTCTTCTTAGGACAATCATTATGGCTACAGTAGTCTCTTCCACTTTTCAGATTGTTACCAATCTACCCGCAGGTACGGGAACTACCAATATCGCTCAGGGACCTGGAGGACGTACCTTTCGCCTCGTATCCATCAAGGGAACCGGAGCAGATGACGCTGTCATCACCGTCAGCAAAGTATCCAGTGGGGGAGCCGTCATTCAGATGGGAGAAGTCACCATCCAGAACAACGCAGGCGGCGGCGACGATAACCTGAACGATGTTGCTGGAACGATGGAAAGTATTGCGGCTCGCACGGTCATCGCCAGCGATACGTTGCGTATCGTCCGTTCCGGTGGAAATAGCACTCGGTGTATTCTGGTCTGTCAAGCCGCAGATGGCCTCATTCTGACTGAGTCGTAATCAGCCGAAGACGATCTCTCCGAATAGACCCAACTGGACGATGCTGTCAGCGTCCCCTGCGTCTATGTAGCCTGCATCCATCTCTCGGTATGCTTCCAACAGACGCTTCCGGTCGCGGATACGCACGTCTGGGTCTTTGACGAGCCCAAACCCCTTGGCGATCGTATTGATGTTGACCAGGAACTCTTCGTCCTCGTCTTCCATGTCAATCAGCAGTGCGTAAAACTTGGTAGGGTCGCGGGGATCTATCAAGCGTCCCCCGCCAGCATCCTCGTCCCATTCAAAGCCCCCGTCTGGACTGTAATCCGTCACATCGGCCCAGTAGTCAACTCCTCCTTCCATGGCTGTGATGAACACGCCTTGGAGGAAATCTACTCGTTCTGGTGATCTCTTACCCATCAAGCATTCCTTTTCTATGCCATTGCTTCAGTAGATCACCCGCGCCTTCGCGTCGATGCCACTCACTGGCGTAGTCCTCCCCAAAGTATCTCCTAACTGTGTTCCAGAGTGCCTTCTGGTCTTCCTCAGAGACGCCGAGTGCCGCGAAGGCTTTGAATACCTCTGAGGGGCTCATGTTCTCGTCTTCGATATGCTCGGCAATGTATTCAGCGTTGCCCGTTGCGTACAGGGACACAGCAGCCTTGAAGGCTTTGCCGAGAAGCGGGTCAGGAGCGTGCAGTTCATTCACTCCCCACTCGTAGGAAGTGAGCATTCCGCTCTCGGTATAGGTCAGATCTGCTTCCGCTGCTTGTTGCACTTCTTCAAAGGTAGCGTCTTCGGGTAGGTCTTCCGCTGCTTCATCGTAGAGTTCCTGAAGCGCGGCACTACCGTGTTCCATGATGTGCCCTACCATGCCTTCGTCCACCAGAAGAGCGGCAGCTTCTTCAAGAGCATCTTCCAGGCTGTCATTGAAGACGAGAACAGGAGTAGATCCTACTCCCCCAAACCAGAAGAGGAAGACGGAAGGGATGGATCTACCATCGGCAGCATCCCTAAACCACTCGTAAGCGTTATCGTCCTGTGCAGCGTAGTAGAACTTGTTGTCATACTTGAACTTGGTCATTGGTTTTCCTTAGTCTTAGTTGATGCGGAACGCGACTGCACCGATGAGGTTCCCGGCAGCGTTCTCGATCTCAATGGCGGACCCGGAGTAGGATCCGAGGAAGTGACCGACTCCATCGCTATCCACTGCCTCCTGTGCAGCTTTCTCCTCGTCAATGACGATGATCCCCTTGTCGATTAGATCTTTGAGGGTGTATCCAAACTCGGAGGTCAGGTAGCCCACTGCATCATCGTTCAGCTCTTGCAGGTAGTTGTCGGAAGACTCATCGTGGAGCTTCTCGCGGGCCTCGTCGGCGTCTTCGTCCTCTCCCATCCCTGCACGCTCCAGTGCATCCTCATCGTCCAGATCGTGAACCCAATCAGCCAAGTCAGAAGCCCACAACCTCTTGTCCATATCCCGCATGTAGTAGTAGTATTGAAGCCAATCCTGGTTGAACATGCCCGGATCTTCTTCCAGGGAATCCTTGACGTATTCGACGGCGGCAGCTTCCGCCTCGTCATAGTCTTCGTACATCGCATACTCAGCGTCCCCAAAGCTGACCACCTGACCAGTTCCGTAGGTTTTGTATACTACCTTCGCGTCCTCTGGGTCGAGGGATTGGTCAGCAGCGAGTTCATTGATTGCCGTAGCAAGCCAGTTTTCCATTTTAAGCTCCGAGAGGGTGGTCAAGGTTAACATGAAACGGTAATCCGTTCATATGTGGTAGATGCAGAAGATGGTAAAGATGACGAGAATGCCGCCAAGCCAGTCTGAGAGGGTCGCGTCAGCCATTAGGGTGCTCCGATGAGGTCTGTGGGGTTGGAGAGGTTGAAGATGGAAGAGGGAACCGTGTAGAGCGTTCCATCCTTCATGGTGAGGATGACAGTGGCACCACCCGGAGTGCGGATACTCGCAATCTGCTCGGGGTCGATTCCACGGACCATCAGGAGGGCATGGTGCTTGAGGCGAGCGGTGAGCTTTGCGGACTCCTTCCGCTTGTCCTCGATGCTCTTGATGTAGGACAGAGCTGCGCGTCCTTTCTCTTTCAGGGTCATTGGTTGCTCCCTCGTTCCATCGAGAAGCGGAGGTCTTGAGTGAAACGTCTCCAGGCAAAGCCATCGAAGACGAGAGGGGCGAGCTTGTTCAAGAGGTCCAGTGCCTCTTGCCCGCTGAGGGGGGTCACGTCCTTATTGGACAGGTCGCGGTAGGCGAAGTGAAGCCCTCCGTCATCTTCGTGCCGGTCGCTGCCCTCGCAGCGCACGATGACGTAGTCAGCCGTGTTGCGGGAACTGGGGGTGGATTTAGGGTTGCGAACCCCACTGCGGACGCCGATGCAGCCGCAGGAGAACTTGACGAGGGTAGAGTCAGTCATCACTCACCTCCCTTCGCTTTAGCGATTGCCTCTCTCGCCACACGGGCGATCCACCCGTTGCGGTTGCCTTCCAAAATCTCCTCCAGCGCAGCCAGCAGTTCGGGCGCTGCGACGAACAGCTTCGCTGCCTTCACTGCAAGGTCGAACTCCTTCTGCCCCTCCTCTGGAGGCCAGCAGCCGAGTCGGTCCACGTTCATGTCTCCTTCAACCATCCCCTCGGGCATGTCAACCCTGAATCCCACGGTTCGGACCTGTGGGTCATCGAGGTCGCAGGCTACCCTCGCATCCGAGGTTTCATAAGCCATCCCCTGGATTCCGTTCTCGTAAAACTCACCCATCATGCACCCCCTTCTTTTGCGATGGCTTTGGCGACCAACTCGTCCACCTGACGGGTGAGCGATGCAAGGTTGCCCTTGAGGCCCAACTGACGCCGAGCAATCGTAGTGGCTCGCGGCAGCTTGGCAGAAAGTCGAATACCTTTCGCCTGGAGCCGAAGCCCATGCTGAATGGTGGTCAGGCGAAGGAAGTCCATCTGGTTCATGTGTGCTCCGTTGCCGGGGTGTGTGCTGGGGGTGTTTCCCCTCCCGACACCTAAAGAGTATAGTGGCGTCACTTTAATGTCAAGCCACTTAAATATCTTTTTTAAGAAATGTGGGCAGACCAGGAGCGGGAATCCCTTTGCCAAGCAGCTCTTGTGCGCTCTTGACCGTTTCATCTATCTCTTCGTGCATCGTCTTTTCGATCATCCCTCTCCCAAACACGCTCACGTCACTTAGCTGCTCTATGCAATCTTCCAGGGCAGCTACCAGATCAGCCTCTCGTTGCATGAGATTAAGTATGGTGGCTCCGGTAGGGGTCGCAGCCTTGGCTTCGATCACCTCTGGTGGTTCCTGGTAGAACTCTCCTGTCTCTGTGAAGAGTGGATAGAGATCCATTTCATTGATCGGCACGTCTGTGTAGACCACATGAACAGCACTCATCCCCTCCGGGCCGGGAGTGTCGAGGAGGGCATTGTGCCTCTCCAGAAGATCACTCAGGTCGGATATGAAGCGCGTGTGCCTATCTGGTTTCTCACTCATCCCACACCCCCCTTCGCCTTGGCGAGTGCTTCCACTGCTTCCTCGACCTGGGCGGCTATACTCGGGGAATGGTAGTAGGGCGGGTTGTTGATCATTTCACCGTAGGCTCCCAGCATTCCTTCCAGTGCAGCCCGCAGGACAGCGTTCTGTGCCTTCGCGGCATCTCGCTCCTCGACCCTGCGGTCGTATTGAACTCGGAGCAGCCGGTTCTCGCGCTCAAGCTCTGCGACCTTCTCCTCCAGCGCATCGCACTCCTCTTCCATTCTGGTATAGGCACTCATCAGGCATCCCTCCAGCCGTTCTCGGCGCGTTGGTTGACTCGGTCAGCGAAGTCAGCGTGTGCATC
>Ga0098044_1002058_pt1 | contig 10472 bp, 5 predicted proteins | sample 10_taG_FD_75053 | JGI IMG/M metagenome (GOLD analysis project Ga0098044, IMG submission 75053) | Marine viral communities from the Subarctic Pacific Ocean - 10_ETSP_OMZ_AT15264 metaG | ecosystem: Environmental > Aquatic > Marine > Oceanic | place: Pacific Ocean | collected 2015-01-16 | reverse complement strand
CGCGAAGAATCATTTTATTATCTGCATTAAAAAACGTAGGTAGCAATCTAGTTTTCTTTCCTTTGCCTAAATTAGCAGTTCCAGTTTGTACTATGGATGCTTGTCCCCCATATCTAAATGCTTCTGGTTTAACATCTCCATATACATTATTAACTATTGCTCTTCTATTGCTAAATACATTATCTATATATACCTTTGATAAATACTTTTGAACTTGAGAGGAACTATAATCCATTGGATTTGCAGATTCATTTAATTGAAGATAGTATATCATATTACTTAAGTTTTTTAATGCTCCATCTTCTGCATCTTCTGGTATATTACCTTTATTAAGTTGCTCTAACATGAATGTTCTCATTCTGTAGGGGTCACCCATGATACTTGACATTTGTTCTAAATTGTAACTTAATTCAGCATTTAATTCTTGAAATGCTCTTTGATGTTCAGACCTATCCATATAATTATAATCTTGGTCAGATTCACTAGCTGATAATAAACTAGCATCCTTTTCAGGTTTTAATCCTATAGCATCTAAATCTATTTTTCTTATAATATCTGAAGGTTGATATTTTTTAGATATTTCATACTTTGATAATTCATCCCACCTTACACCTTCAATTAATGTTTCCTTACCACCATCATATGCTTTTGCTCCAGAACCAGTAAGTAATATATCTACACGATTCTTTTTAAAGAACCCATCTAAAGCAGGACTGTGTATAAACAATGTCTTGCCATACAATAATGTTTTTCCCTCTCCCTGCGATGATATAACAGGCTTTATAGGGTTTTTAGAATCAGGGTCATGCCCCATAATTGTATGCATTTCTATCATAGCTTTTTTAGATAAAAATGATATACTATCAAATGCAGATACTTTTTGGTGTGCTTTGCCAATAATATTTTTAAGACTTGTTTTGTTTAATTCTGGATATTGGTCTTTAAATTCATTAATAGTATCATCAATAATTTGTGTTATAGTCTCAGAACCTTTATCATCCCAAACAGCAACTCTGTATTTACTATTATATTTTGTAATTCTATCTTGAAGTATTTGAGTAATGTCTTTATTTAATCCTAATCCATTCCTTGCATTAATAATAGATTGATGAAATGCTTTATCAGACCTAATAAAGTTTTTAGTCGTAGCAAGTTTCATTCTTTTAATATACTCGTCTACTTCCATTGGGTTTGTTTCATTTAATATTTTATAAAACAAATCATTCTTGTCACTTTTAAATGCAACTTCTGATATTAAAAATCTTGTTGCTGATTCTATGTCTGAATCTTTATAATCAAACTCATCTTTTGTGCTTTCAAATGCTTTTTTTAATCTATTCATTTGACTTTTAGTAGATGGTTCAGTAATGCCCTTAATGTGTTTTTTATAAAATCTTAAAAAGTCTTGAGCAATATTTTGCATACCTGCTTTATCAATAACTATGCTATCCATTCCATCATATATATCCATCTTAAGCATACCATGTTTTGAACCACCATCAGATACTGCAGCATCACTCCTTGACTATGCACTTATATTTTTACTTACTAAATTTTGACTTAATTGATTTTTTACATCTTCTCTTAATCCTTGAACATGGATTTTTTCTTTAGCACCTAATCCTTCTGTACTTAATATATTATAAGTTTTTTCAGTAATAAATCTACCAAACTCTGTATATGTTACATTGTTATCAAATATAGCATAATCCATTCCTAATGAATCTAAATAATCAAACACAGGATTTTTTTGCATTACTTCCTTAGAACCAATATCATCAGTGACTATCTTACCATTTATAATTGAAACTTTTTTAACTACTTTCTTCCTAATAATTCCCCTTACTACTTGAGTAATGTCTTGTAAGACTACTTCTTTATCATCTGCATCTAGATTTTTAAATTCTTTATTATCTTTAACAATATCATTTTGTATTCTTACAATACTATCAGGTGATAATTCTCCAAACTCATCTAATAAATATCTCTGGTCTTTAAAAAATTCATTCTTCCATTCAGATGATTGATTGCTATAATCATTATAATCAGCTCCACCATCTATAATTTCTACTTTAAATTTATATTTTCTAAAAAACTCATCAATTCCAAGACTGGGATTTCTTTCTTCGTCTTTTGCTTGAGATACATATCTTCTATTTAATTCTTGCCTAGCTTTTATTTCTTTTTCTATATATTCATTATTAATACCCTTACCATCTAAGGCATCTTTTACAGGTTGTATTGCTTTAACTAATTCTTCTTTTAATTTATTTTGCTCTCCTATAAATTTTTGTAATTCTTCTTCAGTTTTAGGTTCACCAATTTCATTTTTAATTTTTTCAAGTGTAAATTTATTATCTACTTCTAATGTTCCATCAGCATTTCTACTTATAATACCTTGTCTTTTTAACAAAGATAGCATTTCAATTTGACCTTTGCGACCAAATGTTTGCATATAATCTATTAATCTATCTTTAACCCCGTCTAATTTACTATTTGTTAATGTTTCAAATAATTGCCTAAAACCTACATTCTCACCAACAGTTGGAGCATTGTATACAATATCAAACATACTTTCTAATTGAGAACTTTGTATTTCATTTAATACAACAACTTTATCTTCTAGTATATTAACAACACCAGATTCTTTTTTTAATGTTTCTAACTTATTATTGTATTCATTTTGAAAATCTCTATTATGAGGTATGTCTACTTTCTTTAATGTAAATCCCCTAAACCCACCATCAGTTATAAGGCCCGGTTCGCTAAATAATGCATTGCCTGATTGTTGTATAATAAAATCTATATCAGCAGTTGATGCAATAGAATTGTTTAATCTTTTTGTGCTTATATCATTTAAAACCATTTGATATAAGAATTTCATTTTAGGATTATTAAATTGGTCTAAATCAATACCTATGTCTCTTAATGCTCCCTTTAATTTTTTAATACTACCAGCTTCTACATTTCTACCAGTTGATTTTTTTGTTAATTTAAAATCTCCTAATGATACTAATATGTTTTGCAATTTAGTTAAATCATCAAATTTTGTTTTGTATTCTTCATCTACTTTTATTTTATATACATCATCTATTAATCTAAATTCACCATCTTCAGACTTTTGAAGTATACCAGTTTCATATAATACATTCTTTAATCCATCACTCATGTTATCTTTTTCTAGATTTGACATAAGATTTTTTGTAAATCGTTTACCTCTATTTTGTATTAAAGGCATTAAGTAAGAATGAACATCTGTGAATTTAAATTCTGCTCTATTATCTTTAGGATTTACAACATTATGTATTGCTTTTTCAGAATCTCTTACAATATTATACAATCCTTTTAATGTTTCTGATGTTTTAATTGTATTTGTTTCGTTATTAAATCTTGATTGGTCTAATCCTTCAGTAGTCATTATAACAGCATTTAAACTTCTTAATGATTCTTTTAATTCTTCTACTGCCTTTTCTCCATCTTTATTTGAAAGCCATTCTTTAAACTCACCATTTCTTGCTCTATCATACAATGAATCATCTACATCAATTACATTCGGAACAGATATTTTTTTAGTATCTTTATCTGTAGTAATACTCATCTCATCAAAATTAGAACTTTCAACATTTTTTAATACACTAAGAATAGTGCTTTCCATTGATTCTGTAGATTCACCTACCCTATTATCATATGCTTTATCAAAGTCATCTAATGTTTTTAATCCTTGCTTTTCTAAAATATTTATTATTTCACTAGCTTGCGTATCAGATATTTGGTCTTTAGGTTTTGTGTATTGAAAATCTTGTTCTATTAATTCATAAACATAATCCATTCTGCCCCCATGAGGGTCAATAGGATTGCCATTTACGTCTTCATAGAATACTCTTTCATCTTCTGCTAGTTTTTCTCCTTGAATACTTTCGTCTTCATCACTAACTAATCTTTCTTCTTTTAAGTAATCAGTAAGTCTTTGATTGTCTCTTGCAAGACCAACACCAAACATATTACTATTCTTAGAAAATGTAGAACCAAATGCAGTATGTTCTGTTTTTACACCCATAAATTCTAATGTAGACCTTAGTTCCTGTACCCGATTACCTAAATCTACATCTCTTGCAAAGTTACCTCTACGTTGTGTCCAAGCACCTATTAACATACTAGATATATAATCTTCAGCTCTTAATTCATTTCCTGTTGCATATCCCTGTATTGCTTGAGTACCACCCATAGCTGCTCCAGCTACTAGCATTCTAGGGAATATTAATTTATAGTTTTGCAACCCTTCTCTAGTTGCTTCACCCATCATTTCTTTAGCGTATATTTTTTTCTGAGCCATTAACCAATTTAATGATTTAGTCTTAGCTTCTTTTTCACCAAGTTCATCTATTAATTCAGAAGTAATTTTATTCACATTTGCTTTATGACTTAAATCTTCAGATAATAATAAATCTTTAGTTTTTGTTTTACCATCTATTGTGTATTTAAAACTTGTAGAAAATGTATTCTTTTTATTGTTTTTAGCAACGTCTACCATGCTATTAACAACTTCTCCAACACTTGCATCTTTATACATACTTCTACTCATTAAGTATGCTCTTAATCCTTGTCCAAAATCTTTTCTTGATTTTAACATCTTACCTAATGGTTTAAAGAAAGAAGTAGATGCGTTAATAGCTGTACCTGCTAACAATCCTGTTGCCATTGAGTAACCAACTTGACCTAAATTAAATTCCTCTTGGTCACCTTTTAACATCTGTTGTGATTGAAATGAGGCATCCATAGCTGCATCAGCAACTGAAAATACAAATGCATCATGCAATGCTTCTGTAGCAAACCTACCAAACCTAGTATTACCATACTTTGTTCTAGCAAATTGAGATATGCTTTGTAATGGTATTCCTCTTGTTGCTACTTGTTCAGCCATTTCTGTAACTGCATCTGCTTGTTTTTGTGTTATTGTTTTATTAGATAATTTTCTAGCAACACTTTTATTTATATTTGCCATAAATCCAGATGTACTACTTTGAAATGCTTCATTAGCAAGTTTGTTTTTAGCAGTAGCAGATATAGTAGAACCAACAACAACATCACTAAATTCGTTTGCTACTTTTTGCTCTATACCACTTTTAATAGCTGCTTTATTTATTCGAGCAGATGCTTTACCAATTGTTTGACCCTTTACTGCTTTAGCAATTAAAGCTGTTGCAGGTTTTTGTAATAACTTACCAGTGAGTTTCATAGGAGCTCCTAGTAAATAACCTGCTCCTGTACCTACACCACCTAATATAGCTGCTAAACTACTTTGTTCTTGTGCATCTCTAAAATATTCTTGAAACTCTATCTCTTCTCCTAATGCCTTTTCTGCTCCTATTTCTGCAAGACCTAATAATCCAAATGATGCAGATTCACCAAACTCATAAAGACCTGCACCTACTGATTTAAATAAAGATACTTTATCTTTTTCAATTCTTTCTTCAGTTTCTTGTTCAGTTTCTCCTGCGATTCTACGAAGAGGAGAGCCACCTAATCTAGTTCCGGTTAGAGCAAAAGGTTCTGTAGAGTTTTGTTGTTGCTCTTTTCTAAGTTTTAATAGAGCTTCTATAGCTTCTTGGGTAGGCATATATTATTAGTTATCAAATTTTTCTATATAATCTTCTAACGTAAGAGGTGATTTACCTTTTGATGCTCTTTCTTCATTTATAGCATTTAATTCTTGCTCTGAAGGTATCATTCCTATTTTAGATAAAGATTGTATCATTAATTCATTTCGTAAAGCATTTTTATCTTGACCTTTATTTTTTAAATTTTTATTTACAATATCTAATATTTGAGAATCTAATGCTCCAGATTCAAATGATTGGTCAAAAGATTGATTTCTTATTAATGCAATATTATTCATATCTAAGTTATTTAAAGAAACACCAAGTTCATTTTGAAAACTTGTTACTAAATCTTTTTTAGTTGATAAATCATCATATAATCTATTCATAGATTCAAATAATGGTTGAAATGATTGTTCAGACCTTTCACCTTTATTTACCAACATTTGATAAGAAGCTATTCCTGTTATAAGGCCCGGATATTGTTCTACAATTTTACCAAGAAACTTTGCTTGTTTTTTATCTTTAGCGTGTCTTCTTATATTTTCTTTTACTTCTTGTATATCACTACCTTCAAATTCCCCATCAATTGTATAATCTCTAGTTGCTCTAAATAATGTATTCATTCCCACATTTCTTTTAAAATCATCTACAATATCTTGTTTGTTATTTATACTTTTTGCGCTTATAGCAGCTTTTAAATTATCTAATTCTGTTTCTTTAATAGTATTATATCTTGTTTCAGCAATTAATTCAGCATTTTTAGCTTCAGCTTCTGCTTTTCTTTTTGCAATTGCAATATATTCTGGAGTAGACTCTCTTCTTTCTTTTTCTAATTTAAGTTCAGCAGATTCTAATTGCTTACTAAATAGTTTAGAGTCTCTAGTTTCTTCTCTTCTTCTCATTTGCATCATTTCATTATTTCTAGCATTCTCTAATTGTTGTTGCCTTAATCTTGTAGCCATATCCATCATAGATAAAGACTTGTCAATCTTTTGACGTTCTCGTTCTTGTTTATATTTTAATAATGAGTTTAATGATTGTAATGCTTGTGACATAATATTATCCGAATATACCTAGATATTTTGATTGAGATTGTTGGTCTGCTAATTTTCTTTGCATATCTAATTGTTCTTTTTGAGATTGCATTTCAAATTTTGTTTTTTCAAAATCAGATAATATATCTCCTAAATTTTTTGTTAATCCAATATCTATATCTTCTAACTTAGTAGTATATGCACTTCTAACATTTTTAATCATGTCATTATCTATAGACATATTAGCAAATCCAGTTGTTCCACTTATTGTATCTTGTTGTTTTTTTAATTGCATAAAATCTTGTTGGCCTTTTTCAGAAACTATATCTGAAGCTCTTCTACCTTCTAACACTGCTGATTGCAAACTAGGATTAAGAGTTTGATTAAATGCATCTTGAGCTTTTGTCATTTCAAGACCTGCTTTTTTTAAATAATCTGATTGTATTTTTCCTTGTTTTCTAGCAGATGAAGTTCCGCTTATTGATTCTAATAAACTTAATCCTGCCATCGCTGCTTCTATATACATATTACACCTACCTACTTGCTAAATCTTTTGGAGATAACTGATTAATATAATTTTGAATGTTTGTTAAATCAACTTCTTGAGTAGATTGAAAAGGTGTTTGCATTCCAAGAAAATCTACACGCCTAGAAATATTTGCAAATCCTTCTTTTTCTCCTACTCCTCTTGGGTCACCTTTAAGATATTTACCTTTTTCAAACATTTGTTTATATTCTTCAGACCTAAACTTTCCAGTCTTAGAATTATATACTGATGATATATTTTTCTTTAATTCTTTTTCAAGTTTATCTGCTTGCTTTAAAGCATTTTTATAAGATGTTTTATCATTAAATCTAGACCTATCTCTTAATTTAGATATTTCTTTCATTTGTTTATCTATTTCTCCTAATGCTCTTTCAGGAGTAGAAAATCTTTTACTTACATCTCCAAAACCTTTAACATTTTTTAATCCAAGTTTTTCTGTTATTCCTATTTTTTCTAAATTAGACTTAGAAACATTTTCTTCTGGTTCAGTAGCTTTATCAAAAGCATATGAAGGAACATCTTCTTTAGTTAATCTATCATTATTAGGGTCATAACTATCTCCTATAACATTTAAATTACTTAATTCAGAATTAACATTTGATTCTTCTGGTGACAAGAAACTTGCTAAATTATTTTTATTGATATAATCAAAAGATTCTCCTTCTAATTCAGAATCAAATGGTACAATATTACTATCAACAACTATTTCATTAATATTTTTTTTAGTAGTATCATCTTTAAGTGGTTTATCTACACTATCTTGTAATGATTCGATATTTGCATCTTTATTATATGTAGATGAAATATATTTAGATAAAGAAGTATTAGTAAGAGTCGGCATTCCTTCTGAACCTAATTGTAATGATGATTCAAATGTTGGAGATTCACTATCTAAAGGTTCTCCTTGCATAAATCTATCTAATAAATCTGTTTGTTTTAATGCTTTTGCTTTTTCTCCCATAGCAGCTACATCGTATTTACTACCTAATACATTTTCACCTAACATATATTGTTCTTTTTCATCATATAAGAAAGAAGTTAAAGAACCTTTTTCACCTTTTAATACATCCATTAATGATGCTTTATTTGGATTTTCTATAGTAGTCACACCACCTGCTTTACGGACTGCTTCAGGTAGTGATTCTTCAAATGCTTTTATATTAGATTCTAATTCTGCTTTTTGTTCTAATCCCTCTCCAAATGTAGATGCTAATTCTAATCCAGAAGCGGCTGTAGCAAACATTGTTTCTCTTTGTTTATTTTTTATATCTGCCATTTTAGATGAAAAGTCAGATTGTTGTAATAAACTTTCAACTCCTGCTAATTGTCGAGTAACACCTCTTCGAGCAGATGATTGAGACCTAATCGCTGATTTTATTTTTGATGCTGTTGCCATATCTACTATATACTTTTACTATTTAATTTAATAAACAAATTGTTCTGTTCCAATATGATATTATGGGTAATCACTTGACTCAATTATTCTTTGAACTACCCCATAAACATAACACTCTGAACCTAAATTATTTCTCCATTCTATTCCATCTTGATTATCAGTTGTTCCATGCGTAACTGTTATTAATCCATAATTAGACCCACTACTAGCTGACCGAGATGTTGCTGATACTATAAAATTACCAGAAGATAACTTAACAGCAAAAGCTGTATGAGTTACATATAGACTTCCACTATGAGCTCCTACATAAATTTTATACATAGTTCCGTCAGTATTATTAATACTAGGGCCATCTATAATTCGTAAATAATCACTATCTGCTAATCCATCATCTTTAGCACTATGTGTAAAATTATTTATTAATTTTTTAGTATCTATTGCTTCAAATTTTGTATATTCACCAGTTGTGTCACTTCCCAAAGATGAACCAGCTTCTATTGTTCCTTTATCCATAACAATCGGAGCATTACTATCTCTCCAGAGATTACCAGTTTCAAATACCCCATGAATTTTAACCCTACTATTGCTTGTATGGGGAGTTATACTACTTGCGACTCCTATATCTATAGGCCCGGTTGCTCTCATTAATAATCCCGTAGCATTACCATTGTTAGCGTCTTCTGCTCTAATCCTAATATTATTTTCACTTCTTATATCAACTCCATAATCAGCGCCTTTTGCAGCTATATTATCACACTCTATTAATATTCTATTATAACCTGAACTACCTCCATCCCCACCTGAATCTGTTTTTAAATGCAATCCTGTAAAAGAAGAACTATGATTATTTGTATTTTGAACTAACAATGTATTAGCAGCTGTACCAGTTGCTTGTATTGTCATATTATTAGAACCTGTTAAACTATAAGTATTTCCAATAGTTCCAGTATATGCCCTTGTAGTATCTACAGTCATATTATTAGCATCAATATCTAAATCTCCAGTGGGTACAATATCTATATCATTCGCTGATGTTAAGACAATTTTATTAGCTCCAGTAGTAGTTAAATTTATAGCATTTGCTCCACTAACAGCAAAAGCCCCATCTGTAGTATTAATTGTAACTTGGTCTAAAGTAGTTGCTCCATCTACATCTAAAGTTCCTACATTAGTTATATTATTAGTTCCGAATGATTGATTTCCTGTGTATGCAACGCTACCATCTTTTTTAATAAACTCACCATGGCTATGAGTACCAACTCCCCCACCCCCAGAAGGAGTTCTAGTTACATCTCTAGTTTCAGGCATATCACCTTGTGAGCCTACGGCTACCCAACTACCATTTTGTTTAACATATTGAACTAAACCAGAATCTTGTATTTGCCTATATGCTATGTCGCCTTCATTACCCTCATTGGAATCAGGCTTACCATTTCCAAATGTAGGTTGTTTAGATTTTTGATGTAATAGTTTTCGTTCTTCTCTATTTAATGACATTACTTTATATTCTTTAATCTATATATAATTGTTATATCATTTATTTCAAATCCAGATGGAACTGTGCCGTCTGTTGCAAATCTTAATTGAAAAGATTTTATATTATTAGATTCAGTTGCGTTGTCTGGTTTTAATTCAGCTACTTGCCACCCACTAGCGCTTGCTAATTCATTGCTTGTAAAATTATCACCATTAGCAAAATCATATGGAAATGTAGTTCCCCCATTAACACCATAATCGACTTGCACATTTGTTGTAGCTCCCGATTTGTAAGTTACATATACTTTATAAACTTTTTTTCTTACACCCGGTTGACCAAAATCAATATCTGGAGTTATGTATTCAAATCCACTTGATGTTTGAGTAGATGTTTGCCAAGTCTTCATAATTGTTGTTGT
>Ga0098044_1002053_pt1 | contig 10480 bp, 7 predicted proteins | sample 10_taG_FD_75053 | JGI IMG/M metagenome (GOLD analysis project Ga0098044, IMG submission 75053) | Marine viral communities from the Subarctic Pacific Ocean - 10_ETSP_OMZ_AT15264 metaG | ecosystem: Environmental > Aquatic > Marine > Oceanic | place: Pacific Ocean | collected 2015-01-16 | reverse complement strand
TGTTGAATTAAAATATCACTCACTTGATGATGGAACAAGCGTGTCGCTTTATGAAGATGAACAAAATCGTGATATTTTCTTAAATATTAAAGAAAATAATTCTTTTCTACCCACAGAGCGTCAAGATTTAGAAATTGAAGTTTTTAAAATTGTGCAAGACATTAATGAAAATAATTGGATGCGTTATGGTGTGAGTGACGACCTTAAAGCTTCATTAAAAAATTTAGAATTTAATGATGAAGAGACAAATAGCAATACCGTCGAAAACTTTTTAAATGTTTTGTTTGACTCTCTTGCAGTTCAACAAAATAACTTGAAAGTTAAAAATATTTATACAGGAGTGGTCGATGATCCCGATCTTTGTGAAGACTAATGATGAATATTGTTAAAGATGAACTTTATTTCAATAATATTTTAGAGGCTTTAAAATATAAGCTTTATTTTAAAGGTGAAAAGTTATTTTTACAGTGTATTGGTCGTCTTATTCTTGAAGATGTGGCATCTGTCCCTGCTATAAAAATAAGTGTTAATTTTGGCGCCAAGCTTCAACAGTATGAAGACACTGATTTTTCAAATTCGTTCATGCTCGTCGGCACTTATAGTCAAGAAACCCAATTATTAACTTATGAAATTGAGCTTTCTAAGGATCTGGCCCTTAATGATCTTTGGATGACTACGAAGCTTTCAATAGACGCCGATGAAGGTACCATATATCGAGCCCTGCAAGGACAATTTGAAGTTTTTGAAGAAGAGGCCTTCGATCGATCAGGAGTTCTTCAAGTTTCTAATTTTATAGATACGCGCATTGTGCATGAGGTTGATAAAGACATTAATACCCCCGAGATGTCCGAACAGCAGATCGCTCAACAAGAATATATGAATGTCCTTGCAGCAACATATAAGAAACAATATGCAACGCGCCTTTATTATAGTTTTTGTGGAGATTCTAATAGGGAAATGAGGTTGTTGTTTGGTGTAGATCTTAGTGGCTTCGTTTTAGAGAACTCTTACATTCCCCAATTGGCAGACGATCCCCTTTTTAATGATTATTTAAAAGCCATGAAGGTAGACAGTGTTGACGTTACTGTTTACGGTGATGGGTTTGCTTATGGGGTGCCATCCGCAGAGGGCGTTAATAGTTTTGAAATGGCCGCCACCAATGTTTTTAATGGTTCTTTAGACGCAACGGATATTGATTTTAAATCAAAGCTTTTAGATTGCAGGGCCAGCGTTACATATCAAGACCCCATTCAAAATTATTTAAATACGACTCTTGTCCCCGCTCTTCAAGCCGAGATTGAAACATTGTATTCTTTAACAAGTTACGGAAATTCAACTGAATTAGACATTTATAATTTAAATTATTCGCAAATTAAAAATACTCTTTTTTATGCATCTTTGATTTTGTTTAATAAAATGAACAATCTTGGAATTATAGCCCGTAATGCTGATTACATATATTGCGATGAGCAGTTATTGAACCGGCTGGTTCTGATAAACCAAATGCTTCAAGATTATTTTAAAAAGCTAATTGCGAATAATGCAGCTACTTCGGCCATGGTATCACAACTGCAGATTAATTTTGATGAAAAGATAGAAGTGCCTCCCAAAAGCAAATATGTGGATGTGATTCAAACACAAAAAACGGGCCTTGGGCTTCCTAGTGTTCTTAAGGGCGATTTTGCCGCGGCCACTAAAGACTATCTTTTTAAATATTTTGATTCTACGACTGCGCAGATTGGTTCTACGGTTTATGATTTGAATTCTATTTCTTATGGTTGTTTACCGGCGAGAATGATGAAATTAAACGATGAACAGTTCATAAATTATTTTAGTTTTACAAAAAACAAACTTACTTCGAAAGAAATTTATGATTATTATAATGCGCTGTTGAAAATAATAGAAATTAATAGCGATCAAGAGGTAAAGCTGCCGCCGAGCGTCAAGTTGGGCGGAATTACGAACGAACAATATTTGGCTCAAGAAAGAAGCCGGCAATTATCATTCATGCTTGATTCTTTAACTATTTTAGCTCAATCCATAGACCCCACAGAATCCGCCGCACAAGCAAATGTTTTTTCAACGTCGATAGATTTAGATATACAAAAACTGCCCGATTCTTTAAAAACAAATGCGTGCTTGGATGACGATACCACCGCGGCGGGCACTACAAATGTAGATGTTACTGGTCTAAATGTTACAAATGCGCTACCGGCTAGTTTATTTGCTCCAATTGTGGCTAAAACTGTTCAGGCAATTAACGAAACCAGTCTTTATAATTATAAAAGTGTTTTTTCTGAAAGCAGCGCCTTAACCAACCTGCAGGGAAATGATATATTGGCGGTTCCGTTGGTATTTGCCGCACAATCATATGCAGAGGGTGCAACTCTTAAGGGGTTTGAAGCCTCAGAGCCCGTTTTGACCAACTTTATTAATTTTGCATTATTATATTTTATGATTAAATACTTATTTAGAATTGAGTATTTGGATGTTGAGGCTGATGAGTTCAAAACTTTAGACAGTACTGCGTTTATTAACAATTTAGAAACAAACAACAGAGATTTGCTTTGCAGGGTCAGCCCATATAAGAGTGGGGCGTTGGGGGTTTCACAACCAAAACTATTGAGCTTGCCTATTTATAGCAGGCATTTTGTGATTAAAAAATAATGGCTAAAACAATATTATTAGACAATTATGATGTGTGGCTAGCCCGACCTTTGGGAGGCCCCGACGAGCCGGCCACTACGCTGCCGCAGTTCGGGAACATAAAAGATTATTTTCGCGCTTTAATTGGCGGCGCACTACGGCGTATCGAAAACAACGCGCCCACCCCGCCATACAATCTGGGATTGGACGTGGAGCGATTGCGCTTTTTCGACGCCAGCATCAGCGATATCATATACACGAACATCGGCTCCGAGTACAGAGTATCTGTCTCCCTCTCCCGGTGGGACCCATCATCGATTCTCTCGCCGGCCCTGGCCAAGAAGATCGCCGAGGACCCCAAAACGTTGTCGGACATAATTCGACCTCGATGGGAAAACGCCATTGATTGGGTGATCGCTGAGTCAAAAACATCGCATCATGCGCTAAGTGATTTCAATTTTAAAATTGAAGAAGTTGACTTTAAGTTAAGTGTTAATAGTTTTGTTGAAGCCGTCGACCCTTATGACGCACCAGCGCCCCAAGGCGCTTTAAGCGAGGACAAACATGAAACCGCTTTAACGTTCGCTTATGCCTATAAATTTAAAAATGCAAAGGGCGATGAAGATGTTGTGGACTTGTGTCAAAATGGTTCAATCATAGCTCAAGATGTTTCTAATAAGGGCGACAAATATAATAGTGTGAGTGAATTAAAAAATATTATTTTCGATAGTGACGGTCTTGCAGGCGCAAATGCTGCTCTTCCGAAACAAGGGTCCAAAATTAATATTAATAAAATATATAACAAAATACAAATCACCCTTCCAGCGGCCACCCCCCACACCAAGGAAGGCGGGGTCGCACAGAACCACACCGGCGGCCGCTGGCTGCATGATCATATATCCTTTTTTGATGAGATTAAATATTTAGATTTTATGGATTATGCACTGGTGGCCTCTGGTGATGATCCAAGTGGGGAGTTTAGCAACGTTGAATCTGTCACTATCAGCATTGGCAACCCCCCCTTGCACACGCACGCGGTTTTAACTGGGTCCATCGGCTGGAATGGCCGGCCGCCAATGGACATGTCGCCATCGCTAAATTATTATACAACTACAGGCAATTATAAGACATTAATGGATAATCGCAAAAAGCGATTTTCATATAATGTTCTCGCGGCCGGGCAGAACAACGATGTTCTTGACCCCGACCATAATAGATTTGCAAATAAAGAATATAATAAGCAATTCCAGACCGGCGCGCCACTTAATGTGGTTAACCGCACTACATTATTAAAGGCTGCTGATTGGGATTTGCCATTGGTCCCCCCTGCCGATGGCCAGGAGGCGACACCACCTCAGTTCACCGTTTCTAATAATATATTATCAACGAAGTTTGCCGGCCACTTCCAGGCCAAACAGCCACCGGCGACAAAAAATCTGCTCGCGGCAGACGAAGACGCCGGCCTTTGGTATTTTCCATATGGAGAAAATTTAGAGTCCGAACTTCCGGCAGCCAAGCATGTCTTACGGGGCACTGACCTTTCTATGAACCCCAGTTCGTTGATGGGTATAAAAATTTTAAAAACAGAAATACCGGCGGATTTTAACCAACCCAATTTCGGTTTTACGGATAATGATATTATTCAGACATTTTTTATTGAAGCGTCATTACACTTTAAGACCCGCGATATTGTTTTTTATGATTCTCAGATTATTATGGGAAAGAGATATTATTATACGCTTATTGGTGTTTATGAAGTTTTTGGGAGCGTATATAAATATATTAATGCGCGCCGTACTGGCACGCATAAGAATATATCCATTGCCGCAGACACCGGACGCGTCGGCAAGCCCAAGAAGCTCACCATCTGGAAGGGGGATATTACGAAGGGCGTTGTTTTTCAACTTGATGTGACCCCTTCTCGTCGCATTTTTGAGGTTCCACTTTTAGAAAAAAGTACCACAAGCGCACTAATAAATTGGCCTCCCATTCCGCCAACAATTGAATTTAATCCGCTAGAACAGGTGGGCAATAAGCTCAAGATCTTCTTTCAAGAGGGAATACAGGGGGTGCCGATTCTTAAGCCATTTATTACCAATACAAACGGAAAGCAGCTCGACCTCCTAGAACACGCGTCCGATGATTTTTATAAATCTCTCTACCCCAACGCCTCGGGACCGATCCCCGGCGACGACGTCCCCAGTGACGTACAGCAACTTTATTATAAATCTCAAGGAGATCTAAAAAAGATAACAGCATATCGTTTGGATAGAAATCCAACCGGTCTTACGCAAAAAGAAATATATGAAGATTTATTGGAAAGTGGAATAGTGACAGAAGTTCAGTTTGATAAACAACAAACCGGCTATACAGATCCTATAAAAACGAACATTAAATATTATTATACATTTATCAGTCAAGACATATATGGCTTGAACTCTTATCCATCTATTATTTATGAAGTTGAGATGGTTGAAGATTCAGGCTTTATTTATCCGGTTATGGGTGTTTTAGATGTTGATGCTTTAGTAAAAGCACAACAAAAGAAAAAGCAACTGAAAAAGGGATTTTCACAATATTTAAGAATTGAGCCGTCTTTTATTCAAAAGCTTGTTAAATACATTCCAGCGTTGGAGTCGTGGATAATCGGCATCGGTGCAGGCGCCGGCACGCCCAAGGATCCTAAAAAGCGCCTTTATACGGATGTTGGCGGCGCCGGTATTGGAGCATCTGCAAACACTCTTTATGAATATCCTAAAATTAAAGTTCGCGTGAGATCCAAGAAAACAAAAAGAGCGTTTGATTTAAATCTTAAATATATATTAAACATTAAAGAAGTAAAAGATGAATAATATCTTAGACAACTTTCACCAAGCGCAAAAGTAGTAAAAAAAGTAACAAAATGAATTAAAAGAAATAACTATCTAATTAGTTATGAGGAGAAACAATAATGGCATTTTTAGACAATTCAGGAGATATAATCCTTGATACAGTATTAACTGACGCCGGCCGCAAAGCGCTGGCACGCGGCGATGGCTCCTTTAAAATCGTTAAATTTGCATTGGGCGATGGTGAGATTAATTATGGTCTCTATGATAAGACCAATAGCAACGGAAGCGCCTATTATGATTTAACTATTCTTGAAACGCCCATTGAGGTCGCACACACTGATGCAACGATTTCTCTTCAACACAAGCTTTTTTCCATGGCAACGCCCACTGGCGACCCCGGACTTTTGTATTTACCAGAAATGAAGCTTAATACGACTTCTTTTGCCCAATCGGCATTGGTTTCTTCGCGTAATGCTTATGTGGTTGTTTCGGAAGACGACGCGTGGAATGAAATAACTGACAGTGGCGCATCGGCGATCACGTGGCCCAACGGTTATGTTGACGGCCGCAGTGCTGCTGACGCTGTACGGTCTTTAGGTTTTAGAGTGGCTCAAGGCATGTCGACCAGCGCGGCAGGCGGCAACAATGACGTTCTTGAGGCATTAATGACAGAAACACAATTTTCTGTTGTGATGGACCGCCGGTATTTAGAATTGGTGTCGCCGGGATCTGCACAAGCAAGAACAACTACGGGCGCCAGACCATATGGAACGGCCACTGCAGCAGAGGGTGCCACGGTTTTGAGCCCCACTTTAAGATCAAATGTTTTTTCGGCGGCCAACAATTTGCGAGTCTACACTATAAGCACAGCAACAGACCCATCTATGATGGCCGGCCGACCAGTTAATCCAGCTTTTGATGGCCCCAGCGCTCAACTTGATTTGATGCTGTACGTTAAGGCTTCTAGTCTACTACAGAGAAATGAAAATTATTATTTTGATAATTTTGGAACTGAAGTGGCCAGCTTTGATTCGGCTTATGGAACAATGCAGGTTATTGAAACCACCATACAGGTTATAGGCAATACGATGGGCGCTTCGGTTAACATTCCAGTAGAAGTAATTGCACAGATCAGCTAATAAACGGAGATAAAAATGGCGAGCATATATAAACTTTTAGGTACCGAAGATACAGTTAACACAACTACCAATTTGCACGAATCAATTCCTATTACAGGCGCGATTGTTTCGGGCACATATGGTACCTTCCCCAGTGGCAGCAATATTAAATATTTCGCTGCTGCCAACCATCAGGCGGTTTTTGATTACGCGATGTTGAGTTCTTCTGCGAATCATATTTTTGATTTAAGCTGTGGTGTTGCTTCGGACTCTGATCTCTATGCTTCGGCCGGCACATGGTCGATGCAAACCAAAAAGGCTAACATGTATAGGCAATTTGCCCAAGTCTATAAGGGCTACGATCAAAATCAAAATGTTATCGAGTTTGATGTCAGTGGCAGTACAACGCCTGCAGATACGTGGACCACGGCAGGCGGCGACAAGATCGATAACATGGTTTTTCTTGATTTTTCTAGAGTCTTGATGAAGGACGAGATTAAAAAAGGCTCTTTCCAAATGTCTCTAAAAACGGGATCGTGGGACAATGCTTATTTTAAGGGAGTCGGCGCCGGTGGCGCATTGTTAACTCTGTATGATGACCATGCTACAGACACTACCGGCTTTAAAGATAATTCACCCATGGGACAATATGGGCTTCTTAAGGCAACGTCCGGTACCACAGTGCCCACTGAGACTGATTATGGTTTTGTCTTTTATCAAGCAGGCCTCGTGGCATTAATTGGAAATACTGCTACGTGGGGAGAAGAAATGACGAGTGGATCTCTTTTTAACCCCTCAACTGGCCAGTCGGCTGCTCAGGCATTTGTTTCATCAAGTATGGAAAATATTATAAACGGCGGCCGAGCCAGCATTACAAACATTCAATTTAACAACACAACCGAGCTAAACTCAACGATTTATTTTGTGCGCGTGAATCATAATGAATTTAATTATAGCTCTAATCCAACATTTACAAGCGCTTCTACGTTGGTAACAAAAAATGTCGCAAGCGATCCTTCGGTTTCTTATATCACAACTATTGGCCTCTACGGCGCGAACAACGACCTTCTGGCCGTTGGGAAGTTATCTGAGCCACTGAGAAAGGCCAGCGATACGGAGCTAACTTTAAGGGTGAGACTAGATTATTAAAATGTCATGTATAGATTTAAAGACAATGATATTATTTATAACACCGTAAAAACCTATCCAGCAACCAACTTCACTGCTTATAGTGGGAGTCTGTTTATTAACAACTCTAATAATGAGGGCGCTTTCCCGGCCGGCGCAGTTTATGCCAATGATTTAAATTTATCTGGAAGTCAATTAAATTATTCTGTAGACAAAGAACTGAGCATTACTGGAAGTGATGCTGGCTTTGTGATAACCTCTTCAAATCCTATAAGTTTTACTCTTTATCGTGAATTTGTTTATCATACTGCCGGTACAGATTCTTATAATGTTCAATACACCAATCCTAGAACTTTGTTTAGATTTCTTTCTATTCAAAATTCGATGAAAAAGAGCGAGCCCTTAAACCCAATTTATAAATTTAGTAATTATTTTAATTCCAACTCTTCTGGTTTATATGGGCTTCCCGAAACACAACGAACTAATGCCGCGGCCACCGGCGAGTTGTCGGCCGCACAAAAAGTAAGCCCCAAACAAGATTTAAATTTGATCTATATGGACTCTGTTTTTACAGGAAAGAGAATTAAAGAGGGGTCCGTTGATCTTAAATTTTATATTACAGGAACTTTGGCGGCAAACGCCACCGACGCGTTAAAAGATGGGGTCTTAAGAGAGCAAACAAACACTACAATTGGAACAGGCACACATGTGGGCTTTATTTTGTATGGAGATGGGGCGATTGTCTTAACCAACTCCTCTAGTTTGGGAACCTCCAATGATAATTATATTCAGCCCACTGCCTCGGCCGGAACTCCTGTTTTAGCACCAGCAAGCTGGGTCCATTTTATGAGTTATAAAAATGTAGGGTACCCGGGCCTAGCATCCTCTTCATATGCTCTAGAATTAAAAGGGACGGAAATTATTCCCACTTTAACCATGTTTGCTTATGCTCCAAAAAATAATTTGAATTGGAGCAATAACCCCACTTACATGATTTCTTCTTCGAATGACGGAATTATAAACACCGCCTCCAGCGTTTATTTAGAAGACAAGGACAATTGGCTAATCAAAAATACCGTTTCTAGTTCTTTTGCGGGGTATTCAGCCTCTTATAAGCCACAAACTTTTATTTCAACCATTGGTGTCTATGATGATGACGATAATTTAGTTGCTATTGCGAAAGTTGCCAACCCCGTTAAGAAAACTAATGAACAAGATTATACTTTTAAGTTAAAATTAGATTTATGATACTTGGACTCGATGTTTCAACAAGCATTACTGGTGCGACTGTAATAGACGACAAGGGCAATGTTGTTTTCTGCGAGGCATGGGACACTCGCAAGATTAAAGGCTTCTTTGATAAGGCGTCTCTTATTAGAGGTCGCTTGATGGATGTTCGTATAGAGTTCCCCATCACTCATATAGTGATTGAGCAGTCATTGCAAATGTTTCGTGCCGGCTTCTCATCGGCTAAAACACTCACCCTTCTTTCAAAATTTAATGGCGTTGTCAGTTGGCTGTGTTATAATACATTTGGGCTTGAACCTGAATACGTTTCAGCCCCATCAGCAAGAAAAATATGCGGTTTAAAAATACAAAGAGGCCAAAAGGCCAAAGAAATCGTCCTTCAGCATGTGCTTGACAATGTAGATGGTTTCGAGGTACAATATACTAGGAGTAACAACCCAAAGGCGGGAAGTTATGATCGAGCAGACAGTTATATTATTGCTCGTACTGGTTATTTGCAGTGTCGACAAGAAAAAAATTAGAGATTTTAGAAGATGTTTTGGGCACTTATCGTACAAGTAACGATGAGTATCTTTTTTATTGCCCCATATGTAAGCATCACAAAAAAAAATTATCGATAAATTTAGAAAAAGACAAGTTTAAGTGCTGGGTTTGCGATTATTCTGGTAGGTCTATTATGAGACTTGTCAGAAAATGCGGAACCTTTGACCACAAAAGACAGTGGCGATTGCTTTGTAATATTGTTGACCACTCTTCAGTTTTAGAAGACTTGTTTGATGAGGCTGAAAAAAAAGAAAAAATAAAAATTAATTTACCAAAAGAATTTAGGACCCTAACAAACAAGGTCCGTACTTCACCAGCGTTGCCAGCCATATCTTATTTAAAGAGAAGGGGAATCGACACTGCTGATATCTTATATTGGAAAATGGGATATTGTGCTGTTGGAGAATACAAAGATAGAATTATTATTCCTTCTTTTGACAAAAATGGCGATGTAAATTATTTTATTGCTCGATCTTATGACCGGAATTCCCGCTTAAAATATAAAAATCCCAATGTATCACGAGACATTGTATTTAATGAATTGTTTGTGGATTTTGATGAAGACGTGGTTTTGGTAGAGGGCGTTTTTGATGCCGTAACAGTGGGACAAAATGCCATTCCGCTGTTAGGGTCAACATTAAATGAAGAGGCTGTCCTTTTTAAGGAGATCTTGGAACACGATTCCAAGGTTTATGTGGCTTTGGATGTTGATGCTGAGAAAAAATCCTTGCGTTTAATACAAAAGTTCTTGCTTTATGGGGTAGAAGTGTGTAAAATAGATACACAGGGTTATGAGGATGTTGGCTCAATGAGTAAGTTTGAGTTCCAACGTAGAAAAAATGCGGCAGAGTTGGTTACAAATGATACAATGGCTCTTTTTTCCGCACTAATGATTTGAGGTTTATATGAAGTTTGCTCACGTAGCAGATACGCACATTCGCAATTTAAAATATCATAAAGAATATA
>Ga0098044_1002045_pt1 | contig 10500 bp, 13 predicted proteins | sample 10_taG_FD_75053 | JGI IMG/M metagenome (GOLD analysis project Ga0098044, IMG submission 75053) | Marine viral communities from the Subarctic Pacific Ocean - 10_ETSP_OMZ_AT15264 metaG | ecosystem: Environmental > Aquatic > Marine > Oceanic | place: Pacific Ocean | collected 2015-01-16 | reverse complement strand
TTAACGCCATCAACTATTTCCTGTTGCCGCCACAACTCAGCCATAGCGATCTGCTCAACAGTCTGACCATCAAAATCGTCAGTAAGGTCATACCGCCACTCCAACATTTGCCCAGGTTTCACACCATCACGGTACGAACCTTCCTTACAAATGTAAACAAGATGCACAGCGTCAGCTCCAAGCCCTGCCGCATAAATTGCTGCCTGACAAACATGTTCGATCTTAGGTTTGTTTGCTTTCAACGCGAGTTTGAACCCAAACGAACTTTGAGTTTTAATTTCCAACACCATTTGTTTATCGCCGATGCTATACAAACCATCAGCGTGACCGGACATGTCAAAACCCAGAGGTCGTAAATCAACTACGACTTCTGATTCAAAATCTGACCACAACAAGTGCATTGAATCTTGCAGCAACTCGTGCATAGTGTTCCCAAGTTTGAAAGCCAACAACGTTTCGTTATTGGGTGTGTGTGCTTCTGGGATTCCACCTATCCGTAACGCTATCTTACGAGCGCAACCATAGGCTTCTGACCCGCGCAGAGGCGTTCCACATGCAGTGGGTTTAGCCCCTTCTATCTCGCGTTGCCTTCTAAGGTAAGTGCCGACAGTTTCGCCAGCTACTCTTACTTCTTCCAAAGGACTACTCCTTTACTAAATCAACCAGAGTCTCTCACTGGTTCTCTTATAGTAAAGGATACATGTGACATTACATAAATGTCAACCTTATTTAATAGTCGCTGCCGTGTTCGGATCGCCGACCTTGGTTGCTGCGATACTTTTAACTGCTGAAATGAGCGCACCCATACCGGCTACGCTTGCACTTTTAGCAGTTGATAAATCTGCAACCGTGAACACTGCAAGAAAGCTTTGAACAGCAGTCCAAACTGCGCGTTCAATAATATCTTTATACAGACCCATGTAAAAAACCATCCTTAATAGGGGATACTTTTACCTTACTACCTCACATAGCCCTGTATTTCTTTTTCAAAGCCATAACAGCCGGTGGAGGAAAACCCTCAGTGAACGCCATATTCGACGTACCAGCCTTACCTTTATATTCCCCTGAAACAATGTCCCTCTTCCTAACAATTAGTTGTCCAATAGGCACATATCCTGGTTGCCCGACTTTGTAAAGAATGTAGTCGTCGGTTTCTTCAAGAACCATTTTTTTTATCTGCCCTATAATCTATTAACACCCCTAACAGGTGAGCTGTCAAACTTGCTATGGAAATCATGATCGCATAGCGGAGAATCTGTTCCGTCAAAGTAATGAGGACTAATCCTATGCCGCCAAGAGTCATGGCTAAATAAAGCAACTCTCTTGCTACTCTGCTAAACATTACGACCTTCTTCTGCTTCCTCTGTTAGATGGTCCTGATGATGTTGGACCTGCGGATGTTCCTGGCGATGCCATTGGTTTTATTCTAGTTGCTCCAGCGGCAGTGACAGCAGCCGACGCGACGATGATTGTCTGCCTATCTTCAACATTAATTCTTGATCCAGTCTGGACATAATCTGAGTAAGCAACGTCTGAAAACACATCAACGTTTTCTTCAAATTCCTCCCTGACTTCGTCACTAGCTTCGTTGATTATCTCAACAACTTCCTCCCTAGCCTCAACAGACAACTCCTCAAACGCTTCAACATCCTCAGTTAAATCCTGTATCTCTTCTTCCGTGACAGGCTCATCGTCAAAGATTTCTTCTAAGTCCTCAACAAGTTCCTCAATCTCTTCCGCTTCCAAATCTGTATCTGAAAGCATTTCAAGTTCTTCTGTAAGGATTATTATTTCTTCTTCATCTAATTCTTCTAACTGTTCTTCGGTGAACACGTCTTCAATTTCGATTACTTCTTCTTCTGGTTCTTCTTCAAAAATTATTTCTTCCTCAAAAATAAACTCTTCCTCCTCTTCAAAGAAAAACTCTTCCTCCTCTTCAAAAACTATTTCCTCTTCTTCCTCAAACTCTTCAAGCCAAGCATCTAAATCAAACTCAATCTCTTCTTCTTCTTCAATCTCAATTTCTTCAAACTCAAACCAGTCGTCGAACTCTTCAAAATCTATAAACGTTGTAGTCGGGGGAGGCAACGTAGTTGTTGGAGGCAACGTAGTTGGAGGCAACGTAGTTGTTGTAGTCGTAGACGTAGTAGTAGTGGTTGTAGTTTCAGGAGGAGGCTCCGTAGTAGTAGTCGTAGACGTAGTAGTCGTCGTAGTAGAAGTAGTAGAAGTAGTAGTAGTGCTAGTAGTAGTAGTGCTAGTAGTAGTTGAAGTAGTAGTAGTCGTAGTAGCTGGAGGCTGGTTATCTACCGAAACGACCCCAGAAATATCCATACTGTAAACACCAAACACGTCCTCATAAACATTCGCGTTCAACCGATAATCCCCAGCAGCCAAATTAGTTACCGCAATATGAGAATCCCAACACATATTGGTGCCATCATTATGCGAAGCCGAATCATCATCCTGGTACAACAAAACATCTGAATCGTCATACAAATAAATGTACGGATCAGCAGCATAAGCTCCAGTACCTTCATCGCTACCATGATCGTCACATACCAAAGAGGTGTATGTGGTGAAAGAAACGTTGCTTGCTTGTTGCAACGTAAACGTAATATCTATTCCGGTTTCAGAATCAACATCTAGAGAGCAATCCCAAACGTTGTTGTCTTCCTCGCAGGTAACAGTGGATGCGTGAACAGGTGGAACATACCATGCTAAAGCAAACGTAGAGAATAAAAGTATCCTGCTTACTATTTTAAAGAGTTTTGCTTTACGTTCCACTCACAAATAATATCACTGACAGGACTCACAAGATTCTGGATTCTCAACCCCACACATAACTTCACCATCATCTTCAAAATCGCCAGAATCAAAATCGGACACCACGAACCTCCTACGGAATAATCTCAGGACGTTCAACCTTATCAGCCATCCTCGAACGTGACCAAGCCCCACAATCCTGACACTGCCACCGTTGATAAACAGCAACCTTACTTATCCGCTTACCGCGACGCTGCAACCTACCAGACCCACAAGTAGGGCAAGCATCAAAATCAGAAAACAAATTCCTATTCGGATGATTCGTCATCCAAGGACGCAACTTCTCATACACGCTCATCAACAAATCAACATCCATCTTCGCGTACCTAACCATCAACCGCCAAGACTTCTCATCGCCACGCATACAACCAGCCCAAGTCCCAAACCCACCAGTAGAAACCTTACGACCCACACCCAAATAGTCGCCGAGATGATCCAACTTGTTGCTATTAAACATGAAATATCTTCTAGCAACCTTCAACGTGTCAACACTCTCAGGAGGAGCAACCGGACCAAGTTCATGAAACACAAACCGAGCGTTCGCTTTACGCATATCAAACCTGTCGCCATTATGGGCAACAACAACATCAGCCTCGTTCAACAACTCATGAAGCTTCTTCGCCACATGGAAATCATTCTCAGGGTCTTTCTTATACGCAGAAGGAAAATCAACTAAAGAACAAACATGGGTTTTCTTCTCATGCTCCCACCTGTAAGAAATACAAAGCATGTACCATTCACGCTCATGGTCAATAACGTTCTGCTCATACTGACCCCACACATAACTTAAATTAGGTGCAGTTTCAATGTCGTAAAACAGAACCTTTATGGGACTGTCAACAGCCTTACCAGACATGTACCCTCCCACCAGCTACCATCATCGGAGAAACGTATCGCCGACATTTCAAGGTCTTCAACAGAAACACTTTCTGATCTGTCGCCTTCCTCGTAGGTAACAACTTGAGCGTTTTTAGCAAGTGTTCTAAGGTCATTGTATTCATCGAGAGTTTTGTAACCTGCTGGCGCTCCTGCACCGGCTGAGGTTTGTATCCTTCCTTGTAGAATAACTGGAACTATGATTTCTTCTATTCTATTAGGTTGCGGACGAGCATTCAGGGACCATCGTTCCATTATAGGTCCGCTAGTAGTTGTTGTCCCGTCACGAGCGAGAGTTATTGTCACATCAAACGCTTCGCCAGCAACGTCATTATCGGTAGGAGAGTAAGCTACTTCATCTCCTCCTGTTGTCATCGCAGTGGAAGTCGTAGTGTTTTTATTGTTTGTTACAGCGATAGTTGCTGTGCCTGTAACCGTCGCAACGTTACCGCCATAGTTAGTTTCACTAGTGTAATCAAGAGCAGTGTTGTAATCCGTTGCCGCTACTTCACCTGATTGTTCAGAAGCGAAACGTGCCGACATGCTACGAAGAATCTTAGAAGCCACCGTCCCATACGAAACTTTACCCACAACTAATTCACTGGCTGTGGATAAGTCCCCTGTGTAATCCTCACCATAAAGCTCGCCAGCAGAAACAGTGAAAAATACTTTGTCGTTAACGACTTCGATACTTAACACGTTCCCATAATCTGTGTGATCGTGCGCTAAGAACCTGCAATAAGCAGGAACCAGGAACTGGGTGAAGATTGTTAAATCTGCTTTCCAAGTGTCACCGTTGTTGGTTCCCCAGTAAGCGTATTTGCCTGAGATTCTCACACCATACGCTGCACCGCCGTCATCTATGACAGGACCAAACGTTACAGACTGACCGTCGTTAGGGGTGATGCTTCCGAACCTTACCCCTTTAGAAGTTCCTACAATCATGATGTCACCGAACGTGTCAATGCTTGTAGGTTTAGAAAAGGTTTCACCTTTAGGTAAAACAGCAGCTACTACAGGGTAGGAAAGAGAACCGTCTGAGGAGGACACAGAGATCGCGTACAGGACTCCTTGCCCAGCGACGTTGTAGGCTGCGTAAATAGCCTGCGGACCTCCCTTGATGGCTATACAAGTCCCTGAGAGGGTTTTATCAAACGTCTGCACAGCACCAGAAGAGTTCAACTCAACGATACGCGCACCATCAGCAGACAAAAGCCTTCCATTAGCGAACTCAATAACATCACCAGCGAACGACCCAATCGTAGAAGCAGCACTAGTCGAAGAAACATTTACTTTCTTAACCGCCGCACCTGTCGTTGAGTACATGTCAGTGCCGTCCGAAGTCCAATCCGTGACAGCAGCCCCCTGATCCGAAGAAGAAAAAGTAATCGTCGGAGCAGCATCAGGGTTCCCATACTTCAAATACTGACCGTCAGAAAAATAGAAAACAGAACCATTAACCAAACCGGCATACATGTTCGCACCAGAACCAGCAGCCTGCTTACTCTCAATAGCTTTACATAAACTGATTTGCCCCTTAGTAAAAATGTCTACGTTTTTAGAAGAATTAAATCTTGCTCGGTCAGAATCTACAAGATCGTAATGTGTTTGCCCTGCACCACGCGACCAGTCCGTGATAGAACGAACCCATTGCCCAGCAGAAGAAAGAGTTTGTTCCCCAACATCAGCGGAAGTGTCACGCTGCTCACGTTGAGCAGCCACAGTACGCCGACGATAATTGTCGTAATCTATTAAATAGGTGTTGCCATTAATCGCAACATCAAACGCTTGAGAATAAGCCATTTAACGCCCACTTCGTAACCACTTAGTCGGATACAAAACATGCAAACGAGCCGCTTCAGCGTTGATTCTCTCCTGTCTTCTAAACCTAAGATCACGAATAGAAGCAGAAATAGCACCAGACTGAACCTCATCGCTCCTACGCATAGGAGCCTGATGAGTAATAGACTCTCTCGCTATCGGCTTAAACGACATGATCGCTAACGCCGCCCCCATCGGAGGCAAATCATAAGCTTCGCTATGCAAACCAGTAGTTGAAAGAGCAGTGCTTGTAGCAGACAACGCAGTAAACCCTGCCGTGTATTCCACCCGAACGTTCTGTCCTGGGGTGGGAGTATCAAACAGTATGAGAGCAACCCCTGAAGCGAAATCGTCTGTTGCCCTGTTGCGTCTAATAGTGTGCCTGCGAACTTCCGGCTCAGACAAAGAAGCGTCTTTATCAGTGAACGTAACTTGATGCACACCTACAGCGTCGTCAGCTAGGTTGTAGCCGTCGAGCGTTGAGTTGGCGGTAAACGTTGTTGTTTTAACTTGGTACAGTCCGTTTCTTGGGCTGGATAAGTCTGCTAGGTCGTCGTTTAATGCGTCTAGGATCATGTGTGCAGGGTATTGAGGGCTTACTCGGAGTACATCTCCGTCGGTGTGAGAGGCGGCGGTTGACCCTCCGTATCCTCGCATGACACCGATGTTGTCTTTGCTTGTCACGTTTGTGACATACATCAACTCTGTGCCTATCTCAATGATGGACCCTGGCACTATTGGTCCGGTTTCAAATTCAACTTGAATCGTTCCAACACTGTCGTTTATGTCCACATCTAACCTGTTTAGCGTTTCAACAGTACCGCTTAACAGTAAATCTCTTGTTCTATCTATCCATGTTTGCGCTGTCATTTTGCGCCTTCCAAATGTTTCGCTAAGTTCTTACGCGATTTATCGTTTTTAACTACCTGACCTGATTCTACTTCAAATTTGTTAACCGCTTTTTTTTCTAACTCAGAACAACCCTGAACCATAGGTGGCTGCAAACCATCTCCCCTTAAACGCTTGTAAGCTCCCATGTCTTTCTCTAATTGTTTTTCTGTTGCGGCTAGGCTTCCGCCTCCTGTGTCTGTGCTGTAGAAGCCGTCTGCTTTGAATGCTACTCCTACTGAGAAGTAGACTCTTTTGGCTTCTCCTTCGCATTCTTCGATGCAGTCGGTTAGGGGTTCGTCTTTGATTGATTGGTGGGTTTCGTATTCTGTGCCGCAGGTTTGGCATCTGTATTGGTATGTTGGCATGTTATCCTTCTAGTGCTGCGACTCTTGTTGTTAATTCTTGTACCGCTGTTATCAGCATTGGTATAAGAACAGATTGCTTTATAGCCATCGCTTCTTTTGTGCCGTCAGTAACCATCGCAGGAAACACACTCTCTACTTCCTGTGCGATAAGACCCAGCATTTTTTCTGATGGGCTTTCACGATCCACAAATTCAAATTCCATATCTTCGTTGATGTGTGGGTCTTTAGTAAATCTGTAAGTAACTACCCGCAACTGATTCAAGTCAGCCAAATATGACCGAGCAGTTTCTATGTCGCCTTTCATGCGAACATCAGAAGTGTTACCCCAAGTTCCTGTCGTGTTGTATGCTGCACCGTTAGACCAGAACTGAAATATATAATTAGAAGCAGCAGCAGCACTATTCTGAAGCGTAGACGCATCAGAACGACCAAGAATGTACCTATCTGTTGAGGTGTACGGCATACCTGCATACCAAGTTTTATCCAAAGCAGCGTTAAACATGTAAATACCAGCGCCACGATTATCGTCAGGGCAACTCAATTTTATAGAAGCCTGCGTGTAACCTGTGCCTGTACCGCCATGAAGAGAAAAATCTGTAGAACCAGAAGAAGAAAACGAACCGATTGAAGTTTCATTCGTCGCAAAAATAATTGTTCGTGAAGCAGAATTATGACCAATCCACATACCAGTATCATCTAATGAAAGACCACCTGAATAGCCGTTTCCAGCAATCGTTAAATGACCATTCCAACTAGAATCGGGGGTAACCGCTGCACTGTTGCCTATACCAAGATTACTGGCAAACGTAGGAGAAGTATCCCACTCAGAAGTACCCGAACCAGTCCCCACCAACACCGCACCAGAAACAGGATTAGAATCCGTAGACCCCAACTTAGTCTCTAACGCAATAATCGCACCAGAATGATTCGTATGAACAACATCATGCTCATAACCCGAAGCATCCAAATCCGTCGTAGAAGACGGAGAAGGCTGCTGAGTACCAGAATCCAAACTACCAGGAAAATTAGTTGCCATTACGCTGCCTGCTTCTCTTCAATATCAATCCTATAACCTGCATCAGAAAGCAACCCAGCTTCAACCTCAGTCAAATCCTGACCAGTATGACCACCATAAATAACTCTAGTAATGTTAGCACCACTAACCGGCTGACGAGTAGTAACAGTACTATTATCAACAATCCAAACATTCACCCCACGGTCACGAGGATTATAAAACCTCGCCAACCTATTCTCAGCCTCCAAAGGATTAAACCACCTCTCCCCCTCAGCCAACCTCGAAGACCCAGCAACCACACCAGTATCAACATGACGAGCTATCGGAACATCATCAAACCCTGCGGAAACATTCACAGGATCAAGAGTTACAGTAGTTGGAATGCTTGCTGTAGCTGCCGGTACACTAGCCACCCCAGTAACAGTGGCAACAGCAAGGTAAGCGTTGCTAGAAATAGTAGCTGAAGGGACCGTGGCTGAACATGCGATGCTTGCTGGCGTGATGGACGCTGAGGAAGAAACACTTGGACCATCAACCCCTACTGATCCTTCAACAACAGATGTTGAAACGGAAGCGTTACCGGCGACAGTAGCCGAAGGAACACTTGCCGTACCAGCAACAGTTGTCGCTGAAACAGAAGCAACAATGGAAATTGAAACGCTTGGAACGCTCGCAACACCGGCGACAGTAGATGCCGAAACAGAAACAGTGCTTGACGCTGAAACCGAAGGAACAGCCCCGACCCCTGCAACAGTAGACGCTGAAACACCAGCATCACCCGTGACAGTAGACGACGGAACAGCAGCAACGACAGCGATAGTAGCCGGAGTGACAGTAACAACACTAGCGACACTTGGCGACGGAACCGCAACAACACCTGCAACAACCGACGCTGAAACAGAAGCATCAGGGACAACACCCTGATAAGTAGTGTCTGCTTCTCGATAATCAATGCCTGCATTGCGATAATCAAGAGCCATTCTTCTCACGCTCTTCCATCAACCTATGGCGTTCCTCATGAACCTTCGTCCAAACAGTCAAACCAACCAGATCAGAAGAAATCTGTTTAACCTTATCCTCAAGCTTCTCTAACAAATAAGCGGACTGGAGATGACCGGCGTTAGTTTCTTTCCTTATGCGAAGAACAACACCGAACACGCCTGTGATTAAAGCAGCAGCGATAACCCCAAACGAACCAACCCACTCAGCCCCCATTAGTTAATTAAGGCTTCCCACGTTTTAGAACCCACGATCCCATCAACGGCAAGTTGTTTACCTGTGGCGATAGATTCCGAATCTTGAAATTTCATAACCGCTCTTTTCGTGCCTGAACCAAAGATGCCGTCAATGCCTGCACCCTTGCGAGAACGACGGCTACTGCGAGCAGTATTGAAACCTTCTTTTTCTAAATAAAGTTGCAGAACCTCAACGTGTTTACCACGGCTACCTTTACGCAACACATGTTGGCGAGCCTCAGCGACAGCCTCAGCGAAAACCTGTAAAGGAGTTTTAGGTTCTAGTTTCTCAGCATCTAAAGTTTCATCACCAGCAACAGCAGGAGCATCAAACCAAACAAACTCTGAACCCTGCACACGACCAGGACATACATGCCACCACTCCGAAGGTACTGTTTTAACGCAGCCATACTCGGCGGCGATACGGTTAACTTCCTGAGTGGTTAAACCCTTGCCTGTAATGCGTAGGTCCACGGCATACCCGTAACCCCCGAAAGCCTCCTGAGACATATGGTAAGAACCACGCATACCATTAGACATGCGACGATTTGGATTAGCTGCGAGATTCCCGCGACCTGCCTTGTATTTATCGTACAAAGCCTGCTGAGCGGCTTGAGTGCGTACCCCCGAAACAATCTTCACACGACCCATAATCCGATTATCCTTAAAGAAAGCATTCAACCTGTACTTAAATTTTGGATGCAGTTCCTCTGTCCGCACCCACTTCGAGGTTGTCGGTAGATCGTATGTCATTTTGTTTCCTAGTCTTCTTTAATTTCACTTTCTTGTTGTGAAAGTTCTTCTATTTTTTGCTGCTGTTTTTTAATTAAAGCTCGTTGGCTTGCCAGTTCTAGTTGTACTGTTCCGGCTTGTGTTGTTTGTAGTTCTGCTATTACTTCTTCTATGGTTATGTTCATAGTTTGATTGTATCTTGGTTAGCTTTCTAATGCTGTTAATCTTTGACGGACAGATTTTAATTCAGCGACAACTAAAGAAATCATGTCTGGTTGTCTCCAACCATTAGTTACCAAAGAGCCATCTTTATCTTCCCAAGTAGCAAATTTACCATCTGCAACTTCTGCTACTTCCTCAGCGATAAAACCATATTGAATATCTGCTTCGCGCCATGCTCTATTAGCAGAACTTTCCCCTTCTCTAGCCTTTTCTACAAAAGTCACAGGTCGAAGAGCATCTATTGCTGCCCCACTGTCAGTAAAAGATTGAATGTTATCTTTAGTGTCTCTCATAGAAGTCCAACGGTACAACGTGCCGTAAGAGTTGTTTCTATAAACTGCTTGATAACCACTTGTAGACGAAGTGTCTATTCCCGCTGTTGCTATTGTTCCAGCAGCAGAACCGCTTGATCCTGTTCCATTAGCAGAAGTCATTGCAACATGCGTGTCAGATGCAAGACCTATTTGTGTTGAAGCAACATAATAAAATCCTGAATCAGCAGCATTGCTTGCAAATTTTA
>Ga0098044_1002044_pt1 | contig 10501 bp, 10 predicted proteins | sample 10_taG_FD_75053 | JGI IMG/M metagenome (GOLD analysis project Ga0098044, IMG submission 75053) | Marine viral communities from the Subarctic Pacific Ocean - 10_ETSP_OMZ_AT15264 metaG | ecosystem: Environmental > Aquatic > Marine > Oceanic | place: Pacific Ocean | collected 2015-01-16 | reverse complement strand
TTTCTACCACCGAAATGGCATGACAGGTGGTATGTGTGTTCGAGCCGTTGAAGATAGTGGGGTAGATGTTAACCTCGTTAACTTCCATTTCCAGGGTTCCCCCTCTTCCGTATCGGGAGTATATTACAATCTTAATGGTACAGGATGCGAGGTATTTACAGATACAAAAGCTGATGTTGGACCAGGAAACACAGCCCCATCATACACAACAGATGCCGGAAGCGATGCCCTTGAAGCAGGTGGAATGATGGGCGTTGATGGTGCCGGTAACCAACCGGGAGGAAGAACCGGCTCTACCGGAAACTCCGACTTTGATGATACCCTTGTTGAGGGCTCTAACAACTACGCTACCTCCCAAAACCAAACTGGTCAAGGCAGTCTGGCTACGGTAGCCGGAATGGGAACACAAAACTCAACCTTTGGATCCGACACTAAGAACGACCAAGTAGGAAGTATGACTGTGATTGGGGATGAACGAGATCCTCGGGTTCGATTCCGAGCTTATATGGAAACCAAAGCTGGCGCAACTATTAACCCTCCTCATGGAGGTTTGATGTCTAGCCCCACGTGCATGGGCGGTCAAATTCAGATTTGGAATATCGCAGATACTTCGCGCATACATGCCTCTAACATTCTTGCAAACGGAATGGACCCGTTAACGTGGTCTCTAAGCGCCCAACCTGGCAACCCTAACCCCGCAAGTAACTGTCATGGTCCTATGGGTAAATGGAGAAACGGCGTATCGCTAGATTATTATGGTTTAGGGGGTCGAAGAACTACTTACGGTGGCTGTGGAGCAGTATACGCTAACACCGGAGTATTCCGTCTTATGATGTCAACTCGTGGAGACCTAAAATCGTTCTACGATGTTAGTACTTTGAGTGGTACATCCACAGGAGCTAATGGTTGGCGTGATACAGCGTTATCTGGTGGTTCACCTGTTGACCAAGTTAATGGTGCAGGATATACCCACTGGACTCAAAATGTACGTGTACTTGGTCCCTGCGATAATATTCGTCGTCTGACAGGTACCGACTCAGACTTCCCCAATGGAATCTATCAACTATCAAGTTGTCTAAGGGTGTTTGGCTGGGGAATGCCCTCTATGAACCCGTCTGCTGGTGTGGGAACTATACAACCTAGATTAGGAGGATTTAGCGCTTATAATGCAGTTTCGGGCGTGGGGGGAAAAGATTACAGTGGCTGGATATACACGACTGCCGAACCTGCAACTCCACTCCCCCCTCTAGGAATGGATTCTCTAGGATATATGAGGAACTGGTTTGATGAAAGTGCTGCGGGCATGTGGCAGAATGCTAAACATATGGCGGAGGATAAAGTTAATGGGGTATCTATTTATAGGTCTCATATGGGCGGATCCGCAGGAGGAGAAGGACGAGACCATAAATCCTCAAATTGTTCTTACGGAGTTGGAGTGAGATCACTCAACGTTTTTGATCTGGAGAGGTTAGTATAATGGCACAAAGAATCACTGAAGATATTAGGTTTTATCTCCCAGCAGACCCGTACTACTATCAAGTGGACAATCTTCCCATAGAAGATTTGTTGGCCAATGATGTACGACTTCAATCCCAAATTGATGAAATTAACGCCGCAGATAGAGGTCTTACTGTTGGTCGAGAGGGGTTTACTGAACTACAACCGTTTATCGACCCTGGGTTACCGGGTACTATATCCGTAAGATCGGGTAGCTTTATTGGTCGCGTACAGAAAAGTAATTACGCTAATATGGGCGGAGGAACTGATGGTACTGGAGTTCGTTATAATATGAACAACGGTATCGCGGAAATGAACGGACCGCCTGCTTTTGGAAGTGGAGAGAATCCGACAGGATCTTATAATGTACATAATCATTCTCAGCTTCCAAATAACCTAGGTGCTGGTGTAGGCAGGACCGCTCTAATCACCTTTAAAGAAGAGAGTATTAGTATTGATGGCTTTAACTTTAATGATTTTCAAAACTTACGGACACACCCTCCTCTCGTAACACCACCCCTGGGTCGTATTGACCTAATCGGTATCGGCACTATGAATGGAGCGATGGATGATCCGTATCTTCCTGGAAATCCGGGAGCGGACGCAGGTGGGGATATTGGTGTGTGGGCACGAAACAACCCGAACTTATCCGTTGTAAAAGGAGCTGGCATTATAGCCGAATATAATTCAAAAAGGGTAGTAAAAATTGGGGAAAGATATATTACGATAGGAACTCCCCAAGAACATCTTAACGATTATGGAAGAAACCTACAGGGAAGTGTGGTCCCTAATCCCGAATTTGGAACTACCCCCCTCCCGGATGATGTCGTAAATGTTAGTTTTGCGAGAAGTATTGTGGAGAATGGGCAAATAGTAAATAGCTTGCGTGAACTTGGTCAATCCAATAAAAATGCAAACTTCTTTCTTCCCATAGCTTATGTTTTTGTGCCCCAAAGTCATGTTGAAGGAAACCCAATCCCCGAAGAGCATTTAAGAGACATCAGACCATTCTTCAGGACCGCTGAACTCTCTCTTGACGAAAGACAGGCAATGGTGGGCGCTGTTATCCCAAGTCTACGTAACCCGTTCGTTACCGAGAAACATCTAACTAAAACGTTAATGGAGGAGGTTCGGAAATTGAACTTGATGGTTTCCACCATGCGAGGTAAACTTAGGGCATTAAACGCAACCCAAACCGTGTATATACCTCCCGTATTAGTATCTGAGACTATTAAAAAAATAGAAACCCTAGGGGCTCAAACCTGGAATATCTCTGATTTTGGAATTCCCGCAGGAGCTTATGGTCTTATCATCAGAACGCAGATTAGGACCCATAACCACAAAGACAGCTACCGGTACATACTAGCGCGACTAGATACATCCTATGGTTGGGAAAAAATATCAGCCGTCAACACTTCGTGGCCAAAGAATCGTGATAGAGGGGAGGAGATAGTTCAGACGACTTTTAAGTTGAGACAGGACGGCCAATTTAGCGCATACCTAGAGCCAGACCCTTCCGGTGGCACTCATTCTATGACGTTGTGGATAGATGGATATATCATGAAGACTGATTTTGAAAGTCTAGCTCCATAAGGTTAACTAAGTAAGGTAACCTGCCTATATACTAAGACTATGTGGAAAACTATTGTAACTAATATCAACCTACTCATCCTGCAAAACTGGAAATCTATTTTTATGTTTGGCATTGGTGTTGTCGTAGGAGTATTTCTCCTGTAGGTCCCCAATGAAATATTTCGCTTGCGTTCTTTTAGTATGCGGTAGCTGTTCTACTATCGCCCCTATTATAGGTGGAGCAACAGGCGCCGCTACCGGAGCAGCCTTTGGAGGTCCCGGTGGTGCCGCTGCTGGTGCTGCGTTAGGTGTAGCAACCGCTGAAGCTGTCTTTCCTGATGAGACTATTAGTGGGGACGCTGCATTAGAAGCCGCGAAACATGGTCATGCTGCTCCAGGGTCATCTGCTGAATTTATAGAAAAGATTACAAACTTATTACAACAGGTGGGTTGGTGGTATTTGCTACTGTTTATTGTAGCCCCGTTATTAACCAAGAGAGGTCGTAAGTGGATTAAGCAAAAATGCTTACCAAAAAAAGAGTAGATTTTTTTAAACTACTCTAGATACAATTAGAGGAAAATCCTCATAATAATATGAAATATATCATAAACGAAGAAAACTCTTGTGGTCAAGCCACTCTTACTGATGACCTACGAAACATGGTCTTGGAAAGTTTGGGCGTTGCTCCCAATAAGAAAGAAGCATCACAACAGATCACTGAATCTGTTGCGTCTGAGACCGAGGTCGAAGATACCTCCGATATGCCTACCCTATATGAATGGGATGGCGCGGTCTTTGCCCTTGACGATGAGGTATTTGAAATCGAAGGTGACTTGTTTCTAAAAGCTATTGAGCTCGATAACGAGACTCGCATGGGTTTAGACGAAAGCCATGCTGAACTTTTTATCAACGAAGTTCGTTTTGACGCAGCTCCTTTCACTCTTGGCGATATTTATGATTTTGGCGACGAAATCTTTATTAAGCTTGACGAAGGTAAGAAGAAGGGTGATAAGTCCAAGGATAAGCCTAAGGACAAGCCTGATTTCACTACTGGAGCTCGCAAAGGCGATAATTCCAAAACCCACTCTGGCAAAGATTTTGAGAAGAATGGCAACGGTAATGGCAACGGCAATGGAAACGGAGATGACGATGATAATGGTGACCCCCGTGCGTTTGGCGGCAAGAAAGGCGACAAGTCTCAAACCCATTCTGGCAAAGATTTTGGTAACGGCAACGGTAACGGCAACGGCAACGGCAATGGAAACGGCAATGTAAAAAAAAAAGTAGTTAAGGAGGAAGAATCCTCCGCAGAGCGCGTTCAGCGCCAAGTTGGCAACCTGAACACCTCTTCTCCGAAGGGTAAAGAGAGAGCTGCACATTTACAGCGCCGCCAGAAGGCTCAACAACTAGACCAGACTAATCCCGTCACGAAGCCCAAAGCCGCGCCCGCCGCAGCCGCAAACGCAGCAGCTAAAGCACATGGCAATATATAATGAGTAAATCTTACGCACAGATGGCTGATGAGATTCTTAGCGGGGCTTTAACAGATCCCAGCAAGAATCCTATGGATCCCTCTGTAGGTCACCAAGCCCATATGCCAGCCATGGACCCTAGTGATACATTGTTAGAGATGAATGATTCCCAACGCGCCCAGTTAATGAACATGGCTGGAGTCCCCGCTCAAGAGAAAGTTATTGAGGAAACGGTAACACCTGTCGAACCAGAAGTTGCCCCCACTACCTCTTTAGAGTTAACACCCCAAGAATTGGAGACTTTATCTGAAGCCAAAAGAATAATTGAAAAAATTCAAGAGATGACGAGCGTCGGCTGTATTGGGGTAAATATGGCAGGAGGGGTTAAAGGAGACCCTAAGCAAATCAAACTTCCTGGAGACACGAAAACCGCACCCAAAAAACGCACTAAGAAAAAAGTGAAAACCAAAGCCACACAAAGTGACTTCTTGTCCTATTTAAAAGCCTAATGTTACTAAGAGACTTCAACGATTTCCAACCCCTACAGATTCTAAGCGAAGGTAAGAGAGGTAAAACCATGAAGGTTCGTGGTATCTTCAGCGAAGCTGAGAAGAAGAACGGTAATGGTCGAATCTATGAGAGGAAACTATTAGAGAGAGAAGTTAAGAAGTTGGAGCCACTTATTGGTGAACGTAGGTTGTGTGGGGAATTAGACCATCCTAACGATGAGGTTGTGCATCTTTCAAATGTGTCTCATATTATCACGGATTTACGCATGGACGGAAATACCTTAATGGGTGAGGCTGAATTTCTGGACACCCCTTCTGGAAGAATCCTACAAGAACTAGCTAAAGCTGGTGTTCGTATTGGTATTTCTTCCCGCGCTACTGGTAGCGTTGAGCATGATATGAAGGAGGATGCTTACATGGTTCAAGATAATCTACGCATGATTACTTGGGATATGGTGGCTGATCCATCATGCCAAAATGCATTCCCATCGCTCGTTGAACATAAGCAGTTAATGGAGAGGAGAGATGTTTCCCCCAGTTACCAAGATAAACTACAAGAAGAACGTGTTTATCTAACCGCTTTACGCCGACTTTTGAATGAAAATTAATGATTTTTTTCTCTAAACCCAGTAGATATAAACAGTAGGAGAATTTCTATGAATGATAAATTAACACATATTGCCAAACTACTCCCCGATAGCTTATCCGAAGCCGGTCTTCAAGAGGTTTTGAAGATGGTTAATGAGGCTGTTGAAGAACGAGTCAGTGCGGAAGTTAAGTTAATGGAGGCCAAAGTAAGTGGTTTCCTTCGTACTAAGATTGCAGACCTCAAAGAAGTAGCAAAGAAAGAAGTTGAGTCCGATGACGAAATTCTCCGTGGTTACAGAATCTTTGAAAGTATTCGTGCTATGGTCGCCGCTGAAGTCGAAACTTCCGATGTTGATTCTAAAATTGCCCAACAAGCTCAAGAGCTGGGGGAACTCCAAGAGAGTATAGCTGCTGTAAATCAAAAGCTTTCTAACTCTCTTCATGAAAACACTATACTTTATGGTAAAGTAGAGAGTTTGAACGAAGCAAACAAACAGTTGACTGAAAGTGCTAAACTTCCGTTTAAATCTTCTGAGTCCGCCGTTGTAATTACTAACGAAACCGATTCGAGCCGTCCTTCCCCGGAAGCGGCTAACAATATCTTCCTCACCGAAGACGTAATAAACCTGTCAAAGCAGGAAGCCCTTAAAGGCTAAAAAATAAAAATTATGTTAAATTCTAAAATGAATAATTCTTTATGTGAGAAGTGGGAGCCAATCCTGGAAGGAATCACCGATGACTCAACCCGTCAGATGACAGCCGTTCTTTTGGAGAACCAAGCCAAGAGTATTCTTACCGAGAACGCTCGCGAGTCTGGTACTCTTGAAGAAGCTACAACTGTAGGTAACCTCGGCACTTTCCAAAAGTTCGCATTTCCTCTTGTTCGCCGGGTTTTCCCGGAACTTATCGCCAACAAAATCTGTGGTGTACAGCCCATGCAGGGTCCTGTGTCTCAGATTTTCTATCTAGGTTACAACCGTATTGGTCGTGACTCTGGGGGTACCACTAACTCTGAAGTAGTCTACTCTAAGTACCGCATGGTATACGCAGGTCGGATGGGCAAAGCCCAGAGCAACCTTGGCTCTTTGGATGACCAAGCCGCACGTTACAGCGCTTCAAGCTGGGCTTCATTGTCTGGTTTGTCTGCTACTGTAGATGGTCAGGCTAGGACTCACAGTTTGGCTGCTGCTGCAGCACAGGGCGTGAACGCTGTATCTGCAATGACTGCTGGTGCTCGTATTGCGAACTTCCCTAACTCAGGGATTGCTGGTCCGCAGTACTTCGTGTCTGCTGGTGAACGTCTTGCTGGTTCAGGTATTCCTGAAGTCAACTTCACTATTGAACAACAGTCTGTGACTGCACGTACTCGTAAGTTCCGCGCCCTTTGGACGTTGGAAGCTTCACAAGACCTTCGTGCTTATCACAACCTCGACCTCGAACGTGAATTGACTGAGCTTCTTTCTAAGGAAGTTGCTTTGGAAATCGACCGTGAAATCGTTGAATCTATCCGTACGTTAGCTTATGGCTATCAGCCGGGTTCTTTGAACAATGGTACAAACGAGGACTGGTGGGGCTACACCAATGGCGGGAACTCTAACAACTTTGGCAACTCTCAACTAGGTCAAGGCGCTGGAGGAACTGGTGACGGTGTCACTGAGGGTGCTCAAGGTAGCTTTGAATATGACCAACCACAAGGTAGTAACGCTAACGATACTTGGACGCAAAACCAGTATGGTTTAGGTAGCGCACAAGACGCACTGGGTATGCCAACTGCGGCTTCAAAGGGCTCTAACGTGTTTTATGTTGACTTCGGTACTACGGCACTTGGACTTGCTCCTCGTCACGTAGGTGAGGTATACAGTAACTTGGTTGCTGTAGTTAACTTCGCTTCACAAGACATCTACAGAACTACTCTTCGTTCTTCTGCAAACTACATCGTATGTTCACCTTTCGTGGCTGCGATGCTTCAGTCTGCGGCTAAACTTGAAGGTGGTATTTCTCCTGGTGAAGCAGGTACCCTTGGGGCTACTATTGAGTACAAAGGTAAATGGATGGGTTCTTACGATGTGTATGTTGACCCGCTTTATCCTGAAGACGAAATTCTCCTTGGTTATAAGGGTGCTTCGCCGATGGATGCTGGCTTTGTGTACGCTCCGTACATTCCGCTCCAAATGCTTCCAACTATCACGGACCCACAAACGTTCCAACCAAGAAAGGGTTTGATTACTCGCTATGCGACTGCTCAAATTAACCCTTCTTCTAGGTTCTACCGGATTATCCGTATTGTCGGTGCTGATAGCCGATACCTAACCACTCCGTTCCAGAAGGCTTCGAACTTCTCGAACCTCGGATATGGTGCTTACTAAGACTTCTTAGTATAGTAATAAAAGAAGCCCAGCTATTTTGGCTGGGCTTCTTCCATATATAATAGTAGTATGGCACGTGGACCAGTAAAACCGAATTTTCAATGGGGACCCTTTGTGGTAGACCGCCATGGTGCAGGGTCAAATGTATCTAATGTTACCGCTCCTTCGGGGGATATTCCTTACGATTCTCTAAATAGAAGGTACTTTTCTGAGAATGTAGAGTTTAACCGCTTCTATATGATTATTAAAGATTGGGTTAAGTCGCGGTTAGGACACCCGGTGGTTAGGGTTGAGCTCGATGATTTTCAAATCCTCACCGCTATTGATGAGTCCATAAGCAAACTGGACTACCATGCGCCTGATTGGTGTACCCAACTGTGTGCTTTTAATACTGTAGCCGCCGCTAACATGTATGAGTTACCGTCATTTATTGTAAACAACTTTAGATATTCGGCGTATAAGAAATCTCTGCTCAGTGTCCCACTAGCGGGGCAATCCCTGGAGATGGATTTCTTCATTAAGTATTTTCAAGATAACTTCCTGTTCCAGGATTTCGCCGTTAGCGATTTTCTCCTTATGAAGATGCATCTTAAATCAATTAGAAAGATTTTAGGGCGCGAAGGATCTTTTCAAATCGTCAACAACAAATACCTTATGGTATACCCAACTCCCGTAGCGGATGATTCCGAAACTGTTGTAATTGAGTATAAGTGTCTTAACTCAGATACCTTACACCATTACTTTATTAATTGGATGCAAAAGTATGCATTAGCCATCTGCAAAGGAATCCTTGGAGAGATTCGTGGTAAGTATGCCACTCTCCCCTCTCCCCAAGGCGGCGCACAACTAAATGGTCCTGCGCTTATCGAAGAATCCCAAAGAGAGATGGAACTCCTTGAAAACCAATTGCTTCAAGAAATTGAAGAGCCAGCCGTATTCACTACTTACTAATGGTCGAAGTATCTGGACCCCCGTATGACAGGTATCCTCCCATGGTGGATGGAACCAGAGAAACGCTTTACAATGGTAAACGTCTCTCTAATGTTTTTGATATAAAGCGTCAAATCTTTGAAAGGGAAAATAAAAATTTTAGAAGCTTGGAGTTTTATAGAAAGACCTCTAGGGAACTTTTAAATCTTTTTTCTGACGCCCAAGTCTTAGGTGCCGATAACCAAATCCAAAGTGTTAACTGTTCTTACGCTAATTACGAAAGAGCTATCGCAATGCTCTTCAAGACTCGTAACCTTACTTTACCACAAATGACCTTAGCAATCTCGGACACGGTAGAGGACCTTGAAAGAAGAAAGCCTAATACTGATATTGAATTTTGGACCATTCGTGACAAGAAAAGAAGGCGCTATACCCGGGTAGCCGCGATGTCCCCCAAGGCTATCAAGGTGTCCTACCAATTAAATTTATGGACGAGGTATGTGGAAGACATGAACCAACTTATTGAATATGTTATGGGTAAGTTTCGTCCCCAACTTCGGGTAGAAACCGATTTTATCACAAATGCCCCTGCGTTTATTACCACAATATCGGACAACTCTACACTAACCCCTCCGGACAGGGAAGATAGAATTATCAGGAAAAGCGTTACCTTTGAAGTTGAAACATGGATGCCTACGAGGAAGTATATGATCCAGAGTAATGGAGCTATACGGGAGATGAGGTACGATCTTGCATTAAAGACGAACATTGCATTCTCCGGAACAGGTACCCCTTCTGAATCGATACTCTCTACTTCTGGACAGCAGATTGCTATAGTGTATCCCCCTTCGTCTACTTAATTTTTAAAATACGACTTTTTTTGGACTCGAATTAACTAAATAATAGGGAGGAAGAAGTTTATGAAAAATCGTACAATTGTAAATATCGCAGGGCAGGATCTAGAAATAGTTTTAAAGTCTGGTAATCTGTTTGAGCATATCTGCTTGGGCGCTGGACAAAAGATTTCTGTTCCGGAAAAATCTATCACAGACCTTTGTCTGGAACTCCAGAAAAGACATCTCCTCAACATAATTTAAGGTAAAATATGGCTAATTTCGTTTCCCCAGGTGTATACACGATTGAAAAGGACGTATCTGATTACGCTCCTTCTGTCAATCCATCTATCGTTGGTTTGGTAGGATTCGCTTCTCGCGGTCCTATCGATACTCCAACCCTACTAACTAGCCCCGCACAAGTACTTCGGGAGTTTGGTACTCCTGACCTCGTTACTGGTGGACAAGGTATTTATGCGGCTTTAGAAATTCTACAAAAAACTAATCAAGTTTATTACGTTAGAGCTGCAACGGGACTAGCGAAGGATGCTAGGTTCACGTTGGGTCTAGTAACTCCTCCAATGGCTACGATAGACGTTCGTCAACTCATCCAAGGGGATTACGGAAAGAACATCGACACAAATGCCTCGGCTTGCGCATGGAGATTTGATATTGATTGTTGGAACAAGCACGGTACTTCTGTAGGACCCACCACCACCTGTTATGCTTATCG
>Ga0098044_1002043_pt1 | contig 10502 bp, 11 predicted proteins | sample 10_taG_FD_75053 | JGI IMG/M metagenome (GOLD analysis project Ga0098044, IMG submission 75053) | Marine viral communities from the Subarctic Pacific Ocean - 10_ETSP_OMZ_AT15264 metaG | ecosystem: Environmental > Aquatic > Marine > Oceanic | place: Pacific Ocean | collected 2015-01-16 | reverse complement strand
CAGAATCGGCCTTAGAGAGCTTGGCCACAGTACGCTTATCTTTCTTTGATAAGTTCTTAGCCTCATCACTATCTAAACCGTGCCTATCTAAAGTTTCGGTAATGTTGACAGCCATCTTCACCATATTCTGAATGAACCTAGGACTTTCGATAGCATCATGTCCCTTTTCTGGACCCGCATAAGACTCCCGCTTAGATAACAAATCTGCTGCTAGAAACCAAGTCTCCTTAGAAGGCACCTTAATACCACAAAGAGTAGCCCACTGTTTACGAACCTTTACAGACTCAGTATCGAAATCATCTGGAGTGAACCCCATCTCTTCAGCCTTATCAGCAATAACGCACGCCTTAGCCATTCTTCTCTGTATTTGATATGGATTATTCACATTATTATCCTTACCCTCGCCTTTTTAGTATTGAGATTATTGATAGCCCCAGCAACAGCGTCAACTTGATCGTCGTGGCTTCCTTTAGGGAATTGAACGCACTCATCTACTAACTCTTTTGTCCATCTTTCCCGCTTGACTTTAACATTTCCCATCTCGCACGCACTAGAAAAAACTCTCGCCCTCTCTTCTTTGCTGCCAGATGATCTTATCCCCTTAAAAGGGTATCCGACAAGAGCGTGACGTGCATAATAATCAATTGTATTAACGCCGCTAGCTCCAGGTTCTTGTTCCATCATTATTTGTGTTTTGGTGTCGTCCATCTCCGCCGTCATCTTTATTCTTCTCTCGACTTCACCAGGAGTCCCTCGAAGACGTTGAATATCAAGAATATAATACCTTCCATCGGATACTCCGACTAACGCACCTACTGTCCAGTCAGGATTCTTACCCTTAGCATCAGCGGTAGCCGCTAAGTCCCAGAACCTGACCTTTCTCATAGAGTCCGCATTCGGTACGTCTAATACAAGGTCAAACCAGTCCTCTTCAAACATCCCGCCTTTCTCAGTTACTTCCCAATTCCCATCAAGTAATCTAGCTCTCTCAACAGCGTCAAGCTCCTGAAGGCTTTGTACATACGCTTCCCTATCCAAAGAAGGGTTATCTGATATTCGTGCAGGCATAAATTTGCGCTCTGAGGCGTTATTAATAACGAACCTTTCATACACCCAGTCATTTCCACGCCCGCCTGGGTTTGTCGCTGCCCGCACTCGTAACGGGACATCTGCAACTGTCATCCCGCAAGAAGGACAAGCCTTCAAACTAGGATCAGGATTAGGTTTACGGACACGGGAAAAGCCGACATACAAATACACTCTGTCTGTGGGCCATTGAGTTAGCTCATCTACCCCCACGAATTGGTAAGCAAAGGACTGGAAGTTGTATCTATCTTCGTCCCTCTCACAATGCCCCAAAGTTAAAGTAGCTCCTGAGGGAAAGGACCACCTCTTGTTAGTCACGTTATAGGTAGCGCCGCTTTCATGCAGCCACTCTGTAGTCCTATCTATAAACCCGTCAGGACCAGACAACTGAGGGAAAGTCTGACGCAAGAGAAGTGCTGAATACCCTGGAACGCAAACATATTGTAACGCCGCTAAGAGTAAAGTATCTGACTTGCCACCACCAGCAGCGCCGCCAAATAGTGCTTCTCTAGTCGTGTTCCACGTCAGGAACGCTTGTTGTTTCGGATGAGGGCTGTGTGGGACCAGCAGATTGCATGGTTTCTTCCACGACATCAGCGTCGATAACTGATCCCTCGTCTCGTTCGTCTCCATCCCATGCCTCCAGAACATTAGAAGGTAGGTCACCTGCTTCTACAAGTGCCTCTAATACTTTACGTTGTTTATCTTGATCTGCTTCCTGTATAGCATGAACGTGAGCCTGTAATTGTTGTACAGGGCCACCATGCGCCCCAGTTATCTCAAGTCTAGTCGCAGGATCAGACCATCGTTCTGGGAAAGCCTTCGCTAAAAATCTTTCTGCTGCTCGCCAATCGCCATCCGCTGCTTCAGTATACCAACGGGCAACAAGTGCTGCCTCAGCTTTTGCTCTAGCTTCATCTAACTCATCAACGAACCAAACAAGTTCTTCTTGAGTTTGCGTAAGTGATACCCCATCTCTAAGGTCATCCCTTGCCGCCTCACCTTTTCTCTTCCATTCATAGAATGCCGCTTCTGAAACCCCTGCCGCCCTACAAGCTGTACGCTGATAATTTCCAGCAGAAATTAATTTAAGAAGTGTTTCTCTTTTTTCTTTCGGAAGATACAAACTTACTTTATCATTACTCATTTAATAGCTACCCAGCCAGCGAAATTCATCCAACGCCAAAAACAATCGTAAGTAGAAAACCCAGCCTTATCAAGCATCTCTTCGTTCCATTTCGCTGTTATTGGCACAAGTACGCCTTCCAAGCTAAGCCTCTTACGCTCAATCTGTTCTTCCGTGTAACCCATATGTCTTTTGTGAGCGTAATAAATATCTACCATGTCTGTATCTAAGTTTACGCTGTCACCCAGTATTTTCTCAACTAGGACAAACCTACCGCCTGGCTTTATAACCCTAAATATCTCATCCATGATCCTCAAACGATGCTCTATGGGCGTAAATTGTAAAGTTAAGACACACATAACTACATCGAAAGTTTCTTTACCGAAAGGAAAGTGGTCCCTCAAATCGCTTTTCATGAAATGGAAGCGGGGATCGTAAGAATGGTTTTCCCTGGCCATATCAAGCATGGGTTCAGATATGTCTGTGCCAACCAAAGTTCTTATCTTCACTCCTCGACATTGCGTAAATGAATCTAATCGTTCTAACGCTAAACCAGTTGAACATCCCATATCCAAAACAGCGTCTATATGGGGTCTTTCATTACGGTGCATGTCAGGAACAGCAACAGAACAAGAAGCCTCTCTCATCTTTTGGTAATCAGGAATACTGCGTTCAAGCATATTCTCGAAAACGGCGGTTACTTCTTTATCAAATTCCCATTTACCCTCTGGGAGAGTCTCATCCTTCATATACCCATTCTAGGGCAATAATGTCTTCCAAGGTTGCGTATCGTCACGATTTGCATCCCTACATTCAATTCCGTATGACCGATACATGGCCCTTGAATACTTATTTGACTCAATAGCAAAGTACCTACCAGGGTCTTCCCCGTATCTTGGGAAAATAAATTCTTTAAGGTAACGTTCCTTAGCTTTATGCGCCCTCAAGACGGCTTTTTCACTTTCCTGCCAGGGATTGAAGAACCAATTTGTTGGCTGCCACCCCGTCTGGTCGTTAATTCTATTAAGAGTAAGTTCCTCATACTTAACTGATCGAGCAGTAACAAGAATGACATGCTCATGTTTCAACATATTGACAAGCCATTTTCTATACTCTTCAACATTTTCGACAAAGTTAGCCATAGGTCTATTGTTGTTCATTTCTTTGAAATTACTAGACAAAGCGACATTCAAGTCTTGGAGGAAAATTCTTCCTGATGGCCCAAACTGGTCATCCTTATATCCAGAACCGCTTCTACCCGCAGTAACTCTTTCATATGCGGAATGGCTCGAACAAGGCATCCAGACAAGTCCATCTTCCATTTGGTGAGCGCCTGAACAACCTATTTCTCTAGCACGTGCCCTAGCTGCATCACGGGTGGCATACCCATTAGTAGCAGAAGCACCTTTTGCATTATTTTCTGAAGAATCCGTCATGCACTCATTCTATAGCTTTATTCCAAGCCTTTCAGAGAAGGCGGAAATAGCTTCATCAGCCCTATCAAGCCTTCCTTCAGGATAAGGTAAATCAAATTCAAACTTAATGGCCTCCATTAATTCTCCTCGATCTATTTCCAGGGGCTTTTGAATAACTGCTTGCACCAGGGTAATGGGTTTATACAAATACGCATCTACATCAGAGAATTTCTCACTCCAAAGCCTTTTCCACTCATCCACACTGAAATACTTCTGAGCTTTAGGGCGTTTCATAAGGTCAGAAACAACAACTCCTTCTTCATAACCCGCTGCGAATGAGGAATCATACTGGGTTTCATAATTCGAAAGGTTGTCCTTAGCGCCAGTGGCTGCTAAATACCTTTGAGATTGGTTTGAAATCGCTCCAGCGTAAACAACAGTATCAGGGGAGCATAAAGCAGCTATTATCGTCACTACTTTCTGTCTATCCGAAGCAAAAGGGACAGAGTTGAGAACAGAAGCTAAGAAAATAGAATCAAATTCTATTCCGTTTCCAATTTTTTCTAAAAATTCGTCTGTCATAGCCCTGGCCCCGTCAATATCGAAACCTGCGACCATTCCTCCCGTGTAATAAGGCTCAAAAGGAATACAATTAACGCCCATTACATCTCTCATAAGGGCTGTTTTGTCCAAAAGGCCAGCTCCAAAGTCTAAAACGTTTGTTCCATACCATCTTTTCCATGCTTTAACATGTTGCTGATCTGTAACATCAAAATCTGATGGTTTTCGCTGCTGTGTGCCACTCTTTGACATTGCCATCATCATGTCGCAACACATGGAAGGCATAAGAAACCCTTGAACGTTCGCCGCACGACGGAAAGAGTTATATCTAAGCACATCTGCGTATTTGTCCTCTAAGTCATAGTCCATAGATAACTTATTTAGCATTATCTTGGCAAGGTCAGCCTTAGCTGAATCCACAAAAATCGTTTGAACGTTGCTTAAGCCGACCTCTGCAGCGTGTTGCAGCCGACCCACTCCATTAACAACCTTGTTACCTTCAGTTATGACTAAAGGAATTGATGTCTTACCCCAGTGGTAGAGGCTCTCAGCCTGCCTTATCGCATGTCCGAAGAAAGGTTGTATGTTCTCTTTCATAACTTCCCTAGTATCAGAAACGTCAATATCTAGACAAGGAAAGAACTCGTCAGAAGTAGGAGATATGTCGGGCAAAGCCGTCATAGCTTCCTCAACTATCGAAAACGGGATACCCCCAGATAGGCTCTCTCCAGAGTCATTCTTGTGCATATCATTTGTCGCCCTATTAAAGACAATATTGACGCCCTTCCTTCTTTGGAGATCTAATCCTTTAAGAATAACAACCGGGACTTTCTCCGCACCTAGTTCTATAGCGGCATCGAGTCTTTGATGCCCTGAAAGAACCTCGCCTTCTTCTGTCACATACATAGGTAGAACCCAGCCAAGTTTACTTAAAGATAACTTAACTAGATTAAACCTTTCAGGATCTCTCTTCCTGGGATTGTATTCTGCCCCTGTGACAAAAGAAGTAGGAACTAACTGTATTTCAACAAACTTAGGCTTTCTTTCTCTAGCCATTAAATTCGTTGTTGCCAGTTGTAGGATCAGCAACAGATGCCCAGACTTCAAACTTAGAAGCCTTCAACTCAAGCATTTGCCCTATCCTCAAACCACGCTCCTCTTTTGACATATAGCCTTCCGCTATTAAGTCCTGTTCCCATTCAGAGTACTGCTTGCCGCATGTCGATATTGTTATATTACCGACCTTGATTGTTGCAACTCTTTTAACGTCGCGTGGAGCGTCTAGCAAAGAAGCCGGATCTCTCTCTTGGGGTAAATCTTGAATTATGTCATCAATGTCGCTTGGTGAGAAACCAGTACCATCCAGACTATCCAGATCAAAGAGGACATCAGCAAGGATTGTGTTGTAATAGCCTGCTTTGTCAGCAAGACGATTATCAGCAAGTAGAACTCTTCTTGCTTCGTCATCATTGACGTCAAGGAAGACACAGGGAACCTTATCCATACCTATCGACCTAGCCGCCATAAGAGTGTTATTTCCCTTAAGGACCAGCATCGTGTCAGATTGCACCACTAGAGGCCTATATATACCGTTGACACGCAAAGATTCCGATATCGCTCCGACATCCCCTTGCCTTGCGTTCTCTGGATGAAATTCCAGGTCTTCGACATCAACCCATATACATGAATCTAAACCGGAATGCGTTGGGGTTTTGCCAGAGACACTACCCCAACGCTTTCCTTCTTTTGTTGGTTTAGGTTCTGGATCGTCATCCAAACCTAACCTTCCCCTTATCGTAGATATGGCTTCGTCTTTGTCCCCCAACGATTCGAGCCATTCACTAAAGTAAGTGCCATCTACAAGTAAAAGGTTTTTGCCAACATGTATTTTCTGCGTTGTAGGAAACATATCATCTTGTGACGGTCCTCCGCCATTCCCACCACCAAAAATATCTTCACCTTCTTCTAACTGGTAAAGTCTTTCAAGTGATCTTCTGTCCCAACCAGAACCATCTAAATCAGGTCTAATTGTCTCTATCAGCGCTATAAGATTCTGGACATCGTATGTAGCTAAATCTGATGTTCTGTTATCAGCAAGAAGTATTCTTTTTGCTTGCTGGTCATCCACGTCAACGTGTACAACAGCAATCTGATCCCAGCCAAGATTCTTAGCTGCTTTCCAAGTATGGTTGCCTGCCAAAATGTTTCCATTTCTAGCATCAACAATTACAGGGGAATATTGCCCATTCACCTCTAGGCTTTCTGATATCCCGACCAAATCACCCTTTCGGGGGTTTAATGGATGTGATTGTATTGAATCAATAGGGATAGCAGCGCCTTCTAAGTCACCAGCTATTTTTGCCACAGTTATTTCCTGTTATACACCTTATTATGGTTACGCCCATGTGTCGTGTATTTGTGGACCCATTGTTTAGAAACACCTAACGCTTCAGCCAGGTTCTCACAGGTTTCCCCTAGTCCTCTAGCTTCACGCATAGCTTCTAAATGATTGTCTTGTGCAGATTGGTAATTGGCATATGCCTGCTTTTCCATTTCTTGGGTTCGCAGAACCATTTCAATTACTTCTGGCTGGCTTTTTGTTTTTCTTTTAGGCATTATTTTTTACCTTTATCTTTCTTTCCCTTAGGGAATGCTTGTACATATAGACATCCGTAGGTTTGGGTAGCTTTGTCCCATTCCCATCGCTTTGTTTTGCAAGTCATATCTCGTTGCTTAGCGACTTTATGAATGTATCTTGCTAAATCTACGAACTCTTGCTTTCGTAAATCTTCTTCTGTTAAACGCCATATTTGGCCATCTAACCATTGATCCCACGGATAATTACCCATTTTCTGGTTAGTATCCCAGTTATCAAATTCTTTTACCGTCTCAGCCATATTTATACCTCTGTTCTTTTGATTAATGACTTGACTAACTCATTGAGGATGCTTCCTGATTCTTCTTCATCCCCTTCTGTCACCGCATCTACGACGACTCTTTTATCTGCTATCAACTGATAGATATCGTGATCTATCGTGTCGTTAGCTAGTAAATACCAAGCGGATACATTGTCATCTTGACCTATCCTATGACAACGATCTTCAGCTTGATCGTGTTCTGCTGGAGTCCAACCTTGCTCTACAAACAATACGTCAGACGCTGCAGTAAGTGTAAGCCCTACACCACCAGCTTTCATATTAAGAACAATCACCCTGGATTTGGGATCGTTCTGGAAAGAGTCAACAGCATTTTGCCTAACTTGCTGAGAGTCTTTTCCTGCAACTCGCAGGTTCCCATATTTCTCAGCGATTGCATCAACTACTGAAATATGGTGGGCGAATACGACTAATTTTCTATCAGTGCTATCAAGGAAAGTATCTATCCATTCACATGCAGTTTCAACTTTTCCTTCACCAGCGAGACGCTTAAGGTTCATTATATGACCTAGCTGTTGGGCAGAATTAGCGCTTCTCCCATCACCAGCAAAGTACTCAAGCACGCCTGCTTCAGCCATCCTGTAGTTCTGGTGCCCTTTACCAGAAAGGTCAATCGGAATTTCATACCGCGCCTTATCAGGGAGTTCTGTGAGAACGTCTTGCTTGTTCCTACGCACATAGCATGTACGACGAAGCAGTTCATTGAGTTCTTCAGCATTAGATGAACCCTTGAAATCCCATCCATATCCATTATGGTGAGCTTTGCAATACCTTTGCCTGAAGTTCCAAGAACCACCAAACTCATTTATTCTGTCAAGGATCTCCAATTGAGAAATAAGCTCTATCGGCCTATTCAAAACTGGAGTACCAGTCAATGCAAGAATCATCCCATCTTTAGGAACTCTCTCAGCTATTTTCTTGAGAGCTTGAGTCCTCTTAGCTTTGCCATTCTTAGCGTAATGACTTTCATCAAATATAAGAGACCTGAAAGGGACACTCTTTAACGCATCTTCCTGCTTGGTCAGAATGTCGTAGTTGATAATAACAACGTCAGCATTCTTAACACCAGACTTGCTATCAACTATGTGTGTTGTCTTCCCTGGCAACCACATTTTGACTTCTCGGTCCCAGTTAGTCTTTAGAGAAGCAGGGCAAACAACTAAGGCAGGGAAAGCATCTTCATGTTGAATAGATGCTAGTGCTTGAACAGTCTTACCTAGCCCCATCTCATCAGCGATGAAACACTTTCTTACATCAATCGCATACGCTACTCCAGCTAATTGGAATGGGCGCAAGGCTAAATCCTGACCTAAAGCATTTTTGGTAGCAAGGCCTTCAATTTCAATATCTGAAGTTTGGGCAGAAGATGCTTCTTCCCTTTGTGCCGTAACGACCATTATTTCATTGACCATAGCTCTTACTTCATCTGAGATATTAAAGTCCCAGTGATTAGCTACAGCGAAAGCATCCTCAAAGGAAGTTTGTGGAACCATCCACATCTTTCTTTGAGAATCCCAACGGCGATGATTTATTTCTTTAACGGCATGTATTAGATGCTCGTCATAATCAAATTCGAACGCAAGAGAATTGTCTATAAGGTGCAACTCTCTCTTTGCAACAACGTCTTCTTCTAATTCCCAATTTCCTTCTCGCATAGAAATTTGAATTTTGTTCTCTGCTCCAGCACCAATATTGAACTCGAACTCTTTCGCAAATTTAGCAACGAACTGTGCGCTACTCACAGGTGCGTACCATAGTTTCTTGTCAGCGTCGTACTGGGAGTCTTTGATCTTCCTAACAGATGCAACTACTTCAGCGTCGTATTTGAATTCAATTATGAAGCGTTCATTCCTTGTTGTGATTCTACGAGAATCTAAGATCTCAGCGGTCCTAGCGAGATTGCGAGCATCAGCCCTGCCATCAGCTACCAGTGGCATTTCAGGTTCAGGAAGTTTCTCATAGTCGTAGCCATAGGACTTTAATTGCCCAGAGTACTTCTCAAGCATCCTGTGTGCTTCCCAAGTTATGCCTTCTGTCCATTGGTGTGGTTCTAGTAGCGCACAGCGTTTCCCGAACTTAGTGTCAGAGCCATTAAAGCCAATACCGTCTTCAGTATTAGCCCCATCGCATTTAGACGCTATAGCGGAAACCGCTGCGTGTATTATTTCTTTATCTGTGTTTGTTGTTTTTGTATCTAAATATGTCATGCGTCCATACTACCGCCAGTAGACAGAAACAACAACCTACAGGTGATTTATATTGTCTTTAGGCGGTGTCCACTCTTCGCCTAGTATCCTGTCCCCTTTAGAACGATTACAAGTGATACAACACGGCATTTTATTATCTAGGGTGTCTGGTCCTTTTTTCTCAATTGGAAATACATGGTCACCTACTGAGGTCTTCCAGTTGTTATCCCACTTGGTATGCCAAGCATTACAGTAGGTGCATCGCTTAGGGTCTATGCCTTTAGCTTTCCAGTAAGCATGTAACTCTGGTATTGTGTGACCGTCAGACTCTACATTGGCTAACCTAGCTCTCCTGGTTTCTACGCTTCTTCTGCTACCTTGTAAACCTTTTGTAGTCTTAGACCACTCCCGCTGTTTTTCTCTAATAGACTCCCGATTCTCTTTCTCCCACTCTTTCCTTTTAGCAACCCCATGCTCAGATGTCTTATACTTCTTGACATAAGCTTTTTCTAACTCTGGGTTAGCACTTTTCCAATCTCTGATTCGTAGACGCTCATGTTCTCGTTGCTCATCAGTCATCGTACGTCTTGCTTCACGTTGTTGCTTGCGGATAAAGTCTCCACGATTGATATAATCTTGCGCAGAAGCAACTTTGCGACACGCTTTACATCGTGGTCTACGACCATCAGATGATGGAGCTTTCTTCTTGATTTTGTGGAAGTCCTCATAAGGTTTGACTTCCAAGCACTTATTACAACGCTTGAAGCCTTCAGGACATTTCCTTTTACGAGCGCCCGAAACAAACTGCCCTTTACTGTTTATTCTGCCCAATTCGTAGGTTGCTGATTTTGCTGTTTTTGTATCTAAATATGTCATACCCCCATACTACTGGCAGTAGACGTTAAGGGCAACCTAGAGGTAATTTATAAAGAAAGAAACAACAACCATAAGGACACCAATTAAAATTATTCCTTCAACAACTTCCCAACCAAGATCAATCATGCCACTCAATCCAAGCTCTAGCACCACAAGAAAGAGGTTTCTCAGATTGGATAACTTTAGCGCCCTCAGGGATTTCAAACTCCTGGTGATACTCCACCCCTTTATACGTTCTATGGATTATCGCTGGTAGACCCTTCCTCAACCTCTGCTGATGTATGTGTACTTGATGTTTCATTAGATGTCCTTTCTT
>Ga0098044_1002039_pt1 | contig 10509 bp, 13 predicted proteins | sample 10_taG_FD_75053 | JGI IMG/M metagenome (GOLD analysis project Ga0098044, IMG submission 75053) | Marine viral communities from the Subarctic Pacific Ocean - 10_ETSP_OMZ_AT15264 metaG | ecosystem: Environmental > Aquatic > Marine > Oceanic | place: Pacific Ocean | collected 2015-01-16 | reverse complement strand
GGTATTGAGACAACTAAAGTCTCCGCGCCTTGGATTCAGAAGGGAAATGAGATGGATAAGATTATTGTCGTTTCTGAACATTCAAAGAACGTGTATGAAAATACTGTATATGTCGCGACACATAATGAAACAAATGAGCAAGCTGAAATCAGGCTTACTACTCCGATAGATGTAGTTAACTATCCAGTTAAGACATATGATGCGCTGCCTGATTTGGATATTGATTTAAAGAATGATTTTAACTTTTTGTGTGTAGCGCAAGCTGGGCCAAGAAAAAATCTCTTTAATACCATTAAGTGGTTTACTGAAGAGTTTCACGACGACGAAGTGGGCCTTGTTCTCAAAACTAATATTGCCAAAAATTGTGTATTGGATCGTGAGAAAATGTTATTTGATATTAAAAGCTTTTTAAGTGATCAAAAATATAAAGATCGAAAATGTAATCTTTATCTTCTCCATGGCGATATGACGGACGAAGAAATGCATTCTTTGTATAAACATTCTAAGATTAGTTCGTTGGTATTATTTTCTCACGGTGAGGGTTTTGGTTTGCCACTATTTGAGGCGGCATATTCTGGCTTACCTGTGGTAACTGTTGGTTGGTCCGGACATCTAGATTTTTTGGTTGACAAATCTGGTCGCGAAAGATTTTATCCTGTTCGATATGATATTAACCAAATTCCTGAAGAAGCATTCTGGGAAGGGGTATTAATCAAAGAGTCTATGTGGGCATACCCACAGGAAAAGTCAGCTAAACAACAAATGAGGCTTTGTTATGAAGACCTGAATAAGAACTCGGATGTTCAAGATGCTAGCGCCCAGTATGCCAAGGTGTTACACAAACAATTTTCCGAAGAAGAAATGTATAAAAAGATGACAGACTCTATATACACTCCTTCTGAAGAAGAAATCCACTGGCTAAAAGCCTTATCCGAGATTGAGATATTGTGAAAAAGATAGCGTTCATCGCTGATTTCTTTCGCGAAGAGGTATTAGGCGGCGGTGAAAGCAATGATGCAAATCTTATCAATTTTTTATCAAAACAATTTGTAGTCAAATATTATAAAAGTAATGCTGTGACGATTGAGGATATCGATAATTGCGATGGAATCGTTATTGGTAATTTTATTTTATTACCAGAATCAATAAAACAACATATAATCGATAAAGGCTCTTACATAATATATGAGCATGATCACAAATATGTTTCGACAAGAGATCCTGCTAAATTTAAAAACTTTAAGGCGCCATCTCCTCATATTGTGAACGAATCTTTTTATAACAATGCTCGTGAAGTAGTAGTATTGAGTGATATCTGTAAACAAGTTATGGAATTAAATTTGTCCAAGGCCAACGTTCATAATATTGGCTGTAGTTTGTGGGCAGATGAAACTTTTGCTTTATTGAAGGGTTTAAATAAAAGTGAAAAGACCTATGAATATTGCATTATGAAGAATTTAAATCCTACAAAAAATTATTTTGCGACAAAAAACTATTGTAAAATTAATAATATTGAACCTTTTGAAATACAAAGCTCCGATTACCATGATTTTTTACGCCAGATGTCGCAATGCGAAAAGTTCATCTTTTTACCCACGGTTCTAGAAACGTTTTCTCGGATTTGTGCTGAAGCCAAAATGCTTAATTTGAAAGTTGCTACAAATAAGAAGAGGATTGGATTTTTTAGCGAACCATATAGTGAATTAAACGGGGACGAACTCATTGCCGCAATTCAAGAGAAAAATATTGAGGCTCTAGAGCACTTTTCGAATACTTTAGAGAATATGTAATGACCGAGAGAGCGAAACAAATAATAGTATTAGCTTCAGATCACAATGGCACCGCTTTAAAGTCAAAAGTAAAAAAATATTTAAACGATAAGAACTTTATTGTAATAGATTTAGGTCCATATACTGATAGAAAGGTTGATTATGTCGATTATGCTAACCAATTATCTAGTATTGTGGCTAATGGGGATGCGTGTAAAGGAATTTTAATCTGTGGCACCGGTGTGGGAATGAGTATTGCAGCAAATAGGAATGAAAAAATAAGAGCAGCCTTGATTCATAACCAGTTTACTGCTCCAAAATGTCGCGAACACAATGACTCAAATGTTCTTTGTTTGGGAAGTTGGATTACTCCTTATCCTCAAGTTGAGCAAATTCTTGATTTTTGGCTTGGGACCGAATTCGGAGAAGGCAGACATGTAAAAAGAATTGAAAAGCTTTCAAGTCCGAATTATGAAAAGATAATTTTTACCAATGGTGTTTTTGACATCATTCATACTGGCCATATTGAACTTCTTAATTTTGCCAAAAGTTTGGGCAACAAATTAATCGTTGGAATTAATTCAGATGATGCTGTTAAAAGATTAAAAGGGGACAATAGGCCGATCAATAATCAAAATGACAGAAAGAAAGTGTTGGAATCTTTGGATATGGTAGATCAGGTTATTATATTTGATGATATCGAAGCATATAACACAAGAGAAACCTTGGCGCCAAACATATTGGTTAAAGGCGGCGAATGGACAAAGGAAGAAGTACGAAAAAGAGATAAAGTATCAGACAATATTGAAATAAAAATTTATCCTCTTGTTGAAGACTATTCTACAACTAACACCATCAAGAAAATTTACGGTATTAATTCATGGCAAAAAAAGTCTTAATCATTGGAGATACTATAATAGACAAAGACGTTAATTTAAAAGCAATAGGCCTGTCTCTAGAATCCCCAACGATTAAAACTAGCTTTGTTAACAGGGGTATAAATTACGGAGGCGCCGCAAATGTGGCTAAATACGCCGCCTATTTTGGTTTAAATGTAACGTTTGTGACTTGTATGACAAAGGATAGCGAAATCGATTTCTTAAAAAAGAATAAATTAAAAATTATTAATTTAAACGATAAGATAGAAAACGAAAAAATTAGGTATTATATTAATCACGGAAACGAAAGATATAAGCATCTGCAGATTAACAACACAAATAAGGAGCATCTTGATTTGAGTTTCCATATTGATATGGACGAATATGATATAATTGCTTTTTCGGACTATCGTTGTGGCATAATTTCAGAAAAAATGATTGAAGACAGTGTAAAAAGCGCAGCAAAAACTTTCGGAGCATCTCAGGTGTCTAGTTACCGATCTAATTTTGAAATGTATTTAGATATAGATTTTTTAGTCTGTAATGAACACGAAGCAACATCATTTCTAAGAAGGAATAATGTTGTTATAACAAAAGGAGAAAAAGGCTGCGAAATCAATGGTATAGAGTACGCAGCCCCAGAAGTCGAGAACCCTAAAAATATTATAGGCGCCGGCGATTGTTTTTACGCTGCGTTTTTAGCTTACGAAGAACCGAACCGAGCAAATTCTTTGGCTGCATCATATGTTTGTGGAAACCTATGTTAAAGAAACTAATAGAAGTCAATAGAGCCTTAAAAAAAGAAAATTTAGTTATGTTCACGTGGGGAAATGCTAGTTGTAGATCTTATGAAAACAATATTTTCATAAAACCATCAGGTGTTCCATTTGAGGAATTGAAAGAAAGTGATATGTCAAATGTTAATTTATTGACAGGGAGACACATTGAAGGTTTAAAACCATCCGTAGACACACCCACTCATGTTGTTTTATATAATGACTTTCCTGAAATTAATGCGGTCATTCATACGCATTCTAAATATTGTACAATCTTTGCTCAATCTAAGTTGGGTATTCCTTGTTTGGGCACAACACACGCTGATTATTTTTATGGCAATGTGCCGGTTGTTGGCGAGTTGGATACACAAGAAATAAACAAAGATTATGAAGAAAATATAGGCTTAAAGATTGTACAATATTTCAAAGAAAATAAGCTTTCACCACTTAATATGCAAGCGGCCCTAGTTCCGTCCCATGGTGTTTTTGTGTGGGGAGAAACCTTAGACAAGGCTTTAAAAAATGCAATCATATTAGAAAATGTAGCTGAAATGGCTTATAAAACTTTAACATTGTGTTATAATAAATCTGTAGACTTTAATACGGACTTACTAAACAAACATTTTTTACGAAAACATGGAAAGAATAGATACTATGGACAATGAAATAAGATATGGCAGACAAGAACTGCCCCCAATATTAAGCGTAGTTAAAGAAGTTGATAAATATTGGGGAAACATGAAGACCCTTTTTGAGAACGATCAATACACTGTAAAGAGAATTTTTATGAAAAAAGGCACCCAAAGTAGTATGGAATATCATATTGACAAAGAAGAATCATATTACATTGAATCAGGTAAATTAAAAATTGGGACAAGGATTGGAAGAGCCAAAAACACTTCATTGATATTAAATGAAAATGATGTCTTTAACATTCCAGTTGGGTTTATGCATATGAGAATCGCCTTAGAAGATACTGTAATTATTGAGTTTTCAACTTTAGATAACGATGGTGATTCTCACATTGTTGAAGACGGAAAAACGTATAAACATTTGGAGGAATAGAAATGAAATTATTTATCGATACAGCTAATCTGGAAGAGATTAGAGAATCACTTTCTGTAGGAGTCGTTCAGGGAGTTACTACGAATCCTTCGTTATTAGCAAAAGAGCCGAAGACTGATTTTTACGGTCATATTCAGAAAATTGCTGATATCTGCACTGAAGTATCTGATGGGGTACCGCTATCTGTTGAAGTGTTCGCGATACATCCAGATGCTATGATTCAGCAGGCAAAAGAAATTGTAGAATCAATTCAATATTCAAATTTAAATATCAAGATTCCTGTTGGATACAGTGAATTAAAGACGATTCACGAGCTTCATAAAGCTAGCATACCGGTTAATTGTACTTGTTGCTTCACAGCCCCGCAAATGCAGCTAGCCGCACTTTCTGGCGCAAGATATGTATCTTTATTCTATAATAGATGCCTTGATAATCAAGGTAGCGCAATTAAGATTCTTAATCGCACTAGAAAATTTATTGATACAAATGGTTTAGATTGTGAAATAATTGCTGGTAGTATTCGTAATGCATATGATTTGGAAGACTGTTGGGATGCCGGCGCGCATATTGTAACAGCGGGATATCCTGTTGTTAAAAAGTCTATGCTCCATCCTAAAACTGACGAATCTGTACAAGGCTTTTTGAAAGACTTTGAGGGTTGGATTCAGTGACGTATGTTTTTGATATTGATGGAACTGGTATTCCGCAACCTTTCACTGAAATTCCATGGAATTTCTGAATATGTCAAATTTTGGAACCGATAAGATTGTGGGATTTACCAATGGATGCTTTGATATTTTACACGTTGGACACGTTCAGATGTTAGAATATATTAAGAAGAATTGTGATTACTTGGTTATAGGAATCGACTCAGATCGAAGAGTTAAAGAAAATAAAGGAGAAGAGCGCCCACTTAATACAGAAGATGATAGACTTTATATGCTTGAGTCTCTTCGTTGTGTGGATGCTGTTTTTGTTTTTGATTCGGATCAAGAATTGATAGAGCTTGTAAAAAGAACTGCACCAGATTTAATGGTAGTAGGAAGTGATTATAAAAACAGACAGGTTATTGGCGCCAAACACGCTAAAAATGTAGTTTTTTTTGAGAGGATAGATGGATTTTCAACAACAAAAATCATACAATGTACTGCTGATCGGTGATAATTGTGAAGATGTGTATCATTATGGCATGTGTGAAAGGATAAGTCCCGAAGCACCGGTGCCCGTCTTCAAAGAGTATAGCCAGAAAACTAAAGTGGGAATGTCTTCTAATGTGAGATTAAATCTTGAGTCATTTGGAATCATTGTGGATCACTATACTAGCAGAGAAATTACTAAAAAACATAGATTTATTGACCAGCGATATAACCAGCATATCTTACGCTGGGATGAGGGCGAAAAGGAACTCGTAAGAGAAATGGACATTGGTGCTCCATCTCCGCGTATTTTAGAAAAATATGATGCTGTCGTAATTAGTGATTACAATAAAGGATTTTTAAGGTATAATACTTGTAAAAGATTAACGACTTTGTTTGCTAAGCATAAAATTCCGGTATTCGTAGACACTAAAAAGAAAGATTTAACTTGTTTTGTTGATTCTATTATCAAGATAAATGAAAAAGAATATGCCAATATAGAAAAACATCTTGACAATCCGCAATTTGTGGTTACTTTAGGAGAGAGAGGTGCTGTGTATCGAGGAAAAAATTATACAACTACCCCAAAAGAAGTGTTTGACGTTTGTGGCGCTGGCGATGTCTTTCTTGCTACATTAGTTTTTGGCTTTTTGCATAAAAATAGACTTGAAGAAGCCGTTCCTATAGCTAATCAAATGGCCGCAATTTCAGTCGCCCATATGGGCTCCTACGTTTTAACACCAGAAGATATTCGGGAGGCTTTATTCTATGACATACGTGTTTGATATTGATGGCACTATATGTTCGCTAACTAATGGCAATTATGGTTTTGCGATTCCCTACATGGAACGTATAGAAAGAGTTAATCAATTATATGACGCGGACCATACTATAATTTTTCACACTGCTAGGGGAATGGGGAGGACAAATGGCGATCAACAAGAGGCTATTAATTTATTGTATGATTTTACCGAGCAACAATTGAGAAGCTGGGAGGTAAAGTTTCATAGATTGTTTTTGGGAAAGCCCGCCGGCGACGTTTATGTGGACGACAAAGGCTCGTCAGACAAGGATTTTTTTGATGAAGAATGAAAAGGTGTTATTCGCTGGTCCGTGGGTTGGCGAATTTGGTTGGGAGTTATTTGCATGGCATGCTTACATTAGGGCCCTTTCGGAGTATTATGATAAAACAGTTTGCATATCTGCACCTTATTCAAGATTCTTATATGAAGACTTTTGTGATCAATTCATAGAGTATGTTCCTGCGGTTGGAGATTATAAAGATTCTTATTTTAAGGTAGGTTTTGAAATAACAGGAAAATTGCTTGGTGAGCTTATGAAAGAGGCCTCCCTTGATTCAAATACACAAAAGATAAGCATTATTACTCCTCGCAGAATAGGAGATCCTCCGCGCACACATTTCGAAGAAACTTTTAAATTTGGCTCCCTAAACATCATTCCAAAATATAAGAAATTTGGTTCTCGGGACGAGAAATACAAAGACACCGTAGTTATCCACGCTAGAAATCGATCATTACGCCCTCAAGATAACTGGCCAGAAAATAAATGGAAGGTTTTAGTTGACATTTTGAAGAAACAAGGTTATAATATAGTATCTATTGGTTTAAAGAGTGAGTCGATGCACATAGCGGGCACGGAAGACAAGAGAGAATGTGAACAGCAGCAACTGTTGGATATCCTCGCTAATGCCAAATGTATCTTCGGGCCATCATCCGGCGCCATGCACTTGGCGTCTTTGTGCGGTTGTCCGCAGGTTGTTTGGTCAACAGACTATAACTTTGATAGGTATACAAAAAACTGGAACCCGTTTGGCACGAAGGCTCTATTTCTATCAGATCATGGTTGGCAACCAGAGCCAGAATATGTATATAACAAATTTATAGAAAATTTAAAGGATAGACATGAATAAAGTTTACTTTGGGATAAACGGCCAATTTGGCGACATAATTATGCAAGAGCCAGGCTTAAGAGCATTTATAGAAGACAACCCTGAAACAAAAATAATTCTTGGATGTTCAAAAAAATACGCAGAAATACTTCCTTTGTTCGAGAATTATCATAAAAATATTATTGGTTTTAAAATTTGGGAAGGATATGACGATTGGCCAACGTCAAGAGACTCTAAATACATTAAAGAACAGAATTTTGATGCGATATATCCGCCCGGCGGCCCTATGCCTAAACACACCCAGAAGGATTGGGCTAACTATAGGCATACCACGTATGAGTCGGCTTTAATGTTGGGGGTAGAAGCTAGAACTTCGGATATCAAATTAAATAAACCTGTAGGCATTAATCGAAAACCCAAAACAGTTGCATTACATCTTTTTTCAAGTAAATGGCCAGGAGGTGTTCGTTCAATAAGCGTTGAAAGACAAGAGTTTATAGTAAGATATCTGATAAATAGAGGGTACAAAGTATATCAATTATCAGGTCCAGGCCAACCACAGATAGAGGGCACGATTCTTGATAAAAATCCTAACTATTTTAGAAGCTGCAAAATAATGCTTGGTACAGATTTTTTAATATCCTGCGATTCTGGCATGCCTTGGGTCGCTTCTGCCTATAATCATCCAATGATAGGTTTATATTCTTCCGCTTACAACGCAATGGTCAGAACAACAAAAAATTGGCAGCCCGTAAATCCAAATGCTGTATATCTGGAGTCTTATTCGGCCAATAACATTTCGATGTATACTATAATGGATGAAATAAATAAAAAGATAAAGGATGAACGTTCTACTGGGGAGGATAAATGAGTAAATTATTGATTATATATCCACATGGTCTTGGGGACTGTGTACAATTAACGCCGGTCCTTAGAAACTATTTCTTTAATACTGGTCAAAAGGCCGCTGTTGCAACACTTGAAAGATTTAAGTCCGCACAATTTTTTGTTAATAATCCATATGTTGAGCATATTCTTTATACCAAGGACGCTTGGAATGACTATTCTAATCCCGAAGAGGGATTCAAGCTTGTTAAAGAATATTGTGAGAACTGGGGTAAAGAGAACGGATATACAAAAATCGTCATGCCTATGCACAACAACTGGAATCACCATAAGATTTTACTGAATTTTAAATATTGCGATGTTGTGCCGACCTCTGTTTTTACAGAAGTTTTTACTTCTGATGAAGACAAAAGAGTAGCTAAAGAAGTTACACATGACTTGTATGGGACTGAGCCGTTCGGATTTGTGCAAACAAAAAGCGGTAGACCCCTGCAAACGATGCCCACTGGCTATGGAAGAAAATGGCTGGAAGTCAGGAAGGGTATACTAAACGTAATTGAAGTTGATGTTGAGTTTGGTATGTTTGATTATAATTTTAATGTTCAAATAGAAATGATGAGGCTCGCAAGAGCAATTGTTTTACCGGACTCTGCGTTTGCTCCCGCTGCCTCCGCTATGGGGAAACCTATAGATCATATGTACATCCACCCGAATTGGGGACGAAAAGGTTATAATAGAATCAAGCCGTTACACGATGCGGTACAAAATATAAATTATGAATTAGATGAAGAAATAATGGAGATGTTATGAAATTTCTAGTAACAGGAGCCACTGGTTTCGCTGGTCCTCACATGATAAATAAAATTCTAGAGGAAGGGCACGAAGTCGTTGCTATGGCACGGAATATGAAAACGGCTCCAAGTATCGTTGATGTTCTTGGTGAGGACAATATGAAAAAGGTAAAATTCACACAGGGCGACTTAACGGACCTAGATTCCATTACCTCAATTTTTATTACTCACAAGTTTGATGGAGTTTTCCATCTGGGGGCGTTTGCACACCCGCCATCTTCTTTTAAGACTCCTCTACTTGCAAGCCAAACAAACTTACTCGGCTCTGCAAGAATATGTGACGAGATCATAAATTGGCAACCTGATTGTATTTTGATGCATTGTTCCACACCAGCAGTGTATGGCATTTGTCCCGGAGACAAAAAAATAAAAGAAGACACACCTATGAACCCAAACAGCCCTTATGGTGTTTCAAAGGCTGCGGCAGATCTTTATGTCCTAGAGAGATCTGCTAATACAATATTAAAAACATTTTTAGTTAGAGCCTTCTCACATACTGGCCCGAGAAGGGGAAGTAACTTTTCTATATCGTCTGATGCTATACAAATTGCAAGGATCCTTCGAAACGAGCAAGAGTCAATTATAAAAGTGGGCAATATGAAATCCAAAAGAATTGTCGCAGATGTGAGAGATATAGTCGATGTGTATTATCAATTAATGCTGGCATTTTTTGATGGAAAGGTATCAAATGGTGAGATTTTTCATATAGCGGGAGACAAGTTATTTGAAATTCAGCATTACTTAGATATAATGCTTAAGCTAACTAATTTGGCTGGGAAGGTCAAACAAGAGATTGAACCTAAGTTTTATAGGAAGATTGACATACCCGTTCAAATTCCTGATGATTCAAAGGTGAGAAAGTTGCTTAATTGGGAACCAAAAATTCCAATTGAAATCACATTACAAGATTTAGTTAACTACTGGCTAGATCGCCTAAACAAGGAGAAAGAAAATGGGTATTGAAGATGTAGATGGCCAAAAGCTAATGTACTACCCAGAAGAGGTTAGTAAGTGGTCAAAGACAGGCCAAGGCACACCTCTTCATGTGGAGATAGGTCCAACAAACAGGTGTAATCATCATTGCAGTTTTTGTAGTGTTGATTGGATTACACACGGGAAAGTCTTGATAGATACTGACGTTTTGGTCCGGGCCATACATTCTATGGCTGATGTGGGTGTAAGATCGGTTTACTTTGCTGGTGAAGGTGAACCCCTGCTTCATAAGAGCATGGATAAATTTGTTCAAGCAGCCCACAGCAGAGGCATGAAGTGTTCGATG
>Ga0098044_1002035_pt1 | contig 10525 bp, 5 predicted proteins | sample 10_taG_FD_75053 | JGI IMG/M metagenome (GOLD analysis project Ga0098044, IMG submission 75053) | Marine viral communities from the Subarctic Pacific Ocean - 10_ETSP_OMZ_AT15264 metaG | ecosystem: Environmental > Aquatic > Marine > Oceanic | place: Pacific Ocean | collected 2015-01-16 | reverse complement strand
GCACGAAGAGGCTATAATAAAGTATACTAAAACTGATTGTATAAAAGAACGAACAGAATTATACGTCGATTATATTGAACCAGCTTTTAATGAAATGGTAGATAAGATAGTTTTTACTTATAAGTTTACAAACCTTCCTAACATAGATAGTTTGCGCGATGAATGTAAAATATGGCTAATGACCATATTAGAAAAGTATGATCCAAGTAGAGGCTCAAAAGCCTTTTCTTATTTTAGTGTTATAACAAAAAATTGGTTTATCCATAAAGTTAAGCGACAACAAAAAAGGAACGCAAGAGAAGTCGATTATGCCAACATACCGAAGGCATATGAAGAGAAGTATCTATCCACCAATGAATCATATCTTACCGAACGAGAGCACGACGAATTTTGGCAATCTTTTTATATAGAGATTCAATCTTGGGACTCTTCTCAAATGAAAGATAATGATCTGAGAGTGTATCAAGCCATTATAATACTTTTTGAGTCAAAAGAAGACATAGAGATTTTTAATAAGAAAGCTATTTATTTATACCTTCGAGAGATTACTGGACTCAACACAAAACAAATTGTTAATTCGCTTAAGAAGTTTCGCAAGAGATATTATTATTTCAAGCAGGATTGGGAAGACGGCACGATATGAGTAAAAAAGATTTAGAAAATCTAATTGACGAGGCGTTAGATAACATTCGTGACGATAGAAAAGTTGCGAGAGAGTTTCTAAATGAAATCGCCAACCAAATCGCAAAAGATTCAGAACAGAACAAGTATTTGAGCCCCGTGGCCGCTAAACATATTGAGACGATGCAGCGCTCTAATGAACAATTAGTCAAGTTAATTGGGTTGCGACAGAAGGGGCAAACACAACAAGTTGGACTTACAGAAGAAGATAAAAATGATTTATTTGATTTAATTCAGGGGGATGCCTAAATGGCTAAGGTTGATTGGACAGCGCTTACCGATTGGAGACAAGCGCTCAACTGGAGAAGTAAAGTTAAATCGGATGAGGATGTTTATCAAAAAAGTGATCAGTTTACCGCAAAAGTATTAATACCTCCTAAGCAGGCAACCCCTAAAGAATTAGCCGGCGCCTTGGGGATTGTTATTGGAGACGCGTTATCAGAAGATATATGGAAATTTAAGGGAAGAATCGTGGGCGCCAACTCTCCTCATATTTTCCTGCCAGATCCGTGCGATGCTGCCCTCTCCATCAGGCCAGAAATACTTGCGAGACTAGTCGCTCTGCATACTACATTTTACGGTATCGGTATAAAAGATTTTGGTAAGGTTAAGGAGAACGATCTAGTACTAGTTGTCTTAAGACCAGGCAAGGGGCCAGGCACTCCTTTTGATTTACAAATTGGCCAGGGATTAAAAAAGATTAATACTCCAGGTGTTGTTGATTGGCTCAAGAAGCTTGGAGACGGTGAAGATAAATGTCTACCATTAACAGAATTAGATTGGAGTAGTGCCCAAAGCGCCGCCGCTTTTCGAGAGAACCGGCAGGTCTCTTCAGCATTTGTGAATCGTCCTGCCTCCGATTTATCTGGGCTATCGACCGCTGAGTTGGAAGTTATACAAGCCGAAGGAACAAGCAGATCTTTAGACGATTTACATCCTAACTTTAGGCCCGAGATTGATGCACTAATACGCATGCTAGCCGATGCCGGCTACACCGCGTCAATATCTGGCACATATCGCTCCGACGAATCACAAGTTGCAGCATATGAATTAGAACGTTCTGAAATTAAAGAAGGCGGAAGCCACAGTACAACACTAGATGGCGCGCCAGCTTCGATGGCTATTGATCTTATAAATGCAGAGGGCAACGGCTGGGCAAGTACACAATCATCTTTTGATTTTTTCGAAAAGATGGGAGAATTTGCTGGCCAGCTTGGATTAACTTGGGGTGGTAATTGGGACGCCGAAACTAAAACCATTGATGGAAAACAATATACTATTGGTTGGGATCCCGCCCATGTTGAGGATCCGTCGTATTGGGGATATACCAATACTTAAGGAATAATAAATGCCAAAGAAATTTTTTGATAGAGACAATCTTTTTAAGGATGCCGCGACGGGAAGGATTCAAAAAGAAAAGATTCCAGTCACTGCTGAGGACCGCATCGCCGCAGACAAGCCAGTAAACAGGGCTATAGGTGGCATAATGCACACCGTTACGCCTGAGCCCTCTGTGATTTATGACGCCGCCGACAACGAACAAGTAATATCTAACGGGAATTCCTACATTGTTTTGGGATCTGATCGTCCGGGAACAAAAGCTAGTGGATTCGGCGCTCAGGGTACTCCTTCTTCTACTATTGATCTTGTTGTGGGTCGCATGGCTTCTGCATATGCAGGCGAGGGCCCTCGGGATGGGATGCTGGTTAACAGTAACTTTGCTGCTGACTCCGCGAGGATTTATATTAGCCAGCTAACAGATCTTGATACAAACTTTGGAATTGCCACCGGAAAGCTTGGCAAAGAGAACCCTCGCTCCGGAATTGGCATAAAAGCAGATCATGTTAGGATTATTGGAAGAGAGGGCGTCAAGATTGTTAGTGGCGGAATGCAGGGTGTTCGTGGGTATGGCTCAAAGGGGGAGACCAATAGCCAAGGGGGGGAACTAGAATCTGCTTCCAAGATTGAATTAATTGCCGGCAATAATACTAGTAAGCGCGGCGTCTTCGGGGGCATTCTCAAGCCCAACGATGGAATTGAAAACTTACAGCCTGTGGTTAAGGGTGAGAATATGGAGAGGTGTTTAGAGGAATTATCGGAAATCATTACTGATATATTATCTAGCATGTTAAATTTATCTATAGCAACCATGCAGGGCCTCGGAGGAATCGGCTCAGTTATATATCCTTTATCGGCTATTACCGCTCCAGTCGTGACCATGATAGGAAATTTTGTTACTTCACCCGTTTATCAAACAAGAATTAAAAAGGTTAATTGGGAGTTTAATTATTTGGACGACAATTCACAGCGCTACATATGTAGTAAAAACGTGAGTGCTACGTAGTTTTTACAAGGTTTTATAATGGCAGATTCAAAATTTTTATCTTATCAAGATCAAACCGGCGATGGTTTAATCGATGTTTGTGGCGACGAGTTCGTAGCAGAAGAGTGCCTTGATTGTAGCGAATGTAAGCCAAATCTTTGTGCCATCGTCCCCAATTGGCGAAAGAGAAAGGTTTATGAGCCGTTCTTAAATGAAAAAATTTGTAAATATCAAACTACAAAGATCACGCCATACACTACAACTCGCGCCCCACCGAATGCCACGGACAAAGAAGCGTCGGCCGCCCTGAAGAAAATATATGATGAATATGTGGACGGAGCGCTCAAAATACTTCTCGATATTTACAACAAAGATAATTCAGACGAGTCCATAGAGATTGCGAAGGCGTCAGTAGAGTATACGGATTTTCATCTGGATCCTCGACCCAAATCTAGATTAAAATTACTATATTCGTTGCCCTATCATGTTTTGCATGGATTGCCGGATCGTGATAGTGAAGAAGATGCAGAGAGCGAAGAAGATGACATTGAGGTGACCTATGAGTCATCGGAAATGGAATCTAAATTGCTCCTCATCAGAAAGGGGCTCCATTTATATTCTAGACATTTAAAAGTTTATAGGGCTATTGAGAATTCTAATATCCTTTTTAAAGAAGATGATAATGTTTTCGATCTGAACGATTATGGAGACTATGGGCTATTTCGAGGCTCGATCATGGCACGGGTGTTGCCGGAATTAGATGATTTTTTGCATCAAAAGGGATATAATATTCCGAATGCAGGCAAATTTGGACCCTTTAAAGAGCGAGTTAGCAAGATAACTTTTACTTTTGATCCAGAGTACCAGATCAAAAAATTGATGGTTTATTCTACTGCATGCCCCAATGATCCGGATATTTTTGTTGAGGGGCTGAATGGTTTAAAAAATAAGTCTGCCTGGAAGGATCCCACCGCCATGGCTTATTTTGCAAGTTTGGCGGATATGGAAACCGATTTGGATACTCAGGTTCCATTAGAGTGGGTCGAGTTTATCGAAAAATACACATATCCAGAAGTTTATTCGGTCACCGACTACGGCTATAATGATGAAGCCGGCGGCTGTATTGGAGAGGCTCTTAAAAATGAACGAAAGCAATTGGGGCAGGATATTCTCGATGAAGTGTTTAGTTTGGGAGATGCAATTGCGTACAAGTTCCATCAGATTAATTTATGTGAAAATGATGTAGAAGAACTTCAAAATACTAGAATGAAGATGGGCTTGGGTTCGGGGATTATATACAATCCGGACGCAGAAAATACCATTATGGGTATGGCCAAGATGCAGGCATACCAGACACTAAAAGAAGAAAATCCCTTAGCCGCATGGCTTTGCGGTGGTCTAATGACTGGCATTGGGGGCAATAGTGGGGGTTTCGATTTCGGTGAGATTCGTCTGGTCCTTGATAGGGCTAAGATTTGTGGAATTTTGGATCTCATGCTTACATCCATTGAGTGTCTGTTTGCGGGACTTTCTTTGGAAGATGCCTTATCGGCTATCATAGTGAGCGCCCTAAATGCAATGTCAATTGAGAATTTTGGCAAGTTGTTTGTGGGGTTGCCCCCGGAAGAACAGGCAGCACTAGACGCCATGGTACAAGAGAGGCTTGACAGCGGCGAACTTTTGGGGACTGGCGATGCATCGGAAACTACAGGCACTTCGATAATGGCAGCAGCGTCCGGTGGATACGGAGAAGATATAGAGACCCTCGGCGCCGTGTCCTTAACCGCCTACAAACCATGGGAAGATGAAGATATAATAGAAGCCGAAAAGCAAAATATGGTGGAAGATTCATACACCAGCATGACCCCTTCTCAAACAGAGTCGGAATCACAAACTACTGTTCGAACTTTAGCACCATCTCTTGATGAATCTGGCGACGAAGATACGCCTGAGAGTGCTACCATTATGGAGCTTTATATTGCTGCGTTAATAGAATATTATACTGAAGTGGGACTTCTTGAATTGGCAGATTTGTTGAGCAAGTTCCCTGGCGCAGAAGTTATTGCTCGAATTTTGGCCACTATTAATTTGTTCACCTGTCCCGTCCCTCCCGGACCCGGCTGGACTTTCAGTAGTTTGTTGACTGACTTGGGGGCAGGTTTGCCCAATCCGTGCCCCGGATGTTTTAATGGTAACGAATTGGTGTTTCCAAGATTTGGAGCTTTTCAAATACCAGCCTGGAAAGATATACTTAAATACCTTTTTAACTTAATAAAAAAATTGATTCGCGAGGCTTTGATCCGCATTTTGATGAAGCTGATAGCAAAGATATGTGAATTAATTGGTGATGCAATTTGTAATGCATTGGAGACGGTTGGAGATATTGCCGGCTCACTACCAGACTTGCTTACCGGAAAAGATAATTTAAAGAATCTTATCCGTGAATCAATTTGTGGTCCAGATGCCGACGATGAAGTATTAGATGATACGATTGCAGAAATGTTTGCCTTATTCGGTGCCGGCGGCGCAGCCATGGCAGATGAACAGCAGACACTATCATTTGCACAAGACATTTCTTCAGCAGTAACTCAGAAAGAACTAGCGGATGCGTTTTTGGGAAATCCCTCCCGCGGATTCCTTGAAATTGTTGACAGCCTGATTGAGCATGAATATGGAGATTTCCGCGCCGGTCTAAAGAATCAAACATCTATTGGCAGTATGTTTAAAAATATGGGCAACTTGATGCCGGTCGAATTTCGTGCTCAATTGGGAGAGGTTGATATGGATGAAGAATTGCCGGCAAATCCGTCTTTGTGTGCCACACCCGAGCAGCTTGAACAATTTTGTGGTTTGAGATCCTCACTTCTTGCAGGAAGAGCCAGCAAAGATCAGATTGAAAAATTGTGTGACAATAGACAATCTTTAGATGACTTAGAAGACCTGAGCAGAATTATGCAAAGCATTCCAAATTATCTTGCATGCAATATGCCAGCATTACAATCCGATCCAGGTTGTGATAATGGTCTGTTGCCGTATGAGCCCGATGAAATAGCGTTGTCTACCACGATTGGATTAGGCAAAAACCTAGAAGCTCTCAAGTCTGCTTTTTCTATTGACATGCTTGGAAATGGTCCTGGTGAAAAAAGGTGGGGAATGATTAACATGATCTTATCCGATACCATGGGCAACCCACTCACGGCACATTATAGAAAAGCATATAATAACAGAAGATATGTTGATTTTTATGCGGACTCGGGCGCCGCGGACGCCGAAGCAATCTCTCTGGGCGACTACCCAAGAATTGAGGCACAACGTGGCGCCTTTCCGAAGAAAGTAGCGGAATGGCTGTCGGAGTACATAACCACAGAAGTGGAGCCAACTTTCGACTCTAACAACAATTACATAGGGGATCAGACATATAGAAAATCGTTTGATGATTTGGGGGGCAATTTTGGGCGCGTTAATCTTCTCTCTCTTCCCGATTTGGGATATAATGTTGAAATTGAAGTTGACTATGAAGCCGAAGAAGTATTATTTGTAAAAAAGGGACGTAAAGAGACGCCCGATGTAACTCTATATTTCGAAGATAATGCGAAAGGACTCAAATCCTTGGGGGAATCAGAATTTTCCTATGGTTTTGAGTTGAGAATGTATCTTGCGGATTTGGTAGAGAACGAAGAAGGAACAGTACAAAATCAAATCGGTGACACCGTGAGAATTCTTATCACCGACAAGCTCAATACCACGGCTGATACAAATGTGGCCGCACAGTCGTTAGTTCAAAATGAAGATACCAAGAAAAAGAAAAAAGATCCTGAAATAATTAAAGATAGAAGATATGAATTTTTGGCTATTGATAATGTTTTGGAAGAAATTGATGCCGAACTTGCGGATGAATACACAGACTTTCTGACGACATTCCAACAAAAGCAGGAGTATTTGCCACAGATTGTTTTACTTCAAGAAATTTTAAGCAATGCCGGATCATCTGTGACGGCGGCAAGCATTAAGTCATTTTATGACGGGTTTTTATCTTCGATGTTACAAACGGTTATGACGGATATAGCCAAAAACGAGGCGGGCTTTAATTATGGCGCCAAATACGACGGCTTAACTGAGGACGATATTCAATATGTTACATCTGATGGGGGTCTTTATAGTAAGTCCGATTATAGTAACGACGACATGATTCTTGGCAAGAGTTACAATCAGTACATTAATGAATTAAACGGTACTCCTGAAGATACCCGCGTATTTTATCTTGAGCCCATGACATATGGGGGGAACTATATGAACCCGCCTATCTATATTAAGCCACTCAAAAATGAGGGCTGGCTCGGGTTTGTAGATGTATTGTTTCCTGAATTGAGCCCCTGTAAGCCCCAATCAAGCAATTTGGTAGATTTTGGCGAGATCCAAGGAATGATTACCGAAACGTATCCCTCAATTCCAGAAGACGCAAGATTACAAGAAGATCCTGATTGTGCCGTTGAGTTGCCTTATAATAGAATTTTGGAGCGCTCTTCTACGGCTGCCATAGAAGGGTTGATTACTGCCGGCATAAGAATTTATGCTAGTACACATTTTATTAAGTCAATAGCAACGTTTACAAAATTCTCTCCCCGCTTCACAGAAGTATTTAGTTCTATGTATGCATATTATATTATTGAGCATATGGAAGAAAGCTTTAAGGATGCACAGCCCGATTTTGGAGAAAGATTTAGTCTTTTTAAGGACGAAGAGTTCTGGTATGCATTTTTAGAACAATCGGTTCAGCTATATGCACGACGCGTCGAGTCGGGAGACATAACTCCCCCCGAGAGCGCCCTTCAGGCAATGATTAGATTAAATGATGTGCAGGAAGAATATACGGTACCGAGCAAGGATGATCTTAGGGATGCCAAACAAAATGACGAGATTTCATTCATTAAGACACTTAAGAATTATCGCAGCGACAAAAATTTGGAAGCTGTTAAGGCAACCGAAGAAGATGCTAAAATAATTCTTAAAGAGTTGGTTATAGAGCAATTGAATTATATGGGAGAGAAGTTTACTGAAAACCTTAAGACTATAGGAATGACTCCCGACGTTTATGATCTAGATTATTATCTCCTTGAAAACTTTACACAAGGCAGTAGCCTGACTATTGATAAGGAAATAAAGCCGGAATATCCAGATTTGCCAACCGAGGGCGACAATCACTATACTGCCGGGAATGAACTGGTAGTCAAGGAAGACGCAGACGATACCGGATATCAAATGGGGGATGAGTATATAGGGTATTACCACGTTCAGCACGATGAAGATGATAACATAATGTTTATGGCAGGCGAAGTACACTCTGAGGAGCCACATGATCTTTTATACCCAATGGCTCATATGACCCAATTGGCTATTGGAGATGTAACAAATTACGGGACAGTTGCCGTTACAGCAGACGCCTCTCGGCCATTTGTGATTGAAAAATATACAAAAGTTAACGGGACCAAAATGAATCCCGCAACAGCAACAGCAGCAATCAAGTCAAATAATAATTCATTAAATATTTCTGATATATATCCCGGTAATTTAGAGTTGATGGAGGATGACCTTGGAAACGTTGTAGGATTGGAAGGCGAATTGGGTGCTCGACATGGCTTACAATTTTCAATAGTGATGGGTGGAACAAAGTATGAGATTACATCTGTGGAAGTGGACGCTATAGACGTTACTATTGGCAACTATGAGGCCGTCCCTGGTGGTAGTAAATTATTATTGTGCTTGATTAATCACCTCAAGGATGACGATAAATTTAAGTTAGTGGCACGATATATTTTCCCTCTCTCTAAGTTGACCGCTTTGGGCGCCATTTATAACGATTTGGCATTTTTGCCTTCCATTGGGGAAGTTACAGTAGCAAATAAAGAAACATTTGGTCTTAGTAGCAATCCAGACGATAAGCCCGGCGTATATGTAAAAACTGTTTCAGAGGGTGATGCGTTCACTTCAGAAATTGACGACGACCGCGGCGTTGAAGGGTGGGCTAGTGTGAAAGATCGTTCTCCCGGATTATTTGGGGGGCTGTTTGTGCGCGAATGGGATAATTGGGATCAAGTTTTGTTGCGAAAAACCAATCGTATGTTGAAAAAACAATTCAAACCAAATTATAATTCTAGAGATTTTAATATCGCGGATGATGGCAGTCGACCCGCACAAGACTTCTTGGAAGATCTAAAGAGTAAATTAAAGCCATCGCCCGGTCAAAGAGTACTTCCCAGGTGGCGCCGGCGCCGATTGCGACCAAATCCATTTAATATCAAGGGAGAATTGTGCGAAAAAGAAGATTGATGATAATTATAACAAGGTAATATAAAAAATGTCTTCTTTATCGGTTGCACTGCCGCTTACAATTAGTTCTATAGATGGGTTTACGATGATTAAGGATATCAAGCGTCTCGTGAGTCAAAATCTTAAAATGCTTTTGTTGACAGTCCCTGGCGAAAGAGTCATGGAGCCAGAATTTGGCGTCGGACTCAAACGATACTTGTTTCAAAATTTCACCCAAGCCACATATTCAGAAATTGAAACAAAAATAAAGAAACAAGTAACAACATACATGCCCATTGTTACAATAAATCGAATTGTTTTTAGTTCTTCTAACCAAGACATGAATCAATTGGGAATTTCTTTGGAATATTCAATACCAAATATTGGTGTAAAAGATTTATTAGAATTTACTATTTAAAATTGAGGACTTTTAAATGCCAGATGAACAAAAAAAGATAGTACCGATTGATTACACGCACAGGGAATATCAAAATATTCGCAAAGACCTTTTGCAGATAGCTGAAAGGCTTTACCCTGATACGTTTCAGGATTTTAGTGAGGCATCTTTTGGATCCTTGATGGTAGATGCGGTTGCGTATGTAGGCGATCAAATGTCGTTTTATTTGGATTACAATGTCAACGAAACGTTTCTAGACACTGCCTATCAATATAATAATGTTCTTAGACATGGGCGCATAATGGGGTATAGGGATACGGGTCGACCTTCAACCCATGGTCAGGCAGCACTTTTCATATTAGTCCCGGCTTCAAGTACCGGCATCGGGCCCGACACTGATTACATCCCGGTGCTTAAGCGAGGAAGTCGATTCTCGTCCAACACCGGTTTAAGTTTTGTGTTGACAGAAAATATAGATTTCGCAGATCCCAAGAATCCTGTTGTTTCGGCACGAATTGACCCTTCAACGGGCGCCCCCACTTATTACGCCGTCAAGGCATATGGAACTGTTGTTTCGGGTTTCTTTGCTGTAGAAAGGGTGACGGTTGGCGCTTATGAAAGATTTAAGAGAATTAAATTATCTAACTCCAATGTGTCAGAAGTCATATCGGTAATAGATTCTCAAGGAAAAGAATATTTTGAAGTTGGATTTTTATCACAAGATATGATCTACAAAGAGGTTACTAATAATAATTTTAAAAATGATAATGTGCCTTCCATTATTAAGCCTTATTTGGTTTCTAGAAAATTTGTTGTCG
>Ga0098044_1002033_pt1 | contig 10529 bp, 20 predicted proteins | sample 10_taG_FD_75053 | JGI IMG/M metagenome (GOLD analysis project Ga0098044, IMG submission 75053) | Marine viral communities from the Subarctic Pacific Ocean - 10_ETSP_OMZ_AT15264 metaG | ecosystem: Environmental > Aquatic > Marine > Oceanic | place: Pacific Ocean | collected 2015-01-16 | reverse complement strand
CCGCTCAGTCTGTCGCAGGGTGAACAGGTCCCCGGCGATGATGTAGTGTGTTGCCGGCTTGCCATTTTCGCCCAGCCCTCGAAATCGCTCAACGAATGGCCGCTCACTCGGGGGCAATGCGCTCAACACGTCTAAAACCCGCCCGGCCTCGAGCGGACACTTGTCATACTCAATGATTGCCAAATTGCGCTCATCATCTATAACCTCTCGCACGTCATTTAAATAGTCTGTCATAGTGACTCCCTCGGTCGAATGGACATTATAGCAAAAAATCGGACCGGGGACAATGTCCCCGGTCCAGTTCGGCTAGAGTTTAACCACTAGTCGTCTTTGCGATTGGTGTAGGCTAGTTTTTGCTGGGTGATATAGGTTACCTCATGATGCTTAGGTTTGTCGATATCGACTCCCTTGGGCATGTACCACCGGATTTTATAATCTGTATCCGATGGTGCCTTGACCCTACACGACCAGCAATAAAAGCCGTATTTGCCGTCCTTGTGCAGATTCAGGGTGATGCGTTTAACATCAGCGGTTCCGGCGTGCCGGATCGCTTTAGTGATTGCTTCGTCCCGAGTCTCGCCTGTGGCCCATGCTAGCGCGTTGCTAGCGAAGTAATGGCTACTCATATTTCAAGGTCCTTGTGGTTAAATGAATTGCACTGATCACAAGACCAGATACCGCACTGCAGTATCCAGTGCTCCGTGCCGCACTCTTTGCAGTAGACCGTATGCCCTACTGGTTCAATCCTTGGCTCCGTGAAATTGAGCTCCGTGTATCTATCCTCCTTCATGGTTTCATTCCTTCTGGTTGGGTGGGATGGTTTAGATGACTCTGTGATGCCATCTTTCGATCCGACAATGCCTGAATCCGCCGGCATTGTCAACAGTGAGGACGCGATTGCCTATTGCGCTGCCTGTGAAGTGGTTCTGGAGGGCGAGGTGGAAATGCCTCGCGAAAATAAATTATAAGTGCCTGATTTCATAGGGAAGATAGTTGTTCATTTTTATAGACACAGTAGCGCAATCGTGTATAATTCTAAACATCATCAACGAACACACAAGGAAACACCGACATGCCAATGATTTACCGAACAGACAAAGAAACAGTCGTACAGACTGGCACGATCAATGGTTGTGCATACACGGCGGTCGCTAAGTTTCGGGGAAACGAGGACGACGCTATGACACAAGCCAAGGCCGCGATACGCTCTGCGCTCTGCGACCACTTTGCGCTTTTCAGAGGCCCGAAGTCGGACGAAAAAGACGCGCTAGTAGTTATTCCGGGATCACCTTCGGTTTCGCTGCACTACCGGTACGACTACAACACACAATGAAAAACAATGCCGCATCAGAACTCGCTGGAATGCGCCAGCGAGTGACCCACGCTTGCCTGGAATGCGAAAAGGAATTTGAGGCGATCAAGACAGCGAAGTATTGCTCAAACGCTTGCAGACAACGGGCGAAATATTACCGGAATCGCGACAAGCGTCGGTAACAGTCAGGCAACCTCGTAGTTGACCTTCTGACCATTCATCAAAGCCTTGACCTGCCCCTTGAGGGCAAGGATTTGCGCGTCTCGCTCTGCCAGCGTTTCCTGCAAGATATCAATAAGGATGCACTGATCCTCAATTAAACGCTGCGCTTCCTCATCATTTATGCTCATACGTCCGCTCCACGTAGCTGATGTAGTTCAGCATGACATTGCAGATGTTGACTATTGAGTGATGAGTGGGATTCATCTCTCTAATCTCTTCCAGGTCTGACCTGACCCGCTCAATGCCGAACACGGGCATCGCCGGACCATACTCATCAAAGGCAGGATCCGTGTGATCGTCACCTAAAGCTTTCATGCGGCCCTCGTCGTTGGTTTCGGGGCGTTTGCCACGGCCAACCTGCCCTTCAGCGGCGAGCCACAGCTTGTGCATTTGTAACGCTGGTACGGGACAATCGTGCGGCGCTCCAGGCCGTTCTTGACGACGTTGACGGATCCGCACTTCGCGCAGGTCAGGTCGTCGTCGACCCAGTGTCCCCAATTCGGGTGCTGCTTGACCCACGGCAATAGCTGGTTGTACACATCCTCAAGCAAGGTGACGTCCTTCTTGTTGTAACGCTCCATGACCTTCCAGGCTTTCGGGCAGCCGTCCATGCAGTCATGCCACAGTTGAAGTCCCATGTGCTTGACCTTGCCCCCCAGCCCTAAGTATTGAGCAACGTAGTCGAGCTTGTTGGACGGTAGCCTGAACCGTTGCCGGGCAGTCTTTAGGAGATCTATCTCTGAGTAGGAGGAAGGGGGAGGAAGGCTGTCGTAAAGAAACTCGTGGTTGAGGGTGGGGATATCAAACTTTGTGCCGTTGTAATGAATTACGGCATCGGCCTCTTCAAGCAGGTCGTATATCTCCCGGATCATCTTCTTCCGGGTGGTCTTGTGTACGGAGCTAAAAAATACCTTTCGTTGTCCGTACCATTTGGCAGCCCAACACAAGGTATGGCCTTGCTGAATGATATTGTCTGGATTGATATTCTGGTTCCAAAGCCCCCAGCTATAACAAATCAACGGTGCGGTTTCGATATCTAGTAATAGAATCTTGATAGGGTCATTCCTTGTGCTGCGCCCTCATGGGACAGGATTGCACCCCCTGTGCGTAACCTACTCTCGCTCCGCGCTCGTATCCGTTTTCGTAGTTAATACGTGCAACTCTTTCCGCGTATAGGTATAGAATAATAATCGAGATCGTAAACGCGAAGGCCGTCCTGCAGGCTTGCCACCACTTAGCCAAGTTCCTGCACCCTTGTCACCATGTCCTCCGGGATCACCAGAACTTCGCTTATTCCCGCCTCGTCTTTGCTTTGAGCCAGAACACAGACGCCGTCACCGTGTTTGACCAGAAACCCGATTGACTTGGTCGGGTGTGGTGTGAATTTCCGAGCCTCGTCCACGGTGTAATCCTCCTGGGAGGCCCACGCGTCGTCCCAATTGACTATCACTCGTTTCATAGTTATGCGAACTCAGCGTCATGGCGTTGCGGCCACTCAATCAATTGAGAGTTTTGCCCAGGCGAGTCGGTCCAGTAGCCTTTCGAGCTAACTCGCCACCCTAGCTGAGACATGTCTATTTGGTCTAAACAGCGACGATCTGTCTGTGGGCCTACCCTATGTCGGGAAAACGTTTTCTCGCCTGAAAAGTACTGATGGCAAGCTCCACAACGGCAAAACGCCGTGCCTGGTCGGAGTTTAGGATTCATTGAAATTCACAATCCGTTGCTTGTACCTCTGGAGGCACTCCTGGTAGAGCAAAGCATTCATGCTCATGGTTTCGCGCATCAGGTCGAGGTCATTCCATACCTGCCCGTCAACCGGGACAGGCTGGTCACAATTAGGAAGGGGTATTTCGGCTGGTTGCTGAGTGCAACAGCCGCTAAATATCAGGCTCAGTAAGATGACCGGGAATCCGATCTTCATCAATGTGCCTCCGGGCCTCGTGAGCCCTCCGAGAAAACGCCTGCTCGATTTCTGCATCAAGCCGGTCCACTTCCCCCCGATATCTTATTTGTGCTTGGGCTGATTTTACCTGATCTTTCAAAGATTTGTTGCGGATTACCATGAACTTCAAGGCAGCAACCAGGAGCGCGATAACCGCCCCGCCAAAGGCTAAAAGCTTAGTCTTTAGATCGAGGAGCATCGGTTACCATGTACTGCACACAGAAGGTCACGGTGGTCGCAATGCCGACAGCGATCTCGGCAGGAATCGGAACGGAAAGGACGTAGGTGTTCAAGGCCCACACCGTGAGCCCCACGATGCCGGAAACAGCCGCCCCGTAGGTGACCTTATTGGTTGGCCGGAATTGCGGCTTCACTGTGCTATCAGCCAGCCTACGATCACAGACAGTGCAACCGCATAAGCAAGCATGTACTTAACCTCGTCGTCCTGCAGCGCCTTCAAAATCTTGTCTTTTATCTTCATGCTATTCCGTTGTGTCTCCGTGAGTAATGATTACCGTCCTGAAATCTGCCGCCCCACACGTTCTCTGGGTGCAGCGCCTCCCAGTACTCCCCGATTGGGCGGTGATCCTCGGTCTTATTAAGGTAAGCGCCGCCTTTGAATAGGTTCAGGTCGACGGCTAATCGGTTCTTGTGCGCTGAACGGTCCCGCCCATAGGGTCCAGGCTCGCCCATCCCCCCGAATGCTTTAGGGGATCTGTACGCATCACCCAACGTACACTCGTACCCAGCGGCCTCAATGTGCTGCAGGAGTATTCTGAAGTGCCGGGTAAATTCTCGTTGCTTGTCGCCCAGGGTCACCGGGCGCTAATCTTGCTTCTTGTCGGCACTTGAAAAATGCCGGTAGATCGAAATACCACCGGAGATGATTGCGACGACCAGCGCAGCGGTAGTAAGCAGTTCGTTCAAATCCCCCAGATAAGCCACAGCCCACGCACTGCCTGATACAACCGCGCCTGTGTCCGCTACGTTTGATGCTTTAGGAATCATTAAAAAAGATGCCATTCTTTGCCGTCAGACAAGAGGTTGAGCGTCCCGTACTGACTGGTTATGGTTTTGGTCGTGGCCCCGTCGATGGTTTCACTGCTATTGCCGTCGACGATCACGTTTGCTGTGTTGCCCAGCTTTTTCACATATACCCAGCGGTCAGTATTTTCGATGACCGGGGGCAGGGTTATGGTTACCGCCGATCCCGCAGTGGCGTCATCGACCAGGACATACGTCTTGGCCTGAACCGTGTACGACGTCGTGGTCACCTTGACGTTATCAAACTGCTCTTTCTGCTTATCCAGTATCAGGCGGACGTTCTTTGGCCTCTGTCCAGGCTCTTGTAACTGCCCTGTTAGCTGCTGTCTCATTGATTAAACACAGACGGAACGCGATCTTGCTCTGCTTCGCCTAACAGCCCAGCCGCAGTAGTGCCTAGCAATGGGCCGATATTGTATTCGGGCGTATGCCTTGCGGCTCGCTGCCCACTAAACCCCGGAAAGTTTCCTCTTCCCGCCGCCCTTAGTGCTGGCCTTGAAGCCGCAAAAATTGCCGGAGCGGTTGCCATCAACATTTGCAAAGGGTCAGCGTTCATGGCTTGAGTTACTGCTAGGCCGGTTAAGCCGAAAGCACTAGAACCAAGATCAAGCGGGGATACTAAAGGCTGAGATTTGGGGTGAGTCTGAAAATTGTCCTTAAACTGATTTGCGAACAAGCCAATTTCCTTGATCTCATCTGCGTAAGGGGTCGGGTTCCGGCTCTCAAGTTGTTTGCCGATTTTTCTTGCACTGACAGACCCGCCGTCTAAAGCGTCCTGAATACTATAAGCTTCAGCAATGGTCTGCCTAGCCTGCCTGTATTGACTTACTAAAGCATTATCCGGGCCTAACTTTCTGCTTGCTCCTCGCTCTATCGCCTCTTCTAGTGCTGCTGCTAAGTCCCGATATGCTTTGCCCATTTTCGGGTTTCTGTTGGGGTTTGCTGGTGAGTAAGCGTTATCCGCTTTGCTTCGTAAATATTTTATTTGATCTATAGCATTGTCCGCGTCAAAAACCTCTATTCTCATTCCCTCAAGATCGTCCAATACTTTGGCGGCCTCTTTAGTTGATGCGGGAAAATCTTTGTTTTTTAGCCTACGCGCAATGCGGTCAAGGTCTGCAAAGTATTTGGACTGAAGTGGAAAACGCCCAAATCTGTTAATACGAATTTCTCCAACGCCAGAAAGTGCGTTATATTGTTTCCCCCACTCGTTTCTGACTCTCGCCAAGTCGTCTATCGTTATAGGATCCCCTTTAATAAGAATTGAGTTATCTGTGCCGGGGTACTTATACCTGTCTACGAAAAGGTTGTCGGTCACAACCTGGTTATTTTCAGAAATAGTTCTGCGTGACTTTTGAATGCCACCGGCCCCTTCTGCAATTGCTGGCCCCGTCAACCTTTGCCCTGCTTCATTAGGGCTTATTCTGTAACCCCTATCTTGCGCCCTTGCGGCCAAATTAACCCTAGTGGTAGACCTTGCCCGGAAAGGCCCAAGCGGTATGTTAGGAGATACGTGCTGCGTTCCAGGCACCTTCACTCGACTAGCGGGTATCAAGCCTGGACCTGTTTCAAGAGCGGCTGCTACGAAAGGGTTGGTAACACCCAGCCCTGAACCAGAGTGAGGGGAAGTTCTTACGGCAAATGGATTGGTCTGAGCCGGAGCTGATTTAACTTCATCCGGGACAACGGGGTCAACAATTGTGTCTTGCAATGATTGCTGAAGCTGACCGCCATATTTACCAAGCCCCTCCATAAATGCTTGCCCTTCAGGCGTTTTAACCTCTGGAGAAAAGAACTGGTGTGCTTTTGGATAAACAGACTGATGCCTGTCAACGAAGGCATCTACGAAACTTCCCTCATCTCCTGCTAAAAAAGGAGCGGTTACAGCCGCGTCAACACCCGACGCGACCATAGCAGGAATAGCGCCTAAAACATTGCCAAGCACTTCTACCGCTGGTCGTCCTATAGACGTTTTTGACGCGGACAATGCTTTTGCTTTTGCTTCCGCTTCCGCGATGGCAATTGCTCGCTGTTGCTCTCGGGTTAGCTCTGTCATTTAAGGCGATCCATCCTTCCTAAAAAGTTTTCTTGTTTCAGGGTCTGCCATTATTTCTGCCCACGCCGCATCCGATACTTTTTTAGGCCTAATATAATCGCCTTCTTGCACCGGAGAAAAATCAAATTCCTGCATTCCAATTAAAGGCAGAAGTCTTTCCATGTCCTTAAGACCTGTGTCTGTAACTCTTCTGTTAAAAGACTCAATCCCTTTGGTGCTTCTTCCAAAAGCGTCTGTAAGAATGGCAGCGATCTCTTCCTTTGTACCTGTTCGTAGAGCGCCTGCAATTTTCTTAGCAAACTCTCTATCCGCGTCCGAGAGGCCGGTTCCGCTACCAAACAGCCTTATAATCTGACCAACCATTATGCCGGTGTTAGAGTCCATTCTTCCCGATGCTACCAACTTCCTTCTCGCCTCTAGAACGTCCCCGTCTGTGGAATCTTCGCTGGCAAAAACGTCTAGGAGTTTTGCCCCCAACTCTTGGAGCGGTTGGTCAGCCCCGGTAAAAGGCGCGTCTGGACTGTTAAGAATTTGCAATGCCGTACCAGACGCTTGACGGGTTATCTGGTCACTCACAGCGGACTCTCTGGCGTCCGTAAAGATTTTAAGTTGCGGGGCGCTTAAGTCCCATACGCTTGTGGGTGTTTGGTTTCCGCCTACATTCACAGTAGTTCCAGCACCACCTATTCTAGAAACCTCGTTGGTTAATAGGTTTCTTTTATAAGATGCGTTAGGATCTAAGGACTGTTCAGCTTCTTGTTCAGGGGTTAAAACCTCAAATTGTTCACTAGGTTTAGGTTGACTTTGCGCTCTGTAATAATCGACTTGAGCCCTCTTAAGGGCGTTATCGATCTCCCGCTGCGCCGCCGCCTGGACACCTGCAGAGAAGTTAGGGGCAACGCCGCCTAGTACACCCCTTTCTGCTGCGCCTCGCATAGAGTCTCCGACCTGCTCAAGAGCGTCCACGCCCCGTGAAATGCCTCTGCCAACCGGGCCAAGCCTTTTTAGAAGAGGTTGTGCAAGGTCGTTAATGCTTCCGGCCACCGACCGTGGGTCAGCCTTGTTCTGCGCCGACAAAGCGTTCAGCACAGTTGTGTCAACAGGCTGGAGCGCCCTGTTTCTTTCAATGATCTTATCCAGCGCAGACTTTCTTGAGCCATCAGCGCCACCGCCCATGACACCCCGCATGATTGTATCCATGTCATCGTAGAGAAAATTTGTCATCCGAAGATACTCGCAAAAGTGTCAGCGGGAGACGCCCTGTCCCTTGATGTCCCGGAGCTTGTGCCGGACGTTGTTATCGTCCTGCCTGAAGCATCAGCCAGTGGCCCAAGTCGCGCTATTAGTTGGTTAATAGGGTCAAACTGGGATGACATGCCAAGAGTGTTCATCTGCCGCCCTCTTTCTGCCTGGTAGCTCCCGCCAAAAACATTGGAGGCAAGATCCGACAGTTCCTGTCTGGCGGGTGCCGCGCTGGCACCTATGTTCCTGCCAGCACCGGCAAATTGCGTGTCCAACCGTTTCTGAACAGCATCAGCGCCCCTGTCAAAAGTTGCCTGCAGAAAAGGGTTGGAGTCCGGCATTAAGAAGTCGCCTCTTAACGTCTGCCCTGCCAAGTCCCTGCCCTGGCTGGTGACATAAGACTCAGGTGCGCCACCGAAGGCCTGCAGATTCGCGACATTGGCCGCTCTGGCTAATGGCTGCTCAATAAACCCAGGAGCTCGAACTTGACTTAACCCGGTCGTCGATCCTGATTCCTGTTGCTTACTTGATCCTATATTTGACATAGACTCTTGCTCATTACGTGTAAATTTAGGTCATCCCTGCCTGTGATTTCATAACCAAGCAGGCGGGACCATCCCCTCCGACCCTGTATTGTTATTTTCTTGCATTCATTAAACGCGGCCCATTCCTCTACATCCTTGATGCGAGGTAGCCAGTCCTTCATGTTCTTTCCGGACATGGTTGCGATGTAGCACTCATCGCCACGGATTGCCGTTACCATCACGGCCTCAATTTCTTTGGGTTGCCATGTCCATAACTGAAAAATGGACTTCCTTAGACCTTCGTATATGTTCTCTTTCGTATAAACCGAGCCCCGGTCTAAAGCTTTTTGAATAAAGGGCTCGACGTCATGCCAGACAAACGGTATTTGCCTTTCGTCGTAAGTTACGACTACAGCAAGCCCCTTATCCCAAACTCCCGTCTCACTTCACTACCTGGTATACGAAATCCGGGTGTTATGAATGGATCACCGATATTGGGAATCTGTCCGGGAGGGTTTGGCGGGGTGACAGGCGGTGGGGTGCCGAAGTTGTTTTGCTGTGCTAACTCAGGCAAAGACAAAGGCGGAGGCTCGCCTAAAGATGCAACCCCTGACTCCTCACCCCTCATCGGGGGTGGCTGGGTCATGCGCTGGAAAAAATCAACAAAGTTGTCTGCCACGCTTCCCTGTCTGCCGCGCAGCGGGTTGCGCCCGGTGCCAATAGCCCCTGACAGTTCCTGCCTCATCTCATCGTTTAATGGACCGTTACTCATAGTTTCCCCGCTGGGAAGAATTCAAAATCTGCCCCAGTAATTGTTGTGAATCCGCCTGTAAATATAAACTCTGCACGGTGATACCTGCCCTCGGGCTTGTTCGCACCGCCTCTGAAGTTGGACATCCCCGTCCTGCTGTTCAGCGCGGTCCCGGTGGCCCAGGTAACTGAACTTGATGGCAGGTCTTTTACGCCTATCTTCACCGATGACACGCTCGCCCCGTCCGTGATGGGTCGTGCCGCGTCTACAATGGCCCGCCCACCAGGGTTGAGCTCAAAGTCGCCCGTTACCACCGTGGCCGTTGCCGGTGCCGCGCTACCGGAGCTTGAGGATTGCACCATCAGGGCAAAACTTGAGTCCTGTATGGTTCCCAGTACCTTGTCGCTTTCAAAGACCTGGAAGAACCGTTTGCCTTCAGCACTAGGCAGTCGGGACCACTGATTTGTCTTGTAGTTGTACGCCAGCGACTTGGACTCAAAAAACACCGTGTCAATAGCCGGGTTGACCACTACATTCTTTTGCTCTGGTTGTCTGCTGGGTTCTGCTGCCATTGGTCTACCTTAGAAACGGTGTTCAGAGGCGGGGGTGTAGCTGTCGTCAACAGCCCCGTACCCGATATCAGATATCCGGTCATTCTCAAGCATGTGATAACCGAACTCAGACTCAAAGAAAGTAATGTCATCCACCCTTGCAATTCGATTTACCTGGAAGCACCCTCGACCTTCCTCGAATATATTGAAACTAAAGACGATATCGCCGCCCACGTAGGTGGCCTTCGATATGGCGCGTTCCTGAAAGACATAGGCATAGAAATCATTGCCACTGATTCCGGTTACATACCCAAACTTGTTCGGAAATACCTGCTCGTGTGACTGCTTTGTCCTTGCGTCGTCAGTTCCGGGCGTGGGCCAATCGGTGGGATCCCCCAGCGCACTCCAAACCACTTTATACCTATTGGAAGTTGGCGCGACCATTACAAAGTCACGCACCGTCGCGCAAGTAACCGAGGGCGGCACCCCCGAAGATGAAAACGTACCGCCGGTATAAGTCCCTGACGGTTTTGTATTACTCATAACGTAGCGTATCCCGTTGCGTTGAGGGTCACGGTTCCGTTAACGGTAAGGTAAGCGATACACTGGGCCTCTGCAGCCATGAAAATCAAATCACCGTACTCACAGACTTCAAAAGAGGTAACAGAATTTAGCGTGTACTGACTCCGCAAGGTGGTGCTTGCCATGCTCGTGTACGTCGAGGTTAACGAATAGCTGGAGTTAAAAAGACCGAGCTTAAAGTTAGCGGTATATTTGAGCCCCCCTAAATGCGTTGCATCAGCCAGCCACGCGCCAACGTACTGCCCATTAGTGCCTACCGGGCGGAACACGACAGAGCCGCAAGTGCCTAGCGATGAATTG
>Ga0098044_1002029_pt1 | contig 10543 bp, 4 predicted proteins | sample 10_taG_FD_75053 | JGI IMG/M metagenome (GOLD analysis project Ga0098044, IMG submission 75053) | Marine viral communities from the Subarctic Pacific Ocean - 10_ETSP_OMZ_AT15264 metaG | ecosystem: Environmental > Aquatic > Marine > Oceanic | place: Pacific Ocean | collected 2015-01-16 | reverse complement strand
GTAGACAATGTATATATAATAGATTGTGTTGAAAATCGTGGCTTAGATACTGCCGTTGAGGTGTATGCTAAAAAGATGTATGAAAAGCATTTACTTGGACTCGTTGCAGAATCAGCAAGAAGTATAGAAAAGAATGCTAAAGAAAATACAGTTAATGCCTTAGATGTTTTGGTTGATGCACATACGCAGATTGGAGAATTAATCTCTTTAAGACCAGACAATACATTTGATATTAATGAGGCACTTGGTGATGCTATTGAATCAATTAGAAATACTGACAAGCTACTTGTAAAGACAGGCTTTGAAAATATAGATAAGTTTGCAGGCGGTCTTACAAGGGGAGAAATTACTATTGTTGGTGGCAGACCTGGACATGGTAAGTCTACAGTTCTCCTTAATCTTTTAAGTAGCATACTAGCTAGTGGAAAGAAGATATTATTATTTAACAGAGAGTTAACTAACGTTGAAGTATTAAAAAAACTCTTAGCATTAGAGTCTGGTAAACTATCTTATGCATTAATACGACAGGGAATATATGATGCAAACCAACTCAATGAACTTGACAATGCAAGGGAAATGATAGCAAAGAAATATAGCCCTGATAGATTTAGGATGTATGATAGCCTTAGAGACTTTGCATCATCTGCGACAGAGATAAAGAAATTTAAGCCTGACGTTATTATTGATGACTACATTCAACTTATAACCCCAGCAGGTAAGGAAGACCAACGAAGGTTACAGCTTGAACGTATTGTGAATGATTATAAATGGATTGCAAAAGAATATAAATGCTCAGTAATATTAGCGTCACAGCTTAATAGGGCGTTGGAGACAAGAGGTAATCAAAGACCCCAGCTCTCCGATCTCGCAGAATCGGGAGCAATAGAGCAGGTAGCAGAGAACGTTTTCATCGTGTTTTACCCCTACAAGCTAGACCAAAAACCAGAGAATAGACATAAGATGGTACTTGTAGCTGCTAAAGTTAGATACGGAGAAACAGGTAACATAGCTATGGCTTTTGATGGAGATAAGTGTAAGATATATAACTCAGAAGAAGAACTGTTTTCTTCTAACATGCCAAAGGAGATTATAACTAGTGACCTGCCATTTTAAAGCACCAATTAGAAAGTGTATAGGTATAGACCCAGGAAAAAGTGGCGGTGTCGCAGTCATAGAATCAGATGGGACAACAAAAGTATATAAGTGCCCAAGCTCTGTTAAAGATATGGCTGTGCTTATTGGCATGTGTCTCATGGATGTCGCACCATATGCAACAGCAGTGTTCTTAGAAAAGGTATGGGCATTCCCAACTGATGCACGTAAGACAGCATTTGTGTTTGGAACTAACTATGGACAATGGCAAGGAATACTTGCTTCACATGAATTAGAGATAAGGTATGTAACTCCAAAGGAATGGCAGTCACATTTTGATATAAAGAAGGGGTTACCTAAACAGATTAGAAAGAAAAAATTAAAAGATATAGCTATAAAAAGTAACCCTAATACTAAAGGAATAACACTAAGCACAGCTGATGCACTCCTTATAGCTATGTATGGCAGAGAGGCGTTTTTAAGGTAGGTAATGGTAAAGGTAGGGTTATGTACCAAAAAATAGAGAAAGTGGCTTATAGGGTACTATACGGAGCTCATCTGCTCCCATATTGACCTTATAAAAGAGAATAGTGAGTGATTTAAAAGAATTAGTACCTACAATGTACTTTCGTGATAGTGATGGAGAGTACCACAAATGTCATAAATTACTTCCAGATATTAGAAGAATATTTGGAGAGATAGAATACTTAAATGGAGAACCAGTGGAAATAATAACAAATGAAATGGCAGGTAAAAACTTTAAAGATTCATTAGTCATTGGACATAGTAGCGAAGATGCTGTATGTGCAAAGATAAATAAGAAATATCCTAAAGCATTCGTCAAGCCAGGATACTGTAAGGAATATGACATATACGTACCTGAGATTGATAAGAAGGTAGAGGTAAAGCAAGATAAGAAATCAAACTTTACAAATAATATCGTTGTTGAGATTGAGATGCCTCCAGGAACTCCCTCTGGATTATCAACTACAGAATCAGACTATTGGGTATTTGATGATGGTGAGATTTATATATGGATAACGCCTGATACGTTGAGACAAATAGTTTTGCCTATGTATGCTGCTACATTTACAGGTAAGGGAGATAATACACCAAAGAGAGCATATCTAGTTAAGAAAGATATTATTATTAAGCATGCACTAAAGGTAGATAAGTATTAGAGGCTCACGTAAGAAACCTTAATGTTTTTTCAACCCAATCTTCAAAGGAAGAGTATGGATAAACATAGTATTTCTTTCTCCACTTAGGCTTATTTATTATACGAAGCATATCTCTATGCTTGTATTCATATATTTTATTTATCTTCTTTGCCCTTGCCCTATTCTCAGGCGTAAGCCATTCATAGAATTGGTTTAACACAGTTTTTGTAGTACCCTTTCTTTCATCAGAAATATTAAGCGGACTATAATGTGAGATTACACTTTTAAGTGCACTCTTCGCATCTTTATATCTTTGCTGTGGAGTTGTATATGGATTCTTCTTTTCAATGTCACTAACAATAAAATCAACGGCAGCCCAATAAGCTTTTGCTATGTCTTCTTCAGACCCGAATATCATTTCATGTTTTAAATCATGGTAATAGGGCTGTCTTCTACTTACATAACCATCGTCAGAGTACATAGACATTTCACGTTCTTTTTTAAATTTCCTAACCATTGACCTCATAGCCATAAAATCTTTATAATAGGGTGATTTGCTTGTTCTCCATAATGTTTCTAATTGGCTCAATGCTACAACAGATTTTTTAGTCCAATTACCTACAGCTTGTGTTAAAGTTTGCCCATCAGCTTGCCATTTAGCCCACTCTTTCGCTGCTTCGGTGATATTTCTTATAATAACAGGCTGTGCAATTGGAACTCCAAGCTCTCTCTCATATGGATTGAGTCCAGGAATAACCTCTCCAGCTAAACCAAAGAACTCTGACCTCCATAGATTCAACATTATTTTATCAAAACTGTCTTCTTGTGTAAGCTTCGATCCTACTGGTGGTTCTTTACCAAATAACTCTTTATAAACAAAATATAAAGCAGTACCGCTAACGGAATGTGCAACGGCAGCTCTTGCAAGTGGAGCAAAATTACCATACTCAGCAATTGGCTTTACAAAGTTTCTATAAATATCAATCGTTGTAGCTGCTGCCATCCTCTGGAAAAGAGTCAATGGCTTTGCTTCTTTTGATGACATCCATAAAGGAAGGAGAACAGTAGATGTGCCACCCTGTGTAGTTACATGAGAAAAGTGACCTACTTTATTTATTATCTTTGCATGTTCTCTCATAGCCTCCTTTGTAGTAAAGTCTTTTGTCTTTTCAATAAAGCTTATCTCTTCCTTGCTTAAATGCCATACCTCTTCCATGAGTCTTTTCATACGACCCTTATTTGTCTTCATTAAGAATGTGCCTTTTTCTCCACGAAGTTTAGCAGAAACCTCGGCAAAATATGATTGTCCTGCATGGGAAGATATAATTCTATTTAGATTTTCTGTTCTAGTCATTTGATTAAAACTAAACAATTGTCTCATGTTAAATTCTTTACCAAGAACCTCAAGACCAACACCACCAAGCTCTAAAGTTTTAGCTCCATACTCAAGATAACCCTTTGCTCTCGCTTCACTCCACGCCTGAGCATCAAATGAATGTTTTATTCCTCTCATTGTTCTCCAGAATCCATGCACACCAATTGCACGTGGTATACCAATAGCAAGGTTTTTAAGTCCAGAGAGAGGTGATGAAAGCCCAATAGCAGCAGACACAGCTGCCAAAGCACCGCCTGTCTTATATATAGGAGATGCCATAGTTGCCCTTAAATTCTTATCAAATCCAAGCTGTCTCTCAATAGCAAGTTGTGCATAATTAGCAATTCCGCTACCCTCTTCAATTGCGACTATATCTCCACGTGTACCTTTATTGATTTTATATTTACTTCCAACACCAGTCCACTCAGGGAAATAACGTACATTTGCAAGGTGTTTTGACATTCTTGAAATATAGGTCTCAGCAGTTGCACTAACAGAATCTTCATACACCTTTATCTTTTCAAGATGCCCTTTATCATTTGTTATTTCAACATATTCCTTTAAAAGTCCCTTACGTGGAATGAGATGTGGAAACTTTGCATGTCCATATCCATACCTTAAAACATTATAAATTTCCTGTCTAGCATTACTTCTAAGTTCACTTGCTTCTTTAGAGCCACCTTCAAGATAATCTGTTGTATATCTTTCTTCTAAAATTTTAGCTTCTGTATCTGTCTTAGCTTCCTCACGTGCCTTATCCCTTGCAAGTTTTTTAACCTGTTTATCTACAAGCTCAGTTATAACATGATGATCTTTATGAAGATATTTCAAGGCTTTGCTTGTTTGTCTTCGCATCATATAACCATTTACATGTTTACTTTCCAATTCCTTCCTGATACTCTTGGCACTTTCGGGAGTTTCATGACTTAAAAGTTCTTTTTCAATTGAATCCCAATAGAATTTCATAGCATTTTTCCATACTTGATGTGCCCTGTATTCATCAGACTTGGTATCTACTTTATCACCATATATCTTTTCATAAAATCTAGCTTCTTCGGGAGTTAAGTTACCTTCTTTGTAATTTCTCTCAGCTCTTTCTTGGTCAAAAAGTTTTATAAGCTTCTCTCCCTTCCTACCAAGAGTTTTTCTGATAAGATGAATGGCTTGATCTCCTGGCCCTTTAAAAAGAACATGCTCTGCCCACTCATGATTGAGAAGTCTGTCAGACATTCTTTCCCCTGCCTTGCCACCAAACTTTCTAAGGACAAGCCATACAGGCGTTATAGTTCTTCCATAGGTATACATCCAAGGATGCTTTGTTTTGCCAATCTCAGATGCTTTTAACTCTAGGTGATCTGCTAAGCCCATATCCCTTATTGTTGGAGCATCATACTCAGTACGAACAAATGATTCATATGCTTTAAGCGTTTTAGGTGATGCATTTTCATATAGTCCGCCCTTTACTCCCATAAGCTCTAAGTTAGCCTTAGCAACATCAGGATTTATATGATACTTTTCATTTATCTCTTCTATTCTACGAGCAATAGGCTCAGAAGACCTGCTGTTACCATAGTTTGCTGGGTGACTTGTAAGATACTCTTCATATCTACGCATTTCATCAACAGTAACATCAGGCTCTCTAAATTTTTCAGTTCTAAAAATATCAATCCTTGCTTTCTTGTATCCTTCTGGGTCAGCATTTTTGACTCTTCTATCAAGGCTTTCGTTAAAACCTTTATGTATGCTTTTATTTATTTTACGTATCTCTTTTTTTGCTTCAGGACTTTCTTTAGATTTCTGGAACTTAGTTGTAAATTCTTTTATTGTACCTTCGGGAAGTTTACCCTTTACAACCTTCTCACCAAGGATACGAGTAACATCAGCTTTATTATGAACACCAAGTTTGTGTTTTAAATGACTCCAAAACTTTCTAAGGAAATTTTTAACCTTACCAATCATCCCTTTATTTTTCATAGCACCAGAAACATATTCCCCAATAGACTGAATCATCTTCTCTTCACCTTTAAACATACGCTCACCATCACGTATAAGGTCTTTACTCCTCTTATCACCAAATGCACGAAGAATATCAACTACATGGTGAGATACTTCATGAGGGATGGTGTCAGCCTTAGCACGACCTTCGGCAATCTCAATAAGGTGTCCTGTGATACGTCCAAGAACATTTTCTCCTTGAAATTTACCAAGTGACTTTTTTAAGTTTATATCAAGTTCTGGATAAAGTTTCTTGAAATGATTAATTTGTTTTTTTAATTCCCCAACAGTTATACCAAGACGAGAAGCAGCAGATTCAAGTTGATATTTAACAATGCCAGATGGAACAACTTCATTAAGGCGGGGAGATGTTTCAATAAGGTATCTCGCCATACCTTCTGCTGTCATAGCATCAATAGATACTTTCTTTCCATCAATTTCTAATACAACATCTTTTTTGCCCTTTATTTTTTTTAATCCATCCGCAATTTCTTTTGTACTATAAAAATCCTTACCCTTAGATTTTTTACCACCTTTGTTAATTTCTGCTATAAATCTCTTAACAAGTTTAGTTGCTTCTACCTTCTGTGCTTCTTTACTTACATATGCCTTATTGATAGTGTTTACATTCCCCTTGTCTCCTAACACCTCTTGAATCAAAACTTCAACTTCAGCAGATGTGCTTCCAAACTTCTCAGATGCCCAACCAGTAAGAGAGTCTCTGAATAGCCTTGCCCTATCTTTTAAACCCTTAACACCAAATGTATTATCAACAAAAGTATTTAAAACATCATGACTAATAGCCCTTCCATCTGCTGTTAAAAAATGTTGATTAGTATCGGGAGCTTTAATACCAACAACCTTTTTAAGCTTTGTTAATATTCCTTGTAGTTTATTGCTTATATATTTTGTTATTGGTTGATTAGTTTTTGGCTGAACATATGTAAGCGTATTCTTGCCTATAGAATGTGCATCGGTTGTCAATCCTTCAGGAGATACTCCAACATATTTTTTAGCAAATGCCTTTGTCATATCCCTAGTGAGATTAAACTTTTTACTTGCTATTTGATTTGTTTGGAGAAATTCCCTTAATTGTTGAAGTTCTGTGACATGGGATTTATTTTGAGAAAGGTAAAGTTGGTAGTCCTCATTTGTTACCTCTTTAAATTCTTTGTCTCTACCTGCTAACCATTTTGCAAAGTCATTAAGGTGAGCTGCCTTTAGTGATGGGTTACCTACAAAAGCACCTTTTCTAACAGTCTTGCCAAGCTGCATTGGAAAAACATTTTGAATAAAATGTCGTACAATATTTTTGCTATTGTTGTACTTAGAAGATTCCTTGCTACCAGATTCAAACCCACCTGTATCTGCAACAACTTTGGCATCTGTATCTGCAAGCCCCTTTTCTTTTTCAGTACCCTTTACCCTAGCCTCAACATCTTTACGCATTTTAGGGTCTGTGGCTTGGGTGCTCCAATCTTTATCTCTAAACTCTTCCGTTGTAAGTATTTTAGTAACAGCTTCACCCTCGGCAGTAAGTGGGGTGATTTCCCTTCTTCCAATATCTACAAGCTCACCTCTTTCAATCTTTAATAGAGTAGTAGCTTTTTCCCTTCCCTCTAACGTCATATTTCCTTTGCTGTCACGCTCAATTCCAGAAAGATCAACGCCAAGTTTTTTATTCTCTTTAAGTATTTTTTTCTCTAACCAAACAGGCTTTTCTTTAGCACCCTGAGTTCTAATAGCTTCAGCTGCCCATACATCACGTTGTTTTATGAGTCCATCTCTATGTTGCTTGTATGATTCAAGTAGTCCCTCAAACATTGGATTCACAGGGTCAGTAGCATGCTCAATAAGCTTCTCCGCAGTACCAATTTGCTCAGTAACACTTTTAATTAACCTTTGTACACGTTCAGGAGATTCTGTTGTAATACCAGACTCATGATCTTTAATAAGTGTTTCTGTGTCCTTACGAGACTGGTCAAGGTCTTCTTTGAATTTTATGTATTTTTCATCTACCCCTCTTTTTTGTTTATTGAGTTCGATAGCTGCGGTCTCGGCAGCAATAGCCCCCAATTCATCACCCTGAGCTCTTTTTTCCTTAGCCTCTTCAAACAATCTTTCAGCTGCACTATCTTGAACAGAAGCTTCTTTAGGTTTTCCCTCGCTATCTACTCCAAGCTTTTGTTTCTCAGCTTCTTCCAAGAGCCTATAATGCTCCATACTTTTACTAAATAATTTATGTTGAGCTTTTGTTACAGCAAATAAACCTAAATTTCTACCAAACGAAGTAGCAACATCTTTCCATCTAACATCATCTCCATGAGCAATCCTCTCACCTATCTCAGCAGCTGTAAACACACTAGCCTCAGCAGGTATTTGACCAGCTACACCAGTCCAAAGAAGTGCTTGTTTTTCACTTAGAGACATTGCCTTAGTTGCTTCTTTGCTAGCCCCAGTAGCTATCTTTCCTGCCTTAGTAAATTTATTTAAAAGATGTGCATTTGCATAGCCCATACCACCACCAGTAAGTCCTGCAAGACCGCCTAATATACCGCCATGTACAACGCCTTTTCCAATACCAGTCATTACATCTTCATCATTAATGCCAGCCTGTACACCCCCCATAGCACCCTCATATACAGCAAGTGTCCCAGCCTGCCTTACCGCCCCCTCAGCCAAAGCATGTTTAAGACTTTGCTTAATTCCAAGTTTACCAGCTTCCTTTGCAGCGGTAACTCCAAGTCCTTTTATAGCTAAACCTCCAGCACCACCGCCAACAGTCATAGCAAGAACATCAAGTGGCATAAGAAAGGAGAGAGCCATTGAACCTATATCTTCAAATATATTGGGGTTATAACCTCCTGGCTCACCCTGCCTTAAATCGTAACGTGCCTTGCCAGTTACAAGCTCTTCAGTGAGGCCTGTAAGAGAATTAGTGTATGAAGCTTTCATCCAATCAGAAGAATTTTCATCTATTCCATAGTCAAACCATTCTTGGAATGCATTCATAGCGGTGGGGGAGGTATCAGCCTTAGCCTTCTTTTTTCTTTTAGAGTCAACCTCATTCCACATGAGAGTTGGATTATCTCTTTTTAAGTATTCGTAAACACTCTCATCACTCATTCCCCCTGCTGCTGGATTCGTGCTACGAAGTTCATCAATTGCATTCTGTACATTTAATGGTGTTGGCATATTTTATCTCACTATAGAAATTTCTTGTTCTACTTCTTTACTCATTAATGTTTTTTCAACCCAATCTTCAAAGGAATTGTATCTAGACTTCTCTTCTGCCTTGAGTGACTCCCACGCTTTTATTATATTATTAGAAAAGCTCATATAATTACCTTTGAGATTTAATTTTTTTGCTAAATCTTTTATTGCTTTGTTGTCTCTTTTAATTTTTATTTCTGTAGGCTTTTTCTTTTCAGGTACGTCAACAATATATTTTTTACTTTTTGCAAGTTCTTTTCTTTTTGGCTCAAGTACATCAACTACATATTTAGCTTTTATTCCAGACTCTTTTGCTAAATCTCTAACTATTGGACTATCTTCTGTGAGTTGTTTTCTAACACTTTCTTTAGTAGCACGACTTTCATAAGCAGAGAGAAGATTGCTAGCATCAAATTCTAAGACACTTTTTGTGCCACCGCCACTTTTAGGCTTATCTATAATATCATCACGATCAAAAAATTCACTCATTCCCCCAGCCTTTGCACTAGATGAAGCCCCCTGCCAAGAACCCCAAGCAGATAAAGCACTTACGGGAAGTTCTTTTATGATAGACTTTTTCTTTTCAGGTACGCCAACAGTATATTCATCCTCAGACTTTGCAAGCTCTTTACTGCCACCTCCCCCACCTGAAGGAGTTTTAACTCCAAATAAACCTTTATGCTGATAGTCAACATAACTTGTACCATGTCTATCAGTATGTGTTTTATCGCCAAGGGTAATGTCAGCACCTAGTTTGAATATTTGAGCATTAATAGCCTTTTGCGTGTCACTTTCTAAATCCTTATAAAATAGACCAGTCTGCTCCCCAGGCACATATTCTTTAGGAACAGGAATTTCATTATTATATATAGATTTAAAGTTTTTAAATAATTGAACATTACCTTCTATTTCTTCAACTAGAGCCTTGCTAGAAGTTTTAATAAGACTTGATTGATAGTCATTATAATCTTTTATAGGCTGTATGGAATTTCTTGCAATAGATTCTTTATAGGCTTTATATTCAACTTTATCTATCTTCTTATCATCAAAGAATGAATCAAGCACGTAATCATTTACATATGATCCATGTGCAAGATTTCTATTTATATGCTGATTCGATTTAAGCTCCAACCTATCAGCATGGTTTTTTGCAAATTCTTCTGTATAATCTGTATAACCTGTGACCACTTTTCTAAATTCTTCTAAATCTTCATCGGTGTATTCTTTGCCAATCTCAAATTTATTTGTAAAGTCAGTAACTTTCTTCATCTCTTCATCTTGACGAGCTTCATATTGATTAAAACTATCATTTTTCTTCATTTGAAAATCAAAGTTACTAAGATACATTTGACCCATTTCCAATGTGCTTTCATCCATACTGTCTTTATGCCTATCAAAATATTTTTGAAACCTATCTTTATATATTTTAGCATCTTCATTATTGTACAATCTACGTGTATCCTTGGCAAACTCAGACATCATCTGTTGTCTCTGAAAATTCTTCCGCTCATTCCACATCTTTTGCTCTTGACCCATTTTCCATGCTTCTGAAAATGCATCCATAGCAGGATCAGCAGACTTTCCGTAAGCTCTATCTGCTTTTTCTATTTTAGCAAGCTCTTGGTTTATAAGAGCTGTCATATTAACTGCCATGCTTAATTGCCTCCTGCATCTGGTATTTTACTTAATACATCTAAAAATGTTTTTT
>Ga0098044_1002025_pt1 | contig 10554 bp, 11 predicted proteins | sample 10_taG_FD_75053 | JGI IMG/M metagenome (GOLD analysis project Ga0098044, IMG submission 75053) | Marine viral communities from the Subarctic Pacific Ocean - 10_ETSP_OMZ_AT15264 metaG | ecosystem: Environmental > Aquatic > Marine > Oceanic | place: Pacific Ocean | collected 2015-01-16 | reverse complement strand
TCCTCAAGCTTCAGTTTGCCGGGGGCGAGTTTCAAGGCGCGGCGGCCAAGCGCGATGGCGCCCGACGAGACGATCAGCATCTCCTGTCCGCGTGCGCGCATGGTGGCGATGTCCTCGACGAGGGCTTGCAGCCAGGGACGGTTGAGCTTGCCGGTCTCGGCGTCGGTCAAGAGGGCCGAGCCGATTTTCAGGACAACGCGGTGCGCGTGTGTGAGGCGAGAAATGCTTGTGGCAGAGGCATTCTTTGCGCTCGTGTTCATGGACGCCAGCCTTCTTCTTCGGGCGCCTCGCTCTCGGCTTTTTCAGCGGCATTGGCTTCGGCGATGGCGTCGGCGGCAAGGTGGAGGATTGTGGAGATGCCTTCGCCCGTGACGCCGGAGAGGATATGGATCTTCGTTCCCTTGCCTGCCGCTTTCTGCAGGGCCTTTGTTTTCTCCTTGCGCTCGTCTTCGTCGAGCGCGTCGCATTTGTTGAGGCAGAGGATTTCGGGCTTGTCTTCGAGGCCTGCGCCATAGGCTTCGAGTTCGCCGCGCACGACATTATAGGCGTCGGCGACATCTTCCTGCGTGCCATCGACGAGATGGATCAGTGTACGGCAGCGCTCGACGTGACCGAGGAAACGGTCGCCGAGCCCCAGGCCTTCGCTTGCGCCCTCAATGAGGCCGGGAATGTCGGCGAGCACAAAGGTGCGCGCATCGACGGAGACGACGCCGAGGCCGGGCGTGAGGGTGGTGAAGGGATAGTCGGCGATCTTGGGCTTTGCAGCGCTCGTTGCTGCGAGGAAGGTGCTCTTGCCTGCATTGGGCAGGCCGACGAGACCGGCGTCGGCGATGAGTTTGAGGCGCAGCCAGATCCAGCTTTCCGCGCCTTCGAGGCCGGGGTTGGCGTGGCGGGGCGCGCGGTTGGTCGAGGTCTTGAAATGGGCATTGCCGAAGCCGCCATTGCCGCCCTTGAGGAGGACGACGCGCTGGCCGACGCGGGTGAGGTCGGCGATCATGGTCTCGCCTTCCTCGTCGAAGATCTGCGTGCCGACGGGGACCTTGAGGATGGCGTCCTCGCCATTGAAGCCGTGTCGATTGCGACCCATGCCGTGCATGCCGGTCTTGGCCTTGAAGTGCTGCTGGAAGCGATAGTCGATCAGTGTGTTGAGGCCATCGACGCATTCGACGATGACATCGCCGCCCTTGCCGCCGTCGCCGCCGTCGGGGCCACCGAATTCGCGAAATTTCTCGCGCAGGAAACTGACCGACCCGGCGCCGCCGTCGCCGGATCGGATATAGACTTTTGCCTGATCGAGAAACTTCATTTCATTTATCCGGTGCGGCGTTTGAGGACCATGCGAAGGGCATGAACCTTCTCACGCCGGGCCTCGCTCCAGGCCAGTGTTTCGCCAGTATAGCGGAAGCCGAGCTTTGTCAGCACGCTTCCTGAGGCATGGTTTTCGGCCATATGGCCTGCGGTCAAGCGGTCGATGGGTCGTGACAGAAAGGCATGGGTGACAAGGCGGCGGCCCGCCTCGGTGGCGATGCCATTGTTCCAATAGGGTTCGCCGACCCAATAGCCGATTTCATAGGTCTCGTCCTCTTCGGACAAATCCAGACCGATGCAGCCAACGAGTTCCCCCTGTTTTTCGATGGCGAAAGGAAAGCTCTTGCCCCTGGCGCGCGCCTCATTATGGCTCGCGATCCATTGCTCGGCATGATCCTGTCCATAGGGGTAAGCCACGCGGGCCAACATACGCGCCACTTTCCAGTTGCCGACAAGTGCGCGCACGCGGGGCGCATCGTCGAGGGTGAAGGGTCTCAGGACCAGTCTTTCCGTTTTCAGTCTGTCTTCCATCGGGGTCTCCTTCGCCCCGAGAGCACGAAAAAAGGGAGATGGCGACCCATCTCCCTCTCGTAACTGGATGGCTGCCACCTTGCGAGGTGGCGGCGCCTCGCGTGAATTAATCCGCCGCTGCGGCCGGCATGGCTGCCGGGACGACCGATACATAGGTGCGGCCGTTTTTCTTCGCGCGGAAGGCAACGACGCCTTCAGCTTTTGCAAAAATCGTATGGTCAGTGCCCATGCCGACGTTGTCGCCGGGGTGCACTTTCGTGCCGCGCTGACGGATGATGATGTTGCCGACGGTCACAGCCTGACCACCGAACTTCTTCACACCAAGACGACGACCGGCGCTGTCGCGACCGTTACGGGATGAACCGCCTGCTTTTTTATGTGCCATGGGTCTTTACTCCTCAGTACCGATCAAGCGGCGGCGATTTCGACGATCTTCACCAGCATCAAATCCTGGCGATGACCATTCTTACGGCGGTAGTTCTGACGACGTTTCTTCTTGAAGATCGTGATCTTGGGACCACGGGTCAGTTCGACGACTTCGGCCGTGACCTTGGCGCCGTCCACGAGGGGCGCGCCAACCTTCACGTCCGAGCCGGTGCCGACCATGAGGACGTCAAGATTGATCTTGTCGCCGGCATTGGCTCCAACGCGCTCGACTTCGAGGACGTCGTCTTGAGCGACTTTGTATTGCTTGCCGCCTGTCCGGATGACTGCGAACATTTGATATACCACCATGTAACGATAAAGGGCCCGCGCAATCAGCACGAGCCGGATTGGCGCGCAATATACAGGGGGAAGGCGACCTGTCAAGGCGGCGAGGGCCGGAAATGCTTGTCTTTCTGCCCCAAACCCGGATCGGGACGGCAGAGCGCCCGATGCGTATCAGGCGCGTTGCACCCCGCTGAAGGAGCGCCACAGGCAGACCCCCAGAAAATAGAGGGAAACAGCCAAAAAAGCCCAATAGGCAGTCGGGCTTGCCGTGGCGGGCGTCTCGCCGGCCCGGCTGCCGGCCACCAGAACAAGGGTGAGCGCGCCCCAGGCCCCGGTCATGGCGATGGTGACAGGCCGGAGCTTCACCACCCGGAAGGGGTGGATGAACTTGAGCGGCACGAAGGTGAGGATGCCGAGCGCAACGATGATGGCGAGGTTGGCCCAGGGGCCCGAGGCGGTGACATAGAAATAAAGAACTACAAGGTTCCAGACGGCTGGAAAGCCCTGGAAATAATTGTCTTCGGTCTTCATCTCACGATTTCCGAAGCAATAGAGCGAGGTCATCATGATCCAGGCGGCGGCAGGAATGGCAAAGCCGTCAGGCACCAGCCCGAAGCGATAGACCATGAGGGCCGGGATAACGGTGTAATTGAGATAGTCGATGACGAGATCGAGGATGGCGCCGTCCATGGTGGGGGCGAACTCCGTGACGCGGACCTTGCGCGCCATGGGGCCGTCGAAACCGTCGATGATGAGGGCGGCGCCAAGCCAGAGGAGAGCGAGGCGGAAATCGCCCGCGATGAGAGCTGAAATGGCCAGAAGCCCGGTGACGACGCCCGACGCGGTGAAGGCGTGGACCGCCCAGGCGGCCAGCACGCGCGCCTTGAGGCGGGTGAGCGGGCGCGGGTTTTCGGCTTTTTCGGCCTTGTTCATGTGAGCTTCCCCCATTTCAGGGCAGTCTATCAGGCTGAGGCGCGGTGGGCGCGCGCAAATTAAAGCCGTTAAACCCCTGAAAAGACGGAAATAGTGCCGATCAAGCCTTGTGTGCGGGCAAGTCCCCGGTTTACATTCCGCGCCGCTTCAACCCATTGGACGACACGGTCCGGTGATCTCGCGGAGAGGTGGCTGAGTGGTTGAAAGTACCGCACTCGAAATGCGGCGTGCTCGCAAGGGTACCGTGGGTTCGAATCCCACCCTCTCCGCCATTTAATTCCTGAAAATTTGCCACTCTATTGAGATGATCGGATGTCGCCTCGCGCGGCTTCATCGACTCAATTACGGTTGCTTGCCGTTTGAGAAAATCTCCTCACGAAAGTGGTCACGCCATGTCCGACCTTATCGTCTATACCGACTTCAAAAGCCCTTATGCCTATCTCGCGCAGGCTTTTATCTACGATCTTGCGGACAGTACGGGTGCGCGGATCGACTGGCGGCCTTATACGCTCGACATTCCGAGCTATCTGGGGAGCGCCGAACTCGATGCGGCAGGCGGGGTCGTCGGCGGTCAGCGTAGTGAGCATCAATGGCGCAGGGTGCGCTATTCCTATATGGACTGCCGCCGCCAGGCCAATAAGCAGGGGTTGACCATCCTTGGTACGCGCAAAATCTGGGACAGTTCGCTTGCTGCCATCGGCTTGCTCTGGGCGAAGCGGCAAGGGGAGGGGATATTGCGCGGCTATGCCGACCTTACCTTCGAGCGTTTCTGGCGGCGTGAGCTCGATATCGAGAACCCTGTTGTGGTCGAAGCGGTCCTTGTTGAGGCCGGGGCGGAGACGGCGGGGTTTCAGGCCTATCTTGCAGGCGAGGGACGTGCCGAACACGATGCCGTTCGCGCGGAGGCCGAGGAAGACGGTGTCTTCGGCGTGCCGAGCATCATTGTCGATGGTGAGCTTTATTGGGGGCGCGAACACATCGAGGATATTCGGGCGCGTCTTCTCGCCTCCTAAGGGCTATCCGGTGAATGCGTCAGGAACGAGAACCCCTGCAGGTCGCAGGATTTTTCGATGGCCGTGTCGTTGAACCAGAACCTGTGTCCCTGAAGCGCTTTGGTGAGTTCGGGATAGGCTTTGCGAAATCCATAGGTCCAGCCGAGGATGCTGAAGCTTACGTCGCCGTTGAAGACGAGCGTGTAGTTGCGGCTCCAGCGGCCGTGGAAACCTTTGCGGCATGATGTCTTGATGCCTTCGAGATCGTTCCAGGTGAAGTGGTGGGATCTCTGCAATGCAGATGGCGCATAGATGACTTCGTTTGGCGTCAGGCAGAAGCGCGGATAGGCGGCCATGACGATGATGGGGGTTGCGATCAGCACGCTGTATATCGTCATCTTCAAGAGCAGGCGCTGCGACGTGGCGTAGTCTGGCTCGCCATATTTCCGGGCATTGTGCTTGAGATATTCTCTTGTTCGTTTCGGGATGTGAGCCAGATATTTCGCGATCATCATGGCAGGTGATGTGGAGGCTGCAAAAACGGTCAGCATCTGTATCGCTGACGAGATGTTCGACTTTCCGGCCAGAAAGGTCGATGCCGGGCAATATGCTCTCTCCAGATCGAAGATGAGCTTCAGAATTCCAATCGTTGCGAGAATGGCAAGGATGCCAGCGAGCAGGATCACCGGAATGTTGGATTTGTTGGCATCCGAGTGAAGGAAAAAGCTTCTATTGGGGTCAGACATCCGGGCTCCTGGTGAACCTCGATCCGGCAATTCGGGTTATCGTAGGAGCGGCCATCGGTTGGCGCAATGCTGTGGCAATCGGCTGCTTGCGCGAGCCGGTAAAATCGTGAGGCTTGGTCTTGTACGCCCTCTTAGTCCGGGAGAAGCGATGACCGCCGATACGCTGCCTGACGACCAATCCGAAGTGATCGCCTTTCTTGCCGATCCGGCGAGTTATGGCGGTCTGCCGGTCGAGCATGTGGAGACGCATGGGGCGCATGTGTTTCTCTGCGGTGATCTGGCGTTCAAGGTCAAACGGGCGGTACGTTACGACTACATGGATTTTTCGACGCTGGAGAGGCGCCGGGCGATGCTGGCGCGCGAGCTTGAACTTAATCGCGCGGCGGCGCCGGAAATCTATCGTGACCTCGTGGCGGTCACGCGCGAGAGTGATGGGCGTCTGGCGTTGGGCGGCGCAGGGGCGCCGGTCGAATGGGCGTTGCGGATGCGGCGCTTTCCGGCAGAGGCCGAGCTTTCCGCCGTTGCGGCGCGTGGCGCGCTCAATGACCGGCTGGCGGATGAATTGGGCCGGGCAGTTGCCGTCTATCATGAGAAGGCGGAGCGGCGGGAGGCGGACGGGAGTGAGCTTATTGCCAGTATTCTGCGCGAATTGCGGGATGCCTTCGGCGGCATGGGCGACATGCTCGATGGGTCGAGCGTTCGAAAGTTCAATGCACAAGCTCTGGAGCAACTTGATGCATTGACGCCTCTGTTGAAGGCGCGAGCGAAGGCGGGTGATGTGCGCCGCGTGCATGGCGACTTGCATCTCGGCAATCTCGTTTTGATCGACGGGCGGCCTGTGCCTTTCGATGCGCTGGAGTTCGATGAGCGTCTTGGCACCTGCGATGTGCTTTACGATCTTGCGTTCCTGCTGATGGATCTTCGTCATCGCAATCTTCGTCGTGCGGCGAATATGACGATGGGAGCCTATCTCCTTGCTGCGAAGGGCGCGCAGGATGGTGGTATGGCGGCGCTACCGCTCTTCATGGCGGTGCGGGCGGCGATCCGCGCGATGGTTCTGGTGCAGACAGGACGCGCGCGGGGCGAGGCGACGAAGACGCAAGCGGAGGCGCAGCAATATCTCGATGAAGCAGTGGCGATGCTTGTGCTTCAGACACCGCGCCTGATCGCGGTCGGCGGGCGGTCGGGCACGGGCAAGACGGTGCTGGCCCGCGGGCTTGCGCCGGAAGTCGGGGGTGTTTGCGGCGCGGTGCATCTGCGCAGCGATCTCGAACGCAAGGCCATGGCGGGCGTCGATGTGACAACACCTCTGCCGCCCGAAACCTATACGAGAGAGGCGAGCGATAAGGTCTATGCGCGGCTCTTCGAACGGGCGGACGTGCTTTTGCGTGCGGGAGTGTCGGTGGTTCTCGATGCGGCCTTTCTCGATGTGGCCGAGAGGAGGACGGCGAAGGCTCTGGCGGCGGAAAGGGGCGTGCCGTTTGACGGGATCTGGCTTGACGCGACGAGCGAGCAACTGGTGGCGCGGGTGACGGCGCGCAAGGGTGACGCATCTGACGCGGATGCCGCCGTCGTGCGCAAGCAACTGGGCTTTGATGTGGGGGCTGTCGACTGGCATCGCGTCGATACATCGGGGGCGAAGGAGGCGACGCTCGGTCGAGCGTGTGCAGCTCTGGGGATTGCAGACTAGGGGGCAGTCTGCCTTCGAAATTCAACTGGCATTGAATATGCGGTGATGAAGGCGACAGGCGTATTGCGTCTGTCGGCATGCGCTATTTTGAGACGATGGCGGCGTGTCTGTTCGGAATCAGGTCAGTTGAAGGGGACCGGATGGCAACGGTTGAAAGACAATCGGGCGTATCGCGTCCCTCCACTCAGATCGTGGCGCTCGACATGGCTCGGGCAATGGCGGCCATGATCGTCTTTCTGGGCCATGTTCGGATCGTCTTCTTTGTACCCTGGGATGAGCTGAGTGCCGGTAACCATACGCTCGGGGCCGAGCTTCTCTATGCCGTAGCGCGGTTCGGGCAAGAGGCGGTGCTTGTCTTCTTCGTGTTGAGCGGATTTTTCGTCGGCGGTCAGGTGATCGCGCGGCTGCAGGGGGGACGTTTCAAGCTTCGCGACTATGTGATCGACCGGGCGACGCGGCTCATGTTGCCGCTCATCCCCGCTTGCGTGTTGACGGCAGTGGTCGGCTATTTGCTCGCCGGAAATTTTGTCGATTTGCCGGCGCTGCTCGGCTCGACCTTTGGGCTCAATGGTATTTTTGTCGACACCAGTTTCTACAATCCCCCGCTCTGGAGCATCGCCTTTGAAATCTGGTTCTATGTGGCGGCGGGCGCTGTCGCCTGTATCTTCACAGGTCAGGGGCGTGCGCTGGCGCTTATGCTCTTCGTCGCCATCGGCTATGTCTTCAGCATTCTCAATGCGAGCTTCCTGCTCTTCTGGGTGATCGGCGCGCTGGTCTACAAGTGCCGCGACGATCTGAAGAAGCCTGTCTATTTTTACGCTGGCCTGGCGATGGCGATTGTGGGTGCGGCGTTTTTCGAAATGCATCATGCGGGCCCGGATGTCATGGCGCGTGACAGGGCTGTCTATTGGCAGGCACTCGTCTGCGTTGGCTTTGGCTTGATGATCCCCTATCTCACTACCGAGGGCGTCGGAAAGCTGATGCAGCCATTTTCGAAAGTGGCGTCCTTCATGGCGGCGTCATCCTATTCGCTTTATGTCTTTCACTATCCTGTGTTGAAGGCGATGACGCTCTTCGTGCCCCGGATGGAAAGTTTCGGTGTCGCTCCCGTGCTCGCCTATGTTGCAATCTGTGCGGTGAGCTTTTCCATATGTCTCGGGTTTTGGTGGATCTTTGAGCGGCATACAGATGACCTGCGTCGCTGGCTCAAAGATAATTCTCCCATAAGGGCGAGCGTCGCGAAGTCGGTGCTGCAGGACGTTTGATCCTCGTGCGACCTGTCTGAGATTTAATAAAAACGGTCTCTATCCGATAAGGTGTCGATAAGAAGTTTGGCGCAGGATTTGTGCCGAATGGAAAGCTCCCAAAAGGCGAGTGCAGCTTATGGATTCGTTTGCCGAAAATATCGGAATGACATTTTGCCAATTGTCCGACCGGTTCAATTTGAGTGGATGGTTTGGCGATACCTGCAATCAGCCGCAGCAGTTCGGTTATATCTTGCTGATCGCCTTTGTCGTGGCGGCTGTGCTCGTCTGGATGGCCAGGCCGAATAAGTACTAGAGCGCTGACGATGCGTCGTCTTTTCTATCCGTTCAACGATGAACTAATTTGGGCCTGCTCATGAAGCGGCAGGCCCTTTCTCGTTTGATACCTAGAGCAGCAGGTCGGCCAGTTTGGCGCGATGGTGGGCGGCGTCGCCGTGTTGGGCTTCGCACCAGATACCGCGGCGGCGATAGAGCTGCGCGTCGCAATCATAGGTAAAGCCGAAGCCGCCGTGGAACTGGATTGCGCGGTCGGACGCAAAGGCGATGGCGTCGCTTGATTGGGCCTTGGCCATGCGCACGGCCACTTCGCCCTCGACGCCCTGACCGAAGACGGTTGCGGCGTAATAGAGATGCGAACGGGCGGCTTCCATCATCAGGAGTGCATCGACAGTCGGGTGTTTCAGCGCCTGATAGGAACCGATGTAGCGTTCGAACTGCTTGCGTGTCTTCAGATATTCGATGGTGACGTTGAGGACGCCATTGGCGCCGCCGCAGGCTTCGGCCGAGAGTAGCAGGCAGGCCGCCTGATCGATGTGGGTGAGGGCGGCTTCCGTCTTCGCCTGATCGAGCAGGGCGTCCGCCTTGATGTTGACGCCGTCGAGCGTGAGACGATAGGAGCGACGCGTTTCGTCGATGACGATTTCGCGCGTCATGGTCGCCGAGGCGAGCGCTTGTTTGTCGAGAAGGACGAGGGCGGGCTTGCCGTCGAGCATGACCGAAGCGATGACGCATTCGGCGGAAGCGGCGTCCGTGACGAAGGTCTTGGTGCCTTGAAGCGTCAGCGTATCGCCATTGCGCGTCGCCGTGCAGGTGACATCATTCAATGTCCAGTCGCCTGTGGGTTCAGTGAGGGCGAGCGAGGCAATCGTGCCTTCGCAGATTTTCGGCAGCCATTCGCTCTTCTGTGCGTCTGTGCCTGCGGCGATGAGCGCCTGAGCGGCGAGTGTCGTGCCGACAAGCGGGGTGCCCGCGAGATATTCGCCCATGGGTTCGACGACGGTGACGACTTCGGCGAGCGTCAGGCCGCTGCCGCCGAATTCTTCCGGCACGGCAATGCCGAGCCAACCGAGGGCGGCTATTTCCGCCCAGAGGTTGTTGTCGAAATCTTCAGCCGCCTCGATGCGCTTGCGCGTTGCGCTCATCGGGAATTTGTCGCGGCAGAAATTCGTCGCGACTTCGAGGAGCTGTTCCTGTTCGTCGCTGAAGAGGATCGTGGGTTTCTTGTTCGTATCAAGCATGGGTGTCTCGCCTTCAGCTCTTGGGGAGGCCGAGCACGCGCTCGCCGATGATATTGTGTTGCACTTCGCTCGTGCCGCCGCCGATGGTGGCGGAGAAGGCGTTGAAATAGGAGCGCTGCCAGAGACCGCGGTCATAGGCCTGCGGGTCGCCGACATAATAGGCGGCGTTGGCGCCTTGCAGTGACAGGGCAAACTGGTTGAGACGGCGGCCATATTCGCTGCCGATGAGCTTGCCCGACATGGCGATGGAATGCGGACGTTCGGCGGTGAGCGGTTTGATGCGGGCGCGCGAGGAATTGAGCGCCATGGAGCGCTCTTCGATGATGAGCTGCACCAGCTTGTCGCGCATGGCCGGGTCTTCGATGGCGGGCTTGCCGTTGCGCTTTGCGGTTCTGGCGAGCGCCACGACTTCGGAGACGTGTTTGGAGTTCATCGAATGGCCGCCGGCCTGACCGCCGACCGCGCCACGCTCGAAGGCGAGTGTCGCCATGGCGACCGCCCAGCCGCCGCCTTCCTTACCGATGAGGCAGGAGGCGGGAATGCGTGCGTCGGTGAAGAAGGTCTGGTTGAAGCCATATTCGCCGGTGAGCTTCTTGATCGGCGCGACCTCGATGCCGGGGATCTGCATCGGGATGAGGAAGAAGCTCAGGCCTTCATATTTGTTGTTTGTGTTCGGATTGGTGCGCGCGAGCAGGATCATATATTTGGCGTGACGGCCAAGGCTCGTCCAGATTTTCGAGCCATTGAGGACGAATTCGTCGCCGTCGCGGGTCGCCTTGAGCTGCGCATTGCCGAGATCGGAGCCGTGGTCGGGCTCCGAGAAGCCCTGGCACCAGATGTCGTCGGCGCTCAGGATGCCCT
>Ga0098044_1002024_pt1 | contig 10562 bp, 9 predicted proteins | sample 10_taG_FD_75053 | JGI IMG/M metagenome (GOLD analysis project Ga0098044, IMG submission 75053) | Marine viral communities from the Subarctic Pacific Ocean - 10_ETSP_OMZ_AT15264 metaG | ecosystem: Environmental > Aquatic > Marine > Oceanic | place: Pacific Ocean | collected 2015-01-16 | reverse complement strand
TGGTATTGAATGTTATGATTATCAGCCACAGAAAGTTATAACTTCTATAGAACATCTTTTTGATGGTACCCAAGAATTAGAAGTTGAATTTTCAATCATTGATCAATTTTATAGTGGTGAACCACTCATGCTGCCGGAACAACAAATTAAATTATATCCTAACCAATATTTATTATTAAAAAACCAAGAAACTAATAAGTCTGCAATTTGTAGGTTTGTTGATTATGATACCCCTTTGAGGAAAGTGAGTAAGTATAAAAATATATGGGGACTCTCCGCCAATAATAAAGAACAACAATATGCTATGGACTTATTATTTGATCGCAATATACATGTATTGTCACTAACGGGACCAGCAGGAACGGGAAAAACTCTATTAGCTACTGCTTGCGGGCTAGAACAAGTATTCAATACTACTAGCGCCAAAGGGGGATATGATAAACTTATTATTACACGACCTGTCCAACCCATGGGTAGAGATATTGGATTCTTGCCAGGGACTCTAGAAGAAAAAATGATGCCCTGGGTCGCCCCGATCCGAGATAATTTGGAACAATTATTTGGAGACAGAGGGGCACTGGATTTACAAATAGAACAAGGCACTATTGAGATAGAGGCGATGACATATATAAGAGGTCGCTCTATATCTAATGCTTTTATGATCGTGGATGAGGCTCAAAACTTAACAGCCCACGAACTAAAGACTATAATAACAAGAGTAGGACACGGAACAAAGTTAGTACTTACCGGTGATATACAACAAATTGACAATTCTTATGTTGATTCGGTGTCCAATGGACTCACTCACGCAGTTGAAAAATTTAAACAATATGATGTTGCGGGACATGTAACACTAATTAAAGGCGAACGTTCAAAATTGGCTACCTTGGCGTCGGAGATATTGTGAGAGATTATATTTTTGAAAAAGTAAGCAATACTACTCGTTACTATAAATTTGGAGGCATTGAAGTAGAGGAATTAGAAAAATGCCCCCCAAATGTTGACTTGCAGGCTATATTTTATTCTTTGGAAAAACTTTTTCCTGCTAAGTTTTTTAAGGGTCTAAAAAAAGTTCAAATTGGTCATCGTCCGGAATTTGACAAACGTGATGCAAACGCATTTTATCAGGATGGTGTTTTTTACATTACCAATCGCCAAGATAACGCTAAAGATATAATAGACGACATTATTCACGAATTTGCCCATCACCTGGAAATGTTATATCCTGAAGAAATATACAGTGATCAAAAGCTAAAGAAAGAGTTTATCCAAAAAAGAGCACAATTAGAATTTGAAATCCGTTCAGAAGGTTATTGGACGCAGGACTATGATTTCAGAGACCTACAGTACGATCCCGAATTTGATAATTTTTTGTATAAAAGAATAGGACCCCAATTATTAAGAATGATGACGGCTTCTATTTATATCCGTCCTTATGCCGCTATATCATTGCGGGAATATTTTGCTACGGGATTTGAAGCCTATTATATGGGAAACAAAGATTTGCTTAAACAACTTAGCCCTATACTATATAATAAAATTGAGAGTCTGTTGAAATAAAATTTCTCTCTGAAAGTGAATACAATTGGCTGGAAAACATATATCTTATTCCGAATGGAAAAATTGGCTAATTTGCCCACATTATCATAAACTTACTTATATTGATAAAGTTAATCAATTTGAGGGCAATATTCATACCGCCTTTGGCAAAGCTTTTCATACAGTCTGTGAAGAAACTCTCACTAAAACTGAACAATATAAATCCTCGGAAAATATCATCTCTCTTTTGAAAGAGCAATTTGTGAAAGAATTGAAATCATTACCTACCAAGGAAAAGATTCGTGCAAGCACAGACTATGATGTAAAAGAGTGGTTAGAAAAAGGGATAGAAATTCTTCCTGATTTATACAGAACTTTATCAAATAAATTTGGTAAATTAGGTAAAGATTGGCACGTTTTAGCAGCCGAAGAAAAATTATATGAACCAATCGCAGAATTTAAGGAAGCTGAAAAACGGTTTAAGGGATTTATAGATTTAGTCGTAATGTCCGAGAAAGATAAAAAAATCCACCTTATTGATTGGAAGACTACATCATGGGGGTGGCAACCTCGGCGAAAAAGTGATACAACCCTTGCATATCAGCTTGTGTTTTATAAATATTTCTATGGCAAAAAATACGACGTAGATCCTAAGGATATAGATTGTCATTTTGTTCTACTGAAACGAACCGGTACACCGGGAAACAAAGTAGAATTTATAAGAATTACTGCTGCTAAAAAGCGTACTAAAGATGCTATGAAATCTTTATTAACTGCGCTTCACAATATTACCAAAGAAAACTATATAAAAAACAAAAATTCGTGCGTGAGTTGCAAACATCGACCGGGGTCATGTGAATTTTATCGTACTGAATATTGTACTTAGGAGAAAATAAAATGTCCACCAACAAAATAAAGATTTTAACCATCAGTGATCACCCCCTTTTACCCTCAGGGGTTGGTACTCAAACTAAGTATGTTATTGAAGCTCTATTAAAAACTGGCAAATTTGAGGTGTTGTCTCTGGGCGGTGCCATTAAACATCCAGATTATACTCCTACAAGTGTCAACGTGGAGTATCTTTGTAGTGCAGATATCCAGGCTGGATCTTGGACCATCGTCCCCGTTGATGGTTATAGCAATGCCACTGATTTAATGAATCATATCCGTAACTGGAAACCAGACATATTATATTTTATGACAGACCCTAGGTTTTATGAATGGTTGTGGTCTATAGAAGATACCGTTAGAGCGGTTGTACCTATGGTATATTATCACGTTTGGGACAATTATCCTTATCCGTCTTATAACGATAGATTTTATAGTTCTAATGATTTTATCGCCACTATATCCAAAGTAACCAGCGACATAGTTCAGACGGTATCCCCTCAGGTAGATGAACTTTATATTCCACATGCAGTTGATCAGAACATTTACAAGAGGGTCCCGGATGAGGTCATTTCTAAAATGATAGAAAACAATGCCTTCCTAAAAGGTAAGAAGGTATTTTTTTGGAACAATAGAAATGCCAGGAGAAAACAGACCGGAAGTTTGATTTTTTGGTTCAAGAAATTTTTAGAGCACCCGGAAGTAGATAGGAAGAAAACTTGCTTGGTAATACATTCGGATCCAAATGATCCTCACGGTCAACCTATTCATTATTTACAGGACTCCCTCGGTTTTAATCCTGGAGAAATTGTCTTATCCACCAAAAAACTACCAGCCAAGGAACTAGCCCTTCTCTATAATGTAGCGACATGTACTATAAACATCTCAGATGCCGAGGGTTTTGGCCTTGCTACATTGGAATCTTTATCTTGCGGGACACCAATTATAGTTACTATGACCGGAGGATTACAAGAACAAGTTACTGATGGTACTAATTGGTTTGGGATTGGGATTACTCCGTGTTCTAAGGCTATAATAGGTTCTCAGAATGTACCTTATATATATGAAGACCGAATTAGCCAAGAGGATTTTGTCAATGCGTTACTTAAAGTATATAAAATGGAACCCGAAGAATTAGAAGAAATAAGTAAATTAGGTCTTCAACATATTGAAAAAAATTACAACTTTGCCACATTTGAAAAACAATGGCAGGATGCAATGATACAGGTCCACGAAAAAAACGGATCCTGGGATAATCGTAAAAATTATGAGAACTTAAGGGTAGAAATATTATGATAAACAAAAAAAGGGTAGTACTCATCGGACCAATAACAAATGTGTCTGGATATAGTGAACATGCGAGAACTATATTAGAGAGTTTGCTGGAAATGCAAAACCAAATAGATCTATATGTTCTCCCCACCCAGTGGGCTGCTGCGTCCACGGATGAAGGGTATACTCAAAAATATACTCCGATTGTCAATAAAACTACTCACCTTATCCAAACCATACAACAACAAGCCCAGCAACAGGTTTCGTATCAACAACTTTTTGATATTTCAATTCAAGTAAGACCTCCAAATGAGTTTGAAAATCTGTGTGATATCAATATTGGAGTAACCGCTGCTTTAGAAACCACTTTTGCACCCGAAGGCTGGATCCCTAAATGCAATGCTATGAAAGAAATACTAGTTCCCTCCGAACATTGCAAGAAAAATCTACAAAACACCAGAGGACCCGGAGGAACGAAGATTGTAACCCCTATTAGAGTTATTCCTCACTCTTGTAGTTGGGCACTTCCAAAAGGCAACATATATGATAAAATCAATATCACTACTTCTTTTAATTTTCTTTCAATGTTCCAATTTGCTCCTCGTAAAAACTATGAAAATATGATCAAGTGGTTTATAGAAGAATTTAAAGATGATCCGGAAGTAGGATTAGTTATAAAAACACATCTACAAAACAACAGTATGTTAGATTTTTATAATATACGTCAAAGATTACGACTTTTTATTAATTCCATTGCTAAAGATAAAAAGTGTAAGATCTATTTTACCCACGGCAATTTAAAAGAAAATGACATTATGGGATATTACGACAAGAATGTCATTGATTGTTATATCAATATAGCGCATGGAGAGGGTTTTGGCATACCTATCCTATATGCTTCTTGTAACGATATTCCTGTCATCGCAACAGCTTGGTCGGGGCAACTAGATTTCCTTCGGATGCCTACTCAATCCAGAACCGGTAAAAAGAAAATTGAAAGTAAATTTCTTAAAGTGGCTTATGATATAGCCCCTGTACAACAACAGCATTTAATGCCAAACCTTATTACTCCCGAGTGTGAATGGGCTTATCCCAAAGAAGAATCTTATAAGAAAAATTTACGGAATATTAGGAAAAATAAAGACCAATATGTTGAAGACGCAAAAACTTTGGGAGAATATAATAGACAAAATTATAATCCTGTAGTAGTAGCCGAAAAATATAAAAATTTTATGAATAATTTACTGCAATCTTTAGCTTTTTCGGACAATAACATAAATGAGATTATGGAATACTAATGGTAAAAAAGATTATTTTTGTATCTGATTTTTCTGTTCGGGAGGTCCCCACGGGAGGTGCCGAATTAGTGAATGATGTATTGGTAAATTTACTTAAAGAAAAAGGTTTTACCATCACAGAAGAAAAAAGTCACGATCTTTCTGTAAGATACCTTAAAGATAATCAGCATTGTTTCTTTATAGTTGCTAATTTTACACTGATGTCTCCAAATGTAAAAACCGAACTAGCTAGTGGGAAATATTCTTATGTTATATACGAACATGATCACAAGTATCTGCCAAGCAGGAATCCCGGTCAATATAAGGACTTCCTCGTCCCTAAAGATGTGATCATAAATTATGATCTCTACGCAGCAGCTAAAAAAATCATCTGCCAATGTCAGCATCATGAGACCATAATTAAGAACAATCTTGAATTATCTAACACTTGCAATATTGGTGCAAGTTTGTGGCATCCTGATTTTTTTGAACAGATAGAAGATATAAATATCTCTAAAACAAAAGACATAGCGATAGTGGCCTCCAATAACCCTATAAAGAATCAGCTTGGGGCGGAACAATTTTGTATGTCCAAGGGTTTATCTTATGAAATAATTAGTTCCCCTACACCCACGGGATTACTAGAACAAATGGCGGCTTATAAAACAATTGTTTATCTCCCTAAAGTGCCCGAGTCTTTTTCCCGTCTGGCGGTTGAAGCTAAAATGGTCGGATGTAAGTTGATTTCTAATAAGCTTCTAGGATGTGCATATGAACCTTGGTTTAAAGAATCACGAGAAGATATCATTCTTGAAATGAAAAATGGACCCACTAAAATTTATAAAATAATAGAACCCCTTCTAGAATTCAAAGACCCCCCAAAAACAAAACCAATCACAAAAGGGATGGTTTCCATTATTGTTCCAACCTATAATGACGCTCAATACCTCCGAGAGAGTTTGGATGATATAGTTAACCAGACATATGAAAATATAGAAGTTATTCTGGTCAATGATGGTTCTACTGATAACACTGAAGAGATCCTTAAGGAATACTGCTCCAAATATGATACCTTCCGTTATTATAACAAAGAAAACGGGGGAACAGGAGATGCTCTCAATTGTGGTTTTAGGGAGGTCAGGGGTGAATTCCTCACATGGTTCTCTTCCGATGACAGAAAAGAGCCGCAAATGGTAGAGAGGTTGGTCAATTTCTTACAAAATAACAGACAATCAGAATATGTATTTTCTGCGTATAAATCTGACTTTTTTGGGAGAATTATAAGAGCATATCTTCCTGCAAATAATAAAGCGGGGTATCTCCATAATGAACTTCATATGTTACATGATAATTTACTGACTGGGAAATCCTTTATCGTAAATGATTGGGTTCATATTAACAGGAAACAGTGTTATCAAGGTGTAAACTTTATGTTTACCAAGAGACTCAAAGATGAATGCGGAGAGTTCCTAAATATTCCAGGTGAAGATTATTATATGTCAGTATTAATGGGATTAAACTCCAAGGTGGGTTATGTTGACGAATGTTTGGGGACCCATAGAAATCCGGTTGACTCCTTGTCAATGGAGAATCGTAATTGCGTTCAAGAAGCCAATCAGCGAACCTGGGATCTAATAGACTTAAATTATAACAGATATAAGCTACAATAAGATATGAAAACTATAGTAACAATAACCGGTATACGTCCCGATTTTATACGGATGGCAGAAATCTTCAAACAATTGGATAGTGCCGATTGGTGTAAACATATTTTAATTCACACCGGGCAGCATTATGATAAACTATTGTCTGATGTATTTTTTGATGACTTAGAAATACGAAAACCAGACTATAATTTATCAATTGGCGGTCCTGGTAAATCTCATTATGAACAACAGGCAAGCCTGGGACCTGCTGTAATAAATTTGCTCAAAACCGAAAATATAAACCCATCGGTGGTTTTATTCCTCGGAGATAGTAACTCGGTACTTTCGTCGGTACCTTTAAGGAAAGAAGGATATAAAATAGGTCACATTGAGGCTGGAATGCGAAGCTATGACCAGAGAATGTTGGAAGAAATAAATCGTAAGGTGTGTGATCATGTAAGTAATTTTTTGTTTGTATATCATGAGAATTATAAACAAAAAGCACTCCGAGAAGGTATTGCTGCCGAAAAAATATTTGTGGTAGGAAATACTATAGTTGAACCCTTGAAGAGTATTGCCCAGTACAATTACCAAGGTTCAAAAAACCACATACTTTTAGATATTCATCGCCCCGAGAACTTTAAGTATACGGACAGGATGAAGAATATAATTAGATTTGCCAATAAAGCCCAGGTAATGACAGGTAAAACGGTAAAAATGCTAGATTTTGGTAGAACAACAAAAGTTATTAAAGAAAATAATTTAGATATTGGAAACATAGAATTAATCCCTCTTATGGGTTATCGGGACTTTGTAAAATTTATGCAAGATAGTTTGTTTATAATTAGCGATAGCGGTACTGCACAAGAAGAACCGGCATTGCTAAATGTACCTGTTATTGTGCCCCGTGAATTCACAGAAAGACCAGAATCCATAACAAACGGATGTAGTAAAATGTTAGACTTAGAGACAGATATAACCTGGGAGGATCATATAAATTGGGCTATTGATCCTTCGTTTGTAGATAATAATAAAACAGAATGGCTAGGGAATGGTACCACGGCTGCTACTATTGTCACCACATTGCGAGATCATTTATGAAAATTATAGGTTTTGCACAATTATATAATGAACTAGAAAAAGGTAATTTAGAAAATTGGTTTATCTCTATGAGATTTTGCGACCATATCTATATTTACGATCAAAACTCCCAGGATGGAAGCAAAGAATATTATAATAAACACCCCAACGTTACAGTTATACACTCAGACACTAACAATTTCGCCAATGAAATACAATGTAAATCATTGCTTTTAGAACAGTTACTCAAAGATCACCCGGATACTGATTGGATCTTTTGGATGGATGGGGATACTATTCTAGAAGCTGGGGCAAATAAAACATCTATAGAGAGCATATTAGAAAAGGCAGAAAATCAAGGTTTTGATGGATTAAAAGTAGGTCATTACAATTTGTGGAGAAGTGACATACATTATAGAACCGATAATGAATATGATTGGCTCCATAAACATGGGGTCACGGCTTTTTGGAAAAATAACGGAAATCTTTCTTTCCCTAAAAAATCAGGACTCCACCAAAACCAATTTCCTGATGGCATGCGGAATATAGGAAGAGTCCAAAACCTCAATCTTATTCATCGTGGGTTTAGTACCGACACACAAATAACCACACGCTACAATATATATAAAGAAAGGGGTCAAACTGGTTGGGCACTCGACAGATTACTGGACGAATCCACGTTAGTAGTGGGCAAATTATCTGAAGATTTATTACCCAGGTGGTTTGATTTAAGAAACACTCAGAATCCACTTACTCTAGAGAGGCTAAAGAAATGAAAAAAACCGCACTTATTACTGGTATAACTGGTATGGATGGCAGCCATTTGGCTGATTTTTTATTAGAAAAAGATTATCAAGTGTGCGGATTAGAACGCCGCAGTTCCTCAAAAAACCGAGTAAACATTAGTCACTTGGAGAACAAAGTTACATTTCTAACAGGAGACCTTACGGATCAAAATTCTCTACACAGAGCAATCAATATTTCACAGCCCAGTGAAATATATAATTTGGCAGCCCAATCTTTTGTAGGAGAAAGTTGGAATACACCTGAGCAGACGACAAACGTGACAGGACTTGGAGTGTTGAGAGTTTTAGAAGCTATAAGAGAGTCTAAAAAAGACATTAAATTTTATCAAGCTGGTTCTTCCGAGATGTTTGGGCAAATGGCTAAGAAACCAGCGGATGAAACTACGCCTTTCGCCCCCCGATCTCCCTATGGAGCAGCTAAAGTGTATGGACATAATATAACTAAAAATTATCGTGAATCTTATAATATGTTTACTTGTAGCGGAATACTTTTTAATCATGAGAGCGAGCGCCGAGGACACGAATTTGTAACACGAAAAATCTCGGATGGGGTAGCTAAAATACACTTAGGTCTCCAAGATAAGATATTGTTAGGAAACCTTGACGCCCGCCGAGACTGGGGTTATAGTCCGGATTATGTTGCGGCAATGTGGCAAATGTTGCAACAAGATGAGCCCGACGACTATGTTATTGCCACTGGGACATCCTATTCAATTAAAGATTTTTTAGATAAAGCATTTAAGGAAGTTGGAATAACTGATTGGTCAAAATATGTGGGACAGGATCCTCGTTATTTTAGACCTGCCGAAATTGATGTCTTGTGTGGTGATCCTTCAAAGGCAAAAGAAGTTTTTGACTGGGAACCTGAAACGAGTTTTGATAAGATGGTTAGCAAAATGGTTCAAAATGACATACGGATACTATCTAAATGAATATAAACATCGTTACAGTCAATAGTGGATGGATACTACAAAAAATCTCAGAGCGGATATGTTCTAGCAATATAGATCCTGAGGTATTCTTCAAAGTTAGTCATTCCCCTTGTAGCGAGTCTGACGTCAATTACTATATTGATCTTCAGAATTGTTATAAAGGCTATAAAACAAAATGTGATATAGGGTTTTTTACCCATGCTCATGAAAACAACAAAGAGTGGCTTAGGTCTTTATTGGTAAACACTAGGTCTCTAGAGAATTTAGATGGTATGACTTCTATGAATAAACGACATACCGATATGCTTATTGAATTAGCTAGATCAATTGATTTAGGACTTCCTGAGAATAATATTATTACTTTAGTTCCTGGGGAAACACGAGATATGTTTCCGCTCAAAAAAATTAAAATAGGTATTGCTTTGCGTGGAGGTTTTGAGGGAAAAGGACAGTTTTTTGTAGAAAAATTGATGAACAATTATGACCTACAAAATTTTGAGTTTATTTTTCTCGGATCAGGCTGGGAAGAAAGAATAAAACCTATAGCCTCCGAAAAAAACATATCAGTTGTTTTTCTTCCAGACATCAATTATGCCATTTACCCTCAGTTTTATCAGCATATAGATTTTCTACTGGTCCCTAGCTTGTGGGAAGGTGGACCAATGTGTGTACAAGAGGCACTAAGTTCAGGGGTTCCTGTTATTGCCTCTGATGTTGGTTTTATTAATTATGAATTTGTGGCGGATTATGTTTATCCTCCAAATGATTGTGAAAAGTTGTATAACATTTTACAAACCATACAAAAACCTCTCATTACTAGACGGCAACAAGTAGAAGATATGACCTGGGAACGATATACTACAGAATTTGTTGATTTTGTAAAAAGAATAAAACAAACTAAGGAACGATAAAATGAAGATAAACTTTGGATGTGGAAACGACTATAAAGACGGTTGGGTAAACGTAGATAACGGTAATTGTAAATGTGATAAAAAATTTGACATAGAGGTTCTTCCCTGGCCTTTAGAGGACTCTAGTGCAGATGAAATGTTATTCCAACATATTTTTGAACACTTTGATCCTCAAAATTTTGTAGATATTGTGAGAGAAATTTATAGAGTT
>Ga0098044_1002018_pt1 | contig 10575 bp, 11 predicted proteins | sample 10_taG_FD_75053 | JGI IMG/M metagenome (GOLD analysis project Ga0098044, IMG submission 75053) | Marine viral communities from the Subarctic Pacific Ocean - 10_ETSP_OMZ_AT15264 metaG | ecosystem: Environmental > Aquatic > Marine > Oceanic | place: Pacific Ocean | collected 2015-01-16 | reverse complement strand
CAAGGTTTTCCTGTATCAGGATTGATTGGCCCCCAAGTCGTTCCTCCAAATTCAGGAGTTAATCCTTCTTTTAAAGCTCTTTCAGGGGTAATAAGGTATGGGTGGTCAGGGTTATGTGGCATATTTATTCTCCTTCATTACCTACCGAATATTTCCATATTTGATGGAAATGGTTGTAGTTTAGTTTTAATCGGTAAATTGTCCCACGGGTTTTTATCTCCCCAATCTGCAGTTGTCTGCTTCGGTGCTCCTTCTGATCCGGGAACAAATGGAGGAGCCCCTCCGGCTTCACCTATCCTATTCAAAGCATAACTTCCTTTTCCGTATATATTTTCATAAGCTATTATTGCATCTGCTTGTGCTTTTGCATTTGCTTTTATTAGATTTGCTTTTGCCTTAGCTTCTGCTTCTGCTTTTTTTCTTCGTTCTTCGTTTTGAGCTAATGCTTCTTTAAGCTGTCTATTAGGATCCATCCAATCTTTATAAGACATACCATACTTCATTAATTCTTCATTTAATTGAGCAGTATTAGGATATCTTCCTGTAGATAATATTCTTTGTTTTTCTGTTACAGATAAAAGATCTTTGTCTAATAAATCTCTATAATAATTATCAGCTTCTTCAGGAGTCATTAACTCTACTCTGTTATATCTATCTTTTATAATAACTCCTTCAGTTCTATTAATTAGATTAGCATCTGCTGACCCCATAGGACTTCCTGCGGGAGTTCCTGTTGCTGGTGCACTTGCTACCATTGTATTAGTTGTTGGAGGTGGAGCTAAACTATTCATATTAATAGGAGCAGTTGCTGATACTGATTGTACAGAAGGAGTAGATCCCGAAACTTGCATTGGAGGCATTCCCCTAAAAGGACTTCCTGCTCCTCCATACATGAATGTTTGTGGCATACCACCTACAGTAGTAGGTCTAGTTGCTAATGCCTGATCATATATATTTTGTAAATTGCTACGAGCTGAAGATCTTAAAGGCATTGGTAACATCTGAGTTAATTGTTGCCTTAAAGATAATTCTCTTTGAGCTCCTGCATAAGGATCATCTTTTGTCCCTCCTATATAACTTTCATATATAGCAAATTCACGAGGAGATAATTGATTTGGAGAAATTCCACTAATTATTTTTTGTTTTACTGTTTCTATACCTGCCAATCCTCTTTGAAGATCTCCTCTCCAATCAGGTTGTCCACTTAAGTATTGCTGAAATGCCTGAGCTCCTGTACCACCCGGAATTGTTTGAGGATCAAATGTCCCCATTTGTGTAGCTAAGTCATAAGCACTTCGTGATAATCCTAATGGAGTTTCATATAATCCTCTCATTAAAGGAACACCACCACCCGGCATAGCCGCAGGTAATGCTCTCATGTAGTCAGGCATAGAAACTCTTGACAATGCCTGTTGTTGTAAAGATCCGGGCATCGGAACTCCGGGAGCTGCCAAGTTTTGTCCTAAAGGAATAGATCCTAATCCTCCTGTTTGTCCTCCTACTGTAGTTTTAAAAATACCTGTAGTTGCAGGTGCTGCTGCCGCTTCTGCTGCAGACATAGGATCAGCAGGGGCAAGTGCTTCAGGTAAATCCCAAAGACCATCTGTCTTACTATCTGTTATTACTACACCATCTTTATCTACTAAAGCTTCACTACCATCTGCAAATGTTTTTACTGTATAGCCTTTATCTGCTATAACTTTATCCTGTGCTTCTTTAGCTGTAGGAAACCCTGTCCTTAAAGCTTCCCCTAAAGCTATATTTACTTTTTTAAGAGTTTCTTCATCTAAAACAGCTCCTACTCCACCTTCTTTTGGGAATGTTACAGTAACATTAGTTAAAGGTAAGGTTTTATCTCCTGCGTAAGTTAATTGAAAATCCATTTCATCAATAGATCTGTCTTTAAATTGAGGAAGTGTTCTAAGATAATCTTTTACTTTTTCATCTAACATGAAAGCTTGTATATCTCCTGCAGGAAGAAAGCTTCCTCCTACTTTTCCTAGATAATCTGCTCTTTGTCTGTCAGCTATTTCCTCTTCAACAGATCTGCCACTTACTTGTGCAGCTCTTTCAGCATCAAGTCTTTGTTGAGCATCTAATATTCCAAATGGGCTAGTAGTCTGATAAGTAACATCAGCATCTTGCCATTGTTGTAATAATGGTTCTCCAATATCTCCTAATACATCTTCATATATAAGCTGTTCTTCAGGAGTCCCTTTATTAATAGTTTTTGTTATTCCAAATTTTTCAGGAGTTCTAGTTCCCCATAATGAGGTATTATTAGCGTTTCCTTTAGTTGCAATTACGCCCCAAGGTAAAACAATGTCATTTCTTCTGTCAACAGGTTGTGGCCCCGTAAGTGATATGAATTGAGATAAATCTATATTCGAAGGTATTTGTAAAGTTAAATTGCCTGACATATATCTTCTTCCCATACTTGATTCAGGCCCTGATACTCCAAAAAGTTTAGGTAAATCTTGCTTTATCCATGATTCTACAGGCCATTGATCTGTATCTCCTTTTGCTAAACTAGCTCCCCAAGTAACTGAATCTCCCTGCTTAATTGTTTCAGGTTGTGATGCTTGAACTTGTAATCCGGGAATAATCGCACTTTTTACAGGCTCAGTAGTTGCTATCTGTTTTGTTACAGCATCTATGACAGGAATTTCAGTTTTACCAAAACTTGCTTTATTCCATTTTCCTCCTATATCCTGACTCCATCCTAAAGCTTTATAGGCATCACTTGTAATCTGCTTCCAATTACCTGTAGCTGCTCCACTTATATTAAAAAAGTTATTACTTTCATACCATCTATATCTATCTTGGGCAGTATATCCTACAGGAAATTTTACTACTACAGGAAGGCTAGCTCCACGATATTGATCAAAATCTCTGACATCCCCTTTACCTGCAACAGTAGAATCATATAATGTAGTAGCTTCGGAAAGTCTTGCATAAAAAGATTTGGCATAAGTCATAAGAGAACTGCTTGTGGGGGTTGCCCCTACTCCTAGTCCTACTTTTGTTCCTAAGCCTGATGGCTGTGCTTCATAATAACTATTTGGATCCATATTTTATTCTCCTATCTTAATGCTTGTCTTCTAATTCTTTCTTCAGGACTCATTGCTCCGGGTCTTGGAGTTCCGGGTGCTACCATTCCCTGAGGTGGAGTTGGTTGTGGGGGAGGTGCACCTGCCATTGCGTTAGGCATTACTCTCGGATCCATTCCTCTAGGTTGTTGTGGTTGCTGAGGCTGTGGAGGCTGTTGTGCCTGCTGTAATTCCTGCTGAGATTGTAATCGTCTAGTCTGCTTTTCTGTCATCATGGTAATAAGTTCACCGTAATAGAACTGAGCAAGATCGGGTCTTCCCCTGTCTTCTGCTGATTGCAGTAAAGTCCAAAGTGCAGCTTCAGGTAATATCCTTTCTGCTGTCTGTTCTTTAATTGCATCATCAATCATATCTGTGTCCTGTAATCCAAGGATCTTATCTCTTATAAAGATATCAGGAAGTAATGGAGCTTCTCCATCTCTTGCTATCTGAGCCATATTCATCTTTGTTAAATCATCCTGTGGTAACTGTCCAACGAATGTGATTATTATATCGCCTGTATTTTTAATATCTTTAGGATTAATTTTTTCTTTAAAGTATTGCCTGTTCATGTCCTGCCCTGATAGTTCCATACTATCAAAAGATTCTGACATATACTGATCACATAACAACATACATAATTCTGTATAAGCTTTTTCAAGTGCATCTATTCTTGGAGAAATTACAGAATCAATACCTTGTCTTAAGGTATTGATTGCAAATCCTGATAATTGAAACTGTATATCTCCGTATAATGTATGAGGTACACTACCTCTTTGCATTTCACCTGAGATCAATCCCATAAAGGATCCTGTTTCCCTAGCCACTTCCATTAAACCTAATGGCTCTACATTCTCTCCCTGTGCCAAGGATATTTCTGTACCTTCTTTATAAGGGTCTTCATCAAGTGTTTTCATTCCATCTCTTGAAGTAATCTTTAATCCCTGTCGTCTTGCTCTTGAAGTTAATTCAAGCATGATAGACATTATCTGATTATTCTTTTCATAATTATTTCTGTTATGCTTGTAAACACTTTCTCCATAATCTGCAATAGTATCATCAATAGGAGTCATATCGTTAAGTGCCTGAATCATTGGTGCAGATCCTACAGGCCCCAAAAATACAGGGACTCTGTCTGCTCCATGTGGGGTAGCTTTCTTTGCCACTCTTCCATTAGAAAGGACAACTGTATTTATTTCTTTATCATAGTAATCATATACATCTATCCAATCCTCATCGTCATAATTTTCGTTTCTTGGGAGTTTAATATTATACTGACTCTCTACTAGGTCTTTGGATTTCTTGACTTTATAACAAGCCCACTCCAAGCCCTCACTACCGAGTGACCAATAAGTGTGCATTGGATCCCATGGAGTAATATCTACATAAGTTTTATCATCTTTATCTTTTGCAAGTAATGCCCTTCCCGAATACCATCCTCTCAAAGCTATATACCAAGCGAGTTGGTTTTTAATTGAAGGCATTGAGGATCTTTTAATTCTTTCATCAGCACTTTTTAATATACCTAAAAAGAATTTTTCTTTCAAATTATTTTTCTTTCTGTCGCCTTCTTTTTCAGATACATTAGGAATCCTGACTACCATTTCACTTCCTGTAACGAAAGAAATTATTTTATCTGCATAAGTTGAAGGTTCGTTTGATGTGTAAGATTGGTAGCCGTCACCTGCATCATAAGGATCAAGCCTATAAAGGGAATAATCCTTATCCATTCTGTTCCTTAATGGTTCAGTAGCCTCGTAATGACTCTCTACTTTATCTATAATCTGTTCAGGTTTTATTCTTTTTGCCAAGTTACCATCTCTTTACACGAATTGTACTTCTATTTTCAATATGAGCATAACCAAAATGATTAATCAAGCCATATATTACGGCTTTCACCCCATGATTATACTTATCTTCCGGCTGATTGCCAACTATATTTCCATCACGATCTGTTTTCCATTTGTAAACAAGTGTCTGTCCATTAAAAGGATTAGGTGCTGCACCAAATTCTGACAATATACCTTTGCATTGTTTGTTAATTATAAGTCTTGGCTCTCCATTTGGAGCAAGTTTTAACATTGATTTTAACTTTTCAGTACCATCATTTATCTTAACTTTTTCTGAATCAAGAAACAATCCTGTTTCATTCATCCATACTTCTGCAGGTGCACTCATTGCCTGATGCTGATATCCTGCAACATCAATAACTCCAAACTTAACATCCTTCCACCATTCTCTATTCTGACAAATATTAATCATCTCTTCCGTAATAAGTGACTGTTCATAGACTTCATCGATAAGTCTAACCTGATCATTGACGATCTGTATCGCTTCGATAGCATAACCGCCTGCATATCCGGGGTCAATCCACAGGTGCACGGGTTCTTCGGGGATATAGCTAGCTGTTTCTGATATATGCTTGTCAGGTCTAAATTCTTGGAATACGACTCCCACAGGAGGTGAAGGAATACCTTCAATCCTCTCCATAAAGAAAGCATCACTAGCTTCATTTTTAAGCTTTTGTATTTCAGGGTCATCTTTACCTCCCGGATATAAGTGTTTATTGGTATATGAAGGGAGAGAAAAAGATTTTTCATCTCCTTCTCCGTATTTCCATGCCTGAAACATGGAGGGGTACCACCCAAGTGATCCCTCAAATGTACCTGCTAGGAACATCCATGCTGCTTTTGGTGCACATCTTCCTCTAATCCTGTAATAACTTTCTAAATCTAGCTGAGATGCCTCGCATCCTATAATTCCATCAGGTGCTCTCATGGCTAGAGTACGGGGATCTTTAGCTGATTTAGTTTCTATTACAGTACCATCAGATAATTCTATCCTGCCCGGATCTACTCTCTTAGAGGCCTTCTTTAAAAGCCCTAATTTCCCAAAATCCTCTACTAAATATTCAAATTCCGCCCTAGTTCTGCCGTAATCTGCAGCAACTAGCCAATATAATCCCTTTTCTTCTGTTTCAAATACTCTTTTAAGCAGGAATTTACTAGCTATCATGCTTTTACCTGCCTGTTCTCCACCTGCCACAAGGGTAAATCGTTTATCTGATTCCAATATAACTCTCTGTTCATCAGTAGGTTCAAATTTTACTGTCCCATAAAGGAAATCAGTTAATTCATTTTTTGTCTGAGTCATTAATTATGTCCTCTGCCTCTTTAATTGCATTAGGTTTTGGCTTTTTTATCTTTTTTGATTTAGCCATCTTCCTAAATTCGGATATAAGTTGTCTAGAATCATCACCTGTATTATCAGATTGTTTATATCTTTCAGGTAAATGGGCATTTAACATAGTAATTAATAACAATGGCCTCTTATAATCATTCTCTACCATCATTTCATCTATTAATCTGAAAGCATTACTCTCTAAACTTTCTCCAACTGCTATTTTTTCTTCATCAAATCTCTGTTTAAACTCAGGATCCTGTTTAAACCATTCATAAATAGTATCTCTGTTTACTTTTAACCCTGATATAGCTGAAGAAATTGTTCTTTGCTTCTTGTATTCGTCTAAAAATTGCTTCTTTATCTTGTCTTTTTGCTTATCTGTATATGCCATTGACCTGTCCTCCTACATAAAATATAATAACTGTGTTGACTTCTATAGTCAACTATCTCCTTTTCATTAAAAGGGGAGGCAAGTTTTTTCAATTTAATTCCCTTCCTCCCCTTTTTCCTTCTTTTTTCTTTGTTTGTTTTCTTTTTTCTTTTCTATTTGCTTGACTACTTTTTTGCTATTGCAGTATAATTTGCAAAGGGGAAGGGAACATTTACCAAATAGCTTTGTTATCCCCAATTAAAAGGGGATAACAATTGCTATACCACATAGCTATTAGTAGCTACTACCAATCTCTTTTTGCAAAAAAATTCTGTCACAGGTAGGTGTAGCCTATATTCAAGAAAGCTAAGATATACCCCCTTTGGTCTTTTCGCAACTGTATTACCTTGTAGCTCCAAAAGCAAAAGCGAAAAGAACCTAGCAGGGGGCATACCATCAGCTTTCTTGCGAAGTACATAGCAGGTGGGATAGCACTCATTGCTTCGGCTTCGCCGAAGTTGCTTTTTTTATACTGTCGGATTTGTAGGATTTTATAAGCCAAAAGCAAGAGTGAGTGCTATTATCCACACCTATGCTATTGTACTTCGTTGCATGATTTCAGCTTGACAAATGCTCTGAATTTTTTGCAAACACTTGGTTAGGTAATCGAAACCTGTCAAAAATTCAGAGCCTTTGTATTTTGCCTTGATCGGTCGTTTCCTATCGTCATGGATTAGCAAAGGCAAAATACCGATTGCGTGAAGGATTTTTCGTCGGAATTTAACAATGGCAATCGGTATCGTTTTTGAGTGCCTGTCCATTTGGTAATACAAGCTTTATCATGCATTTATGATTTTGGTACTTGGTACTTTTTGTATTTGGTCGTGCCATAATTTCCTTTGGTTGGCATTTATAAAGCGAATTAAAATATAATTCCCCCAAAATATGCAAATCAACCCCCAAGGGAGTTGCAGGAAGGGTGCCCCTTCGCAACTGATTTGCATATTTCTCCTCCTTATATTGGAAGTCGCAAGTATTATAAATGCCATTCACAAAGGAAATTTTTATGGCAGACACAAATTTACAAAAAGATACGCAAGTATCACAAAAGTCAGAAATGACATTGGATAAAGCATTGTATTATATCCAAAATGGGACAGGACAACAGTCAAAAAGCGATTCGCCTCTTGCAGTTGTTAAAGTTCCTAGAAAGAATCCTTCAGCGATTCAATCGGGTATTTATGCTTCATTGCTCAATCCTATGACAGATAAGGAAAGAGCCGATGCTAAGGCAATAATAGCAAATGCTACTCCTGAATTGTTTGACACGGTGTTTTTCGATGACATAACACAAGTATGTTTAGCAAATAATGTACAAGCGATTGTCAATATGCTGAAAGTCATACAAGCTATGAAGTAAAGTAGCTATAGGGTGGGTGTTAATAGCACCCACTCTATTTTTTTTTGCAAAAAATAGCAACTAAATGGTTTTGATTGAAGAGCCATCGTTGGCGATGGTGTTGCCAAATGTTTTCAGAAAACAAATACCAATCGCATCCGACTCCCTTTGCAGGGGGGATTTTTTTTTTGAATGTTATATATATTTTTTGAGCAATTCACTTTAACATATTGCTATTCGCATACGACTCATTAGCAATATGTTTTTCTCTTGCTGTCAAAAAATATATATTTAACATTCAAAGGAAAAAAATATGTTTGATAAATTTTGGTTTATAAATAAGAACGATGTTCGTAATAAGCATAATAAATATGAGTACATAAATCGTGAAACTGAAGTGTATAGTTCAGATACGATATGTAATTGTAGTTATGTTTATAAATGCAAATGCAGTAAGGATAATCCTGTAAATAGATTATCTGACGAAGGATTTGGCAGAGTACAGGATGAGTTAAATCCTACTCAGCAGGAAGATTACGATGCAGTATATGGTAGACAAGATACTATAGATAATAACTTCGATAGCAATGACGACATAGAAGAGGCAAGTAAATGAATTATATTCCATTTGATTCTTGTAATAACTGTAAAGAAATTCCTGTATTTCATCCGGAAGAAAATGTATACATGCCTGAAATAGATTATTGTGATCAGCATGATCCTGATCTAGATCCTAACGATATGTATAGCACAAACAAGGAGGTTTGATATGAGATTATTAGTTACAGGGTCAAGATACCTTAATGATTATAATTACTTTAGTAAAGAAATGGATAAATTCTGTAATTCTCATTCGATTCCTACTACTGTCATACATGGTGCAGCACGAGGTGCTGATACCTTAGCAAGTAGATGGGTTCGTGAAATGAACAGCATGAGAAACCATGACCCTATTATTACAGAGATAGAAGAGCCTGCGAAATGGAAATTGCATGGTAAGGCAGCAGGCCCAATCAGGAATCAGCTGATGTTAGTTGAGCACAAACCTGATATGGTCTTAGCTTTTCCGGGTGGGAAAGGTACTGCCAATATGATTAAGATAGCTAGATGGAACGGAGTACCTATAGTAGATTTAGAATGGCTTGGGTATAGAGGGTATTAGTTTATTATATTTTGATTCATTTTTTTTAACATTTTATTTTATCATACTTATCGCATACGGCTTTCTAAGTATGATGCATAAAATTTGTTAAAAAAAATTAGAATCAAAATATAATTTGGTTTTATTTTATTATTTATTTATAGTTTAGGAATTAGTTATGACTCTTACAAAGCAAGAACTTAAAATTGCAACAGAAAATTTGGATTGTAATCCTGATGTGTATGTAGCAATTACAATAAATGATTATGTACCCTATCCATGGACTTCAGATGACATACAGGAATTACTTTGGGATTCTGTATTAGATAATATCATTCGTATTTATCAGGAACATAGATTAGAGAATAGATTATGAGTAGAAAACAGACTAAAGAAATTAGAATAGAACACAGCTTCAGCTTTGGCACCTGCCATTGTAACAGTTGCTTTACTGCAGCAAAGGTAAAGTTAGAAACTAAACGAAATGCAATCAAGTTTAACCCTGACCCGATTGGTGCACAGGAACTATACGATGGCATGGAAGATGATTTCGTAGATGAATATGGGGATGAAGTATTGAAATAAATTATTACATTATAGGTTTAGAAGTTGCCTGTAATGTATATCAACACAGTCAGGCAAATTGCAATCCTTGATAGCAAATAAATTACTACATAATATAGTGAGGGATTTGCCTGACTAAATTTTTATTACATAAAGGAAATAAAATGAAAGAAAAAATAAATTTTGATAATGAATTGGAATATAATGCTGATGAATTATTGAAACAACAGAAAAAAGAACATGAAGAAATGCTTGATACTTTTAATAATGTATTAATGCCTAAGATAGAAAAGATAATTGAATGGCATCAGAGTAGTGAAGATAAACATTTAATACCTGATGTATACAGAGAGTTATTAATCGGCTGGTACTTTACTAACAAAGGACTAGCTACTAATTGGATTGATAAAGAGTTTAACTCTAGTAAAAATATTTATTAATAATTTAATTAAGGGAGAAATATACTTATGGAAACAAAAGTAAAACCTAAATTAGATCCTTATGCTGATATAAGGAAAGTATCTCTAGTAGGTACAGACGGCACTAGCTCTTCAGCTTTTGCAATTCAAACCGATACAGGTAAGAAAGGTAAAGCTAAATGGGTTGAAAGAGGTGTTGTTAGAGAGGACTATTTATTAGTTCCTAATCAGCAAGTGTTGGATATGTCACAACATATCACAACAGAATCACAACTCAATTGGGAAGTGAAAAAAGAATTTTACAATGGTAGGCAGTACGGCATATATTATACATGCTTAAGCAAAACTCATACCATTGATTCAGAAGATGGCATTAAGAAAGGAGATGTTGTTGCATTAGGACTTCACTT
>Ga0098044_1002015_pt1 | contig 10586 bp, 17 predicted proteins | sample 10_taG_FD_75053 | JGI IMG/M metagenome (GOLD analysis project Ga0098044, IMG submission 75053) | Marine viral communities from the Subarctic Pacific Ocean - 10_ETSP_OMZ_AT15264 metaG | ecosystem: Environmental > Aquatic > Marine > Oceanic | place: Pacific Ocean | collected 2015-01-16 | reverse complement strand
TGGCGTATATCTTTCACACAGACTTAATATACCACACGAAGTACTTGATATAAGATTAAGAGATCATATTGCAAAACCAAATTTAACTGTTTTAGAAAAAGTGTTTGCATTTCAAAAGAAAATACTAATTATGGATGATATTAATGATACTGGAGACACGTTCAATTATATTGTTGAAAACTTTGGTAAGGGTGATGGACGAATTAAATTTGCCGCACTTATGCATAATAAACCAAGTAAAGCAAAAGTTGATTACCAAGGATATGAAATAGACAAATCAAAAAACCCTGCATGGATTGTTTTTCCATGGGAGGAGTGGGACAAATAAACTAAAACTTGTATTGACATATTCTTGGTAAAATGTTAAAATACAAGCACATTAATAAAACCTTAAGGAGGATTTAATGTTAAAATCAATAATGGCAGGTGTTGATAAAACACTTGTTAGAAATCTAGTTATTTTACATACGGCAGTTATTGCTTTATCGAATTATCTAGTAACAATTAGATTTGATTTGTTTCCCGGAGCAGACCTTCCATTATTTGGATCTTTTCCGTTGGCGGCGGCGGCATTTACGTTTCCGATTGTTGTAGTTGCGACTGACTTAACCGTTAGGTTAGTTGGAAAAGAAGCAGGAAGGGCCGTTGTTGCAATGGCAATCATTCCGGCAATTGTCGCATCAGTACTTGTGCTATTAGCACTAGGCGATCCACACGCATATAGAGTTGGATTTGCAAGTGGTACTGCTTATGCTATTGGTACTATGCTTGATGTATACGTATTCCAAGCAATTAGAGAAAAATCAAAAGCATGGTGGGCGGCACCGGCGATTTCAACTATTGCGGCAAACATCATTGATACCTATTCATTCTTTTATGTTGCGTTTGCAGGTTCATTAGATGCAGAAGGCAACCTATCATGGATTGGTGCAAATTGGCACATTGTTGCACAGAACAATACACTGACTAAAATTGTAGTTGGTTTAATTGTGTTCTTACCAGCATATGGTATTCTATTGAACAGATTACAACTAGTATCAAAGAAAACATAGGTTTTTTGGGGGAATTTATTTTCCCCCAATAACTGATCCATCTAAATACTGCAATGGCAGTTTGTTTTATTAATAATAAAGAATACGAAATAAAATTAGCAAATACACCACTAGTAAAAAAGTGGCTTGAAATATATAATAACATAACTTTCAAATTACATAAAAGTTTTGATAAAACCACCGTTGAAGATTTATACAATTTATTATCAAAACATCACAAATTTTTTTCTAAAATGACTTTTAATTTTTCATCTTATGATAAGGAAAGTCTTTGGAATAAACAAACATTATCTAAAATTCATTTGCAAATTGTAAAGTTTCAAAAAAACTACAAAAAAAGCACAGATCTTTTGAATCGTAACACAAACAACGATTGGGACTTATTACATGATTTACTACATAAATTAGAAATTCAAATTAGGGAAAAAGAAGCAGAATTTAGTGTTGGCGATTCAGATTTAACACACGATTCTCAAGGACTTACAAAAAATTGGTCATGGGATCCAAGACTCACACCACAAGAATTTATGGATAGTGCAAGTTTTGATAGATGGCATTTAAACATACCAACAGCAGAACTTGGTAGACATCCATATGAATGTTATTGTTATAGTCCAGACACATGGAAAGAAGAAGGCAGTATGTTAGGACAAATACCAATACGCATCACAGTAAAATTAGCCAAAACATATCCTACTCCTGATCAAGGGTATTACGAATGGTGTAATACTTTGAGCATTTTACCACTTGGAAATAATTTTCCTCTTGCCAATTTTAATGAAAATTTTATACCAGACATACTAAATGCAGAAGAAATTAGAATAGCACAATGATTCCAAAAGTTATCGTAAAATTAAATCAACATAGGCCAAAAGCAGAATGGATTAAACACCAAAGCGGTTTGGCCTACCTACCATTAAATATTACTGTTCCTACGTTCGATATATCAAAGGAATGGAATGAAGTAAAACATATTGCAATTCATCATAGAGATTCAGATACACTTTTAAAGTATAAACACGAAGGATGGCTCAGTCTAAGTCTTTATGGCGTAAATGCAACTACTACGGAACAAAGTTTAGAAAAACATAACTGGACAGAAATTGCAGACAAATGTCCAAAAACTTGTAATTTTTTCAAATCTATATTCAATGAAAATAATTTTAAAGGAAGAATAAGATTTATGTTGCTTGAACCAGGAGGATATATACTTCCACACAAAGACAGAACTAATAAAGGCTTATCAGAAGTAAACCTTGCTATTAATAATCCAACTGGTTGTAAGTTCAACATTGAAAACAAAGGTACAGTCCCTTTTAAAACAGGATCAGCAATTATGCTTGATTTGAGTAATAGACATTGGGTTATAAACGATAGTAATGAACCGAGACTTCACATGATATATCATGGCAGGGTTCCTGAAAATATTATTGAAAAATCGTATGAGAACTTGTATTATCCAAACTAATAATGCTCCGCAATCATTAATAAGATTTACCGAGATTGGTTGTCTTTTTAACTACGAAAACAAGTGGTTAGATTTTTTCCAAAACATTATCATTACAAATAATGCAGACTCAATAAAAACTCCTGGTTGGAAAATTAATGCAGGACAATACATAACAACAAAAGTAAGAAAAAAATATGAAAAAGTATATTCTGTTGATCTTAGAAATAGCAACGAAACTTTAAATTACTCAAAAAATCACTGGACTGACAAAAAAGAAATGAAATTCTATAGAGGAATGAAACAAGAATATATTTTTAGAAATTATATGGTTATGATATTAAAAAGTAAAACAAAAATGATCTACTTTTCAAACAATGAAAAATTACCCAATATTAAAAATTACCAAGGAGAACTTTGGGTGCCTGCATCTGGCACAATGGCAGGACAACTGCAATTTAAAAATCCAAATGCAAAAATAACCATATACGATATAAATCAAACACAATTAGATTATAGTAAATGGCTAAATTCACAAAAACAATATCCAAATAAAAAAACAGTAAATGAGTTTGTGTGTAAACTTGGAAAAATAAGCATAGCAGAAAAATTTAAAAAGGTTAATAATTGGGTACCTGTAAATGCTGATTACAAATGTGTAGACTTGCTTGACATCGATTTAATATGTCCTACTGTTATAAGCAATATTTTAAGATATATGCCTGTTTACCATGTACATGGATTTGCAGGTGTTGAGAAATGGAAAAAAAACAATTTACATTTGACTATTTGATCTAAATAACATATAATAAACATTATGTCAAATATAGCAGGAAAAATTTGGGGATCTACAGAACTTATTCTTGCAAACAGTTCTTTAGAATTTCATAGAATAGATTATAAAGAAGGTGGAGTTTGTTCTAAACACAAACACGAATACAAATGGAATGGCTTCTATTGTATGTCAGGCAAAATCAAAATACGTGTTTGGCAAAACGATTATGACTTAATCGACGAAACCGTATTAGAACCAGGACAATTTACTGCTGTCAAACCGCAACTATATCATACCTTTGAAGGTTTAGAAGATGGTGTTGCATTTGAATTGTATTGGGCAGAATTCAGACACAACGATATAAAAAGAGAATCAATAGGACATCTCAAAACAGACAACGTAGTAAGATTAGACAAAAAGAAAGGGAAGTAATGATCCCTATCAAAGGCTATGCTACTTTTGATCCATTAAAACATTGTTGGATAGGCTCGGGTTTTAAAACTGAATGGTTTAGCGATCTACCTATCTATAAGAATAATAAAATAATGGATCCACTTAAAAGGATGGCAGAAGAAACAGAAGAAGATTATCAAACACTTGAAAAAATACTTAAAGACGCAGGTGTAAAAACATATAGAAGTTTTTTAGATATTAACAAATTTGGATCTTTAAAAAATGTATTTAGACCACCTATTGCTCCTAGAGATCATTTTGCTGTAATTGGAGAAAAATTATATTGTGGTACTAATCCGTCGCAAGGTTATGGAGATATGCTTACCCAAATAAGCAGAAAAAATTTAGAAATTTGTAGAATAAGAGGAGAACTTAATACTGCAATCATATGTAGAGTAGGAAAAGATTTATGGTGGGATATAAACGATAAAAGAACACCAAAAGAATTATTTGAAAAATACAAGACTAAATGGGAAGACGAAGGTTTTAGAGTTCATTTATCTCACAGAGGATTTCATTCAGACAGTAGTTTTTGTGTAGTTAAACCTGGATGCATAGTTAGTTTAAATGATATACAAAATTATGAAGAAGAATTTCCTAGTTGGGATATATTATATTTGCCTGACCAATCTTGGAACAAGATTGAACCATTTTTAGAAATGAAACATAAAGTTGGCGGCCGGTGGTGGTTAAAAGGTGAAGAACACAATGACCAATTAATTGAATTCGTAAACACCTGGTTAAATGATTGGGTTGGTTATGTTGAAGAAACTGTATTTGATGTTAATATGTTATCACTTGACCAAAATACAATAATATGTAACAATTACAACAAGGAAGTATTTGATCACTTTAAAAAGCATAAAGTTGAACCAATAGTGTTTAATTTTAGACATAGATATTTTTGGGACGGCGGCGTACATTGTATAACTCAAGACCTATATAGAGAAGGCACACAAGAGGATTATTTTGGCTGACATATATCATATTTGGGCAGATCATAATAAAGACGTAGACGCATACGATTTTGCAAATAAAATGCGAAAATTTTTAGATGGTTTAGTAAAAATGGGTAAAATGGAAAGTTATAGATTAACCAGATCAAAATTAGGTTTTAGATCTATGGATTTACCAGAATTTCATATCATGATGGAATTTAAAAATATGCAACAACTAGATGATGCTATGACATCTGTATTACGTAATGAAAAGAATATTGACGAATCGCACGTATCATTTAACCAACTGGTAGATAAAGAAACTATACAACACTTTTTATATAGAGATTTTCCAGATAATCTAAATACTAAAAACGTTGACAAAACTAAAAAAGAGTTTACAATAAAAGAAGTTGTAGATGCAACAAAAAAGATAGATCCAAATATATGGAAAAAATAAGATACTCAGAAATATTTTATAGTATACAAGGCGAAGGACGTTGGGTTGGAGTACCAAGTGTATTCTTTAGAGTATTTGGTTGTAACTTTAACTGCCATGGATTCGGGCAAGGTAGAGACAGTAGTAAATGGTTAAAGCCTACAGAAATGCCATATATGACACAAGACTTATCACATATAAAACACGTAAAAGATTTACCAGTTGTGGAAATTGGTTGTGATGCTAGTGCCAGTTGGGCATCAAGATATAAACATCTAGTTTCTTGGCATGGTGTTGAAGATATAGCAAAAAATATTATAGAATATACTCCAGAAAATAAATGGATTTGTAAAAACGGAAAAGACGTACATTTTATTATAACAGGCGGAGAACCAATGTTATGGCAAAGAGAAACACAACAGTTGCTAAGACAACCGCAGTTTAATGATTTAAAAAATTTAACAATTGAAACAAATTGTACACAACCATTTAAAGAAGGGTTTGATAAATTTATGCACGGATTAGTTGCAGGAGATTACACAAAACATCCAGTTCATGTTACTTGGTCAACATCACCAAAATTATCAATTTCCGGAGAGAGATGGGATAAAGCAATTAAACCAGAAGTTGCTTACGAATATATACAAATACCAAACACGCATTTATATTTCAAATTTGTTGTAGAAAGTGAAAAAGATTTGGTAGAAGTAGACCGTGCAAGAGAAGAATATAAAAAAGCGGGTATTGATGCAGACATTTACCTGATGGCTGTAGGTGCAACTGTAGAAGGACAAAAAAAAACTAGTAGACAAGTGGCAGATATTTGTTTACAATATGGATACAAATATTCACCAAGATTACACGTGGATTTATTTGGAAATAAATGGGGAACATAATGAAAGTTAAAAAAACAAAAAAGACAACTATTAAAAAGAAAAAAGGTTCAAAGAAAAGTGAAGAACCGATGGTGAAGGTTCTAAATATGAATGTGAATCCAGATAATCCACGAAACGGATTTTTTGAACTAGACTGGAATGATGAATTTGTTAATATGTTGAAACAACATGGCTATCAAGGTGAAACACAAGAAGAAATTGTTGATAGGTGGTTTCAAACACTTTGCAGAACAATTGGCAATGAACAAGGGCAAGATATCACAGGCGCTGGTTACGTTCAAATAAACAGAAGAGACGACGGCAAAACGGAGGTATCATAATGGGATATTTTTTACTTGGAGTATTAATAGGTTGGTTAGTTCCAAGACCAAAATTTATAGGTAAGGCAGAAATTGCTATTTGGTCACCTATTAAAAAGAAACTTCCAAAATCTGTTCAAAACTGGTTTGGGTAAATGGGTGATTTTAAAATACTCATACTAGCATATCTCATCGGTAATAGTCCTGTCGAAACACAGCAATATTTTCAAATGGAGGGTTGGTTTAACACCATGGAAGATTGCAAAAAAGAATTATTAAAACAAAAGCCAGATGGAAGATATGAAGTAATGAACGAATTTGTTATCGATGGTGATTTTAAATGGGATTGGTTACTTGCAGGTTGCAAGAGCGATACAACAGGAGAAGAATTCCAAGTATTGCCATCATATCCAAAAGGCAAACCAAAAGAATTAGAAGAACTTGAATTTGATTTAAATGAGATGAAAGTATAATTGAGATTAATTTGACACACATATTAGTAGATACTGCAAATACATTTTTCCGTGCTAGACATGTTATACGTGGAGATACTAGCGAAAAAATAGGTATGGCAATTCATATCATGATGAACTCTATTAAAAAAGCATGGCAAGACTTTGAAGGAAGTCATGTTGTATTTTGTTTAGAAGGACGTTCATGGCGTAAAGATCACTATGCACCTTACAAAAGAAATCGTAAAGATGCTGTTGATGCCTTAACGCAAAAAGAAAAAGAAGAGAATGATGTATTTTGGGAAGTATACGACGACTTCTGTAAATTTATTGTAGAAAAAACAAACGTCACAGTATTAAGAAATCCAAGAACAGAAGCAGACGACTTAATTGCAAGGTGGATTGATAAACATCCTGATGCACAACACGTTATAGTAAGCACAGATAAAGATTTAAATCAATTAGTAAAGCCTAGTGTAAAACAATATAACGGAGTTACTGAACAAACAATGACCCACGAAGGTTGGTTTGACAAAAAAGGTAACCCAGTAATAGATAAAAAAACAAAAGCACCAAAAGGTGCTCCAAACCCTGCATGGATTATATTTGAAAAAAGTATGAGGGGTGATCCTAGTGATAATATTTTTAGTGCATATCCAGGTGTAAGAACTAAAGGCACTAAAAACAAGATTGGTTTGCAAGAAGCATTTGCAGATCGTAACGAAAAAGGATACACATGGAACAATTTAATGTTAAGCAAATGGGTAGACCCAGAAGGAAAAGAACACAGAGTATTAGAAGATTACGAAAGAAACAAATTACTAGTGGACTTACATGCACAACCAGAAGCAATAGTACAAGAGTTAGATCAAACAATAGATCAAGCCAAAGCAGAGAACAAAAGTATAGATCAAGTTGGAGTCCGATTCATGAGGTTCTGTGCAAAGTATGATTTAAATAAAATTAGTGAGCAGGCTCAACTTTATGTGGAGCCTTTTAATGCGAGGCTAGTGAATGAACAACCCCATCAGTCGTGAAGAAGAAAATTCTTTAACATATATAGAATACCCAAAAAAACTTATCGAAGCATCTAGTGTTTACGATCACGTATTTTTTCTAAATTTAAATTTCTTACGGGTAAATAGCATTGAAACACGATTAACTGAATATAAGAAAAAAATAAAAGAAAAACAACGAGTGTGTTTTTTAATGCGTTGGGACGAGCCTGGAACATTTATTCCAGAAAGCAAAATTAGTTTAGAAATTTTTGATTTAATACAATCATTAAAAGACTGTGAAGTATACGGGTGTGATTTTTTATTTTTTAACCAGTGGGAAAATTACACACAAACGCAAATTGATTTTTTAAATAAAAACAATTACGGGTGGCATTTTGCAGTGCTAGACCATGACAGTTTTCCATCTTGTAAAATAACTGAACCTGCAGAACCAAATGATGAACTACTAATTGAAAATTGCCAATATAACCTTTCACATTTAACATTTACACAAAGAACCCATCGACAGTTGTTTTCTAAGTTTTTAATAAAAGAAAATATGGTTAAAAACAACCTTATTGCAATAAACGAGTATTTTTCACCAGATACAGGGTACGTAAAAAGGAATATGTTAAATGAAAACGCATTTAAACCATACAAATCATTTCATACGTACGAATGTTGGTTTTTAAACAAAAATCTTTTGGATATAATGAACGTAGAATTAAAATATTCTAAACACCCAAAAATAGACAACAATTATGATAATATTAATTTAGAATTTTTATCAGAAGCAGTATTAAACATCACTAGCGAAACAGTATTTTATTATCCGTATGTAGAATTAACTGAAAAAACACTACAATCAATATTAATTAAAAGACCTTTTATTCTAATAGGACCAGCACACAGTTTAAAATATCTAAGATCTTTAGGATACAAAACTTTTGGTAAAATTATAGACGAATCATATGACGAAATTGAAGATCCTAACGAACGAATGGAAAAAATTATGACAATAGTTCGTGATTTTAATAACAAACCAGTTGAACAAAATAAAAAATTACTTTTGGAAATAAAAGACGACTTGCTACACAATTATTTTTTATTGGTAAAACAAATAAAAAACTTGCGAAAAACAACAGAAAAGGGTATAATAAAATATGTCAATAACCGCAAAAACTTTAATTAAAGATAAGTTTTGGATAGTCGAACAAAACGGTCAAAAATTAGGTACATTACAAAAAAAAGATAACAATGGTTGGCTATACCTAACCAAAGCAGAAAAAGAAACACAAGTATACCCAACAGCAGAAAGTTTAGTTAGAAAATTTGGTGTTGATATTTTTGCTAAAAGCAACAATATAAAAAGTGATGCAATAAAAAAGACAGATAACTTTGATGTACACAATTACCCTTGTAGTCAACATCCTTACAATCCAATGTTTGATGTTCAGAAACAATTACCTGTTTACACAAAGACACCAAAATCAAAAAGTCAATTTTGTGCAGGATTTTATATAATTTGTTTTGAAAAAGGATGGCGTAAAGCATACTGTCCTAAAATGATTACACTTTCACGTTATACTTATAAAGGACCAATGAAAACTAAAATAGAAATGCAACAGGTATTAAACAATGCAGTCAAAGAGTTCCAAAATACAAACACGTCCAATTGAAGATTTGCTAGGTAGAATAAGAACTCTACGTCAGCAAGGACAAAAACAAATCATCATTCAAGCCAAGGAAGCAGATCAATTGGCTTATTCACTGTCACAAGTTATGACTAGAATGGTAACCATTCAAGAAGAAATTATCGAAGCACTTAAGACTGCCCAACAGGCACAAACGGTAAACATCGAAATGGATGGTGGCGAATTCACAAAAGATAAATCATAGATTACATATACAATTTTTGGTAAATATAGTTATAAACTATGAGCAGACCAAAACCCACAGTGTTATTACAACACAGTAACAAAACCACGTTTAAATTGGACGAGGTGTTAGCCGCTGAAGGTATATGGGCAGTATTCTATGATGGAAAACCTATAAACCTTAAGTCATCTAGCCTTGTGGCAAATTACCCGGGACCTAAATACAAGAAAGTGTCTTTCTCTAACCCAGGCCATGCAGAAAACTTGGTTAAGAAACTAAACACGCAACATAACACCGACAAGTTTGGTGTATACCTTTTAAAATCAGGCGACAAGTATACTAGATAATTAAGTGTATGGATACTAAGACAGCATACACCCGTACTTTCCTTATGCTCAAAGAACAACCACTACATGAAGAAAATATAAAAGCATCTTATTTTGCTTGGTGGCAGAATGTAAGAGAAACTTATCAAGCAAGATCACTAAGACTTACCAAACTTGGATTAGAATGGATAAATGATTGTGATATAAAAACCTATGAAATAAAATTTCCTGCTAAAATCGTATTCACACCACAAACATTTCTATGGTTAGACGAATTTGTAAATTGCCCATACTTTGTAGATAAGAAGAAAATCGTAGTAACCATGGAAAAAATGGCATTACAACTCATGCTTTTTGCTGGAGATGTTACAAAATACGGTTTAGCACGAGCAATTGGCAAGGCAGACGAGCAAAAAAACCAGTAAAATAGCGACTTTTTAATCACATTTACCAGGTTGACGTATAACACAATTCTGTTATAATGATACTATAAACATTTTAACAGGAGGCGTACAAAATGGCAAGAAGTAAAAACAAAGAACAAACAATAGGCAGTCAAAATAGAACTGTCACACCAAACGAGGCAAAATCAGCATTAACACATTGTCTTAAATTACAAAGACCAATAATGAT
>Ga0098044_1002013_pt1 | contig 10587 bp, 11 predicted proteins | sample 10_taG_FD_75053 | JGI IMG/M metagenome (GOLD analysis project Ga0098044, IMG submission 75053) | Marine viral communities from the Subarctic Pacific Ocean - 10_ETSP_OMZ_AT15264 metaG | ecosystem: Environmental > Aquatic > Marine > Oceanic | place: Pacific Ocean | collected 2015-01-16 | reverse complement strand
TGTTTAACGGTTTAGTTTCAAATCTAAATTACACCAATACATTAATATTTCCTCTTCTGTAATATTTGTCACAAAAACCCAATCACCAGACTGAGTACACAACATAACCCCTTCTACTTTTGTAGTCTCGCCTTTAGCTTTAAAAAAGTGTGAGATGTTTTTTGTATCTAAATAACAATGCTCGTAAACTATATCGTTAGCACTAGGCACAAAATCATCATTTACCTCATAAATCTCATTTGCTTCCTTTGTTAATTCAACTGTATCAAATCTTACAATACTAGTGCCTTTCACTCTTTTAGTTTCTGTACCTAATAAATTTAACAACTTATTACACTTTTCTAGTGTCTCAAAATCGAATATATCCGTCATTTCTATTTTTTTATTCATAACTACTTCTTAAATACTTCTAAACATTGATCTTTTAGTTTTTTGTTTAGTTGCACATGGACTGTTTAAATCACTTAAATCAAAGTTACTAGACATAATTTCCTCATCTACTTGCTGTTGTAATTTAATTAAACCTGCCTCATCTAAATTAATTCCTGCAATGTTTGCTAAACGCTCAGCTAGTTCATTAGTTCTACTTGTATTAATTGCGTACTCACAAAATAATAATTCAGCTTGACGCAATAAACCTTGTGCAAACATTTGACTATTATCACAAATAAAAGAGTTCAAAGTACATTGAATGCTAAAATCTATGTTTAAACCAAAAGTATTAGTACTGTATTGATTTAATTCATCATCCCACAATTCCCCCTTTGTATAATTACCATCTGCTACACTAAAGCTATTAACATTAACAAATTTGTTAAAATCATTCCAATATTTTGCACCTGTTCTATTACAAGAAACACAAGGTTTTTGAAAATTAAACTTATCATTATTGATTGCACCAACTCCTGTTACATCCTCTTGATAATACCCAATATAAAAACAACCTCCATTTGCGTAGGTATCTGTGTATTTTAGTAATATATCCTCTATATCAACCCAAATAAATGATTTAACTTTTAAACTACTAATATTAATAGTTTCCAAAGGCTCTAATTGACTTGAATGAAATAAGTAAATAGGTAGATTAGATTGTGTATCAACAAAATGTAAACCTATTCTTTTGATCTTAATATCAACATCTTTATTTTGAATAGTGTCAATTTGCCAGCCTACAAACTTGTTTTGATTAGGTACATAATTATTTACATTTGCTAAATTACCAGTACCATTATAAACAGGTGTATCTATAAGTAATTGCTTGCTTTGTTTGTCGTTCTTTTTAACATTAACAATCGATTGAGCAAACTTATTAATAGTTGTATTAGTAAAATCTACCAACCAATCAGAAAAAGCATAAACCAACTCCCATTCTGTTGGGTTTGTTTCAGGATTATTACCTAAGTTACTATCTGTTAAACTTCTGTACAGTTTATCAAGCCTTACAATATCACCTATACTATAACTTTTAACATTATCCCAATCATCGTATTCAAATAAATCAGGGTTAGGTGCAATTGCTTGTAAATTCTCTAAACTTAATAACTCACTTTGTAAATTATAATACATTCCTGTCTCAGATGCACCACCAAAGATACTAGGGTTTAATGGATTTTCACATGTGTCTAGTGTGTTCTTCCAACCCAAAGTATTAAATAAACAAGGTGTAATTGTACTAAAGTCTATCATAATAGTAATTAAAATTTATATAAAAGAAATCCCCCTCATAAGAAGGGGAAATCTAGAAAACACAACCAAATTAAGGTTTTACAATATATTTGTTAATTCCTGTTAAATCAGTAGCTAAATCCTCAACATAAGGAGTGAAAATAGCATATCTTGCTTCAAATTGCCATTGTTCGTAATCTAAGTCATTATCATCACATCCATAAGACTTTCTTAAACCCCATACAACCTCAGGTAATCCAGGTAATACTTGAGTTCCTAACTCAGTACCATTAGGGATAGACCCTTGATCGTATTTCTCAACATCGTTAGCGTGAATAATAGCAGTACAGCCAACAGGTAAAACATAAAATGTTTGCTCAGTTCCCGTACCGTTAGTAATTACATTATCTCTGTAAAACATTACATCAGACATAAACCCCTCTTCTGCTAAAAATTCAGGAGGCATATTACCTCTAAATTGGAATTGAGTGTTTAAATCATTCGCTCCACCTTGTGCATGTAATTCTCTTACAACTGCTGCATGTTCTGGGTTACCTAATGCACGTTTTTGTACATCTGAAAAATCCATTCTATCAAATTGTCCATGAATTTTATTATACATGAACTCTTGCTTTGTAGGATCGATTTGGAATTCATCAGCACCAGAGTCAGTAAAATACCCAAACAAATATGGATCTACTTGTTGTTGATTTTTATTTGTGTCTAATGCACCTTCACAAGCAGTTGCGAATGTTGTACGAATAGTTTTTACAGCTTCTTTAATCTGTCTCATAATATCTTGCTCACGTGCTACATAATTGTAATTCCCGTAAGAATAATATGATTTGATACCAAAAGAAATATCTTGATAAGTTACTGCAACTTTTACAGTATCACCATTGATTGCTGTTACATCACATAAAGTTGTACCCGTTGAATTAACAACAACACCTGCATTTTTTAAAACAGGAATAGCAGCACCATTTTGAGAATACGCCCCGTTTACAACATCGCTTAAAGATGCAGGTGATAAAATACCACTACCACGTGAAATTAACGCAGCATCATCCAAAAACATTCTATAAGCACCATCATTTGACAGTCTTAATAATTCTTTATCTAAGTGTCCGTCAGTATAATTACTGATTAATTGATTAATATTTGTTGCTGTATTAGCCATTGTATTAAAATTAAATGTAAATAATAAAGTTTTTAATAATTGTTATCGTACAAATTATTTTCATGGCTAACGTACCATTTTATATATATGTAAAATATTATTGTTATTGCTTAAATCTTGTAAGAACTTCTTAACTCTTCAATACCTTGTTGATATTCTTTAGACCCATTAATTATTTTCTTACCATTTTGAGCATGATAAGCTTTTAAAGTTGCTTCACACTCTCCAAAGGTTGTAGGTTTGCGTGACGCTGCAAAACTTAACAAAGTTGATGATTTACCGTTATTATCCTTAGTTCCCAAACCTTCTTTTTTGTTAGTTGTATTTAATACACTTTCAAATTGTTTAGACGCTAATTCAAGAACTGTAATAGGTTCATTCTTATCATTTCTCTTTGTTACTCCTTCCTCATCTTTAAAGATTAACTTACCTTCTTCCAATGTGGACTTAGAAAGCATTTCATCAATAAATTGTTTCTTAGCAGGATTTAAAATTGTATCAATACCCTCTTTAAATTCTAACTTTGAAATAGCTTTATTAACTAAGTACTCTTTATCTTTATTTGTTAGAGTAGTTTTAAAACCTTGCTCTAAATCTGTTTTTTCTTGCTGTGCTAAGTTTAATTTCTCTAACAAACTATCACGCTCAGCTTTTAAGCTATCTGCACCTGTTAAACCTTTGTCTCGCTCAGATTCTAATGTATCAAGTTTGCTTTTTAAACCAGGAATAACACGAGTAATAAAATCAACTGTCTTTTCATTACCTTCTTTCTCAATTCCTAATGTATCTGCAACTGCTTGATCGATAGTACTTAATTGCTCTCCAAAATGTTGTCCTATTTCCTTGCGAATAGTTTCATCCATCTTGTTGTAATCCTCAGTAGGTTTAACCACAAAGCTTTTTCCTTTAATGATGTTAATTGCCTTTTGCAAATTCTCATCATCATTTAATAAATCTTCAATAATGTCTGTTTCCTCTGCCATTTCTAACGTAAAATTTTAGATACTTAATTTAATTGTTGTGTTTGTGTTTTATTCGTATTCGTAAGGATCGTTAATTAACTTAACATTAGCAGCTCCATATTCAACCTGTAATTGTTTCTCTCTTACATTCACTGCAATCTCTCCATTTTTCCAAATAGCTACTTTATGCACCTGTGATTGTCTAAACATTACTAACTGCTTTGCTCCTCTGTCCTCTCTACCTAATACACTATCAAATTGAACTCTTTGAATTTCATAGACATAACAATCTTCTCGAGCTGTTTCAGAAATCATGTAATCAGTTTCAATATTTGCAGGTACTAAATTACTAATGTTTTTAGCTTTTTGCATTTCTGCCTTAGTGCGTCTTTTACGCTTAGGCTTCTGTGTTGCTGTCGGTTTCTTCTCCTCCATTATTATTTAATTTAAGTTGTGTTAATTCCTTAATTTGTTCTCTTAATTTACTAACATTTTTCGCGTCAAAAGGTTCATTTTCTAACTCTGTACCTGTTTTACGCTCTAATTCACCTACTAAACTACCGAAATTAGCTTTCAATGTTAAATCTTCAGTAGAAATTGGCACACCTGCTTTTATTAAATCTGCAATCTCCATAATACTCATGCTTGGAAACGGATCTAATGCAAGTAATATTTTTTGTTTCTTAGCCTCACTTGGTGAATTCTTATATTTAGTATCAATTACCTCCTCAATTAAAGATAATACATACCCTTCACTAGCACCAATTTCTTTAGCTGTTTGTAATTCTTGCTCTAATTCATCAACAGATTTTAAGAAAAAGCGGGTACCATAGTTTATATTAATACTTACATCCTCTTTATCGTATCGCATTAATGCAATGGTTTTATATACCCACTCTTCCAATGACTCAAAGTTCTTTTTAATCTCTAGGATTACATCTAACTGCCCCTCGTATTGTGAGTTTACTTGTTTCTCATTCTTAGCACTATCATTACCCTCTGTTTGTTGAGGTGATCCAACAGTATTAGCAAATATTTTACCTTCTCTATACTCAACATCTTCTGTTAAATGTTTTAATATATTAACATCAGGTGTGATTATTTCTAAAGGTGTTGGAATGTCTGTTTCTCCCTCCTTTGGCGGTCTCCTGCTAATAATAGTACCAAATAATCTAAAGTTCTTTTTGTTTTTCTCTTGGTAAGGTCTATTAAAGTAATTCCTTTCTAAACCATTATATCCATTATCATTATTAAGTACATAATTAGTAGCACTAACATTAACACTTCCCCTACTATAACCAACTTCCGCATTACCTGTTAAATTAGTATTTACAATATCTGTCTCCTCATAATCTTCGTATGTTTCATCATCTTCTAATACAGACAGAAATGGATACTTAGCGTATAAATCTACATTCTCCTTACCTACATCTGCTGTTAATAAAAAATCACAATCCCCTAAAGAAGCATTTAAAGGAACATCTTTTAAAAATAAATTATCATTACTAATGTTAGAGGTCCAAAATTGGCGAACAGGTGTATAACCTAATTCGTGATACATTACCTTTTCGTTCCCTTCACTATCTAGTAATATATCCCCTTTATGATCAACTAACGCAAACTTTTCACTATCAATTAACTTGTATTTTTGTTCCCCTAAATCAATTACAATCCAATTTACAGAAGCGTCTATATTTACAGAGGCATCATGTACATTTATCACATTAATAAAGTTAATAAACGGATCTGGCAAACTCCCTTTCTGCTCAATAGGGTAATCAATTCCAACAAAGCCATTAGGGTTTAATTTAAAGTACTTAAAACCCTGCTCACTAAAATAACTTTTATACTTACTTATATAGCTTAAAAAATCAGTCTTATTATTGTCATTAGCAAAAACAAAATCCCTTCTACTATCTGCACCGTAAAACACTTTCTTAAACCTCCTATAAATATTATTGGTTAAAGATGTACTTACTAAAGGATACTTAATTAACTGCTGAAACAATTCAAATTTATCATCGTTTTGAGCAATATCAGAGATATACCTTAACCACCCTTGAAAAGCTACGTTGTCAGAAGGCTTTGTGATAGAAGTATCTAAGTGCATTTGTAACCTTTGTTCGTGAAAACAGGCAGCACTTAAATTATTTCTGTTTATCGGATTCTGTATTATCTCCTTTAATTGACTTTTTTCTAAGACCATTTTTTGTTAATTCAAATTTTTCATCGTCTAATTTTATTAACCCTTTTGCATTGTTTTTAGATAATAATATCTTTTCTGCATGGTCAATAGAAGTAACTTCCAAAGTTTTACCCTTAGAAGTTACTAATTTAATATTTATCTTAGTTTTTGCCATTACGCATTAACTAAAGATGTGAAATCAAAATCAATCGGATTAACCAATCCTTTAGAGAACCAGTCAGATCTTTTGAATACAAATATCATTTGTGAAATATTAGCATTAACATTACCATTAAACACAGGTGTTTTTTGGATAAAGAAAGAGCTAATCTCAATAGCTGCACCATCACCATTACTTAACACAAAATCTGACCCACCTAAGTAAACGCCAATTCTAGAAGTTTCGCACTCATAAGCTGCTAAAGCATCTAAGACTTGAGGAGTTGGATTACGTAAATCGAAAGACATCTGATAAAATCCCTCACCAATATAATCTACTGTGCCGTTGTAAACCTCATTACTTCCTGCCCCACCTACTACTGTTGGCTCTGCTGGTGTAGCCTCTTGATTGTGTACAATTGGTGACATTTGCACTTTTGTATCATCTGATGCTGCAATAGCTGCAATCCATTCTGATTGATCTGTAATATCTGTAAATGGTTGATCTACTTGTTGAAAAGCGATTTTACCAATTTGCCCAAACTTAGCAGGACAATCTAAATCAATTAAATCAGGAATTACTGCGTCCAATGGACATTGACATGTTTTAACTGCCATAATTATTATATTTAAAATTAAACGTTTAATTAAAATTCATTAATCACAAACTTTATATCTATCTGCAAATTCATCTTTAAATTTAATCTGAACTTGATAAATTAAGTTGTTTTTAGGAAACTTTTGACTACTACTCTCACCTGTTAAGATTACATTTTGTTTATTTAAAATATACTCTCTATCAAGGTTGTTATTTGTTAGTTTAATATCCTTCCCTTTAAGATAATGTAAAATACGCTTAAATAGTTCGTAGTCACACTTAAACACGTTTAAATCGTAGTTTTGTACACCTTCGTTATAGATCGTTTCTTTACGACTGTTAGAATACTGTATTTCTTCTATGTTCTGCTCTAGTTCAGTGTTTACAACTTTTCCAAAATACCTACAACTATCTAACCATTCAAGATTCTCTAAATCGAACACTTTTAAGCTTTCATTATCCTTTGTGTACTTCCAATTGTTAAATATTCCTTTGTTAGTAACCTCTAAATAACTTGTACCGTCTTTATTATCACATGTATCATCCTTTAAATTAAAAGGATAAGATTGTAAAGACTGTTCTAAGTCAATATTCCAAACAACAAATTTATAAGTTCCTGCACCGTATAATGTGTGTATCTTCTCCCAATCTAAACGATACCCTGCATATCTTGGATAATTTGAGCTAAAACCTAAATCAAAAGTTTCACCCTCATTACTACTCAATAGAGCTACTTGTACAAAATCACTATTAATGTCTTGCTTGAATAACCTAAAATCAGCAGATGTAACTGAAGGGTTAAAATTGAACAAAAAACTATTGTTATCACCACTCACAGCAGGAACAGTAAAACAATCAGTAGTACAATTGCTTGTGTCAATAAACGTACAAGGCACTAAGCCAATAATTTGTGTCGCTATACTACCATTATTAAACGGTACACACTCATCAAGAGCGTTTGTACCGTAAAAGTCTATTAATCCGTCACCTGTAAATGTTGTTGTTGCCATATTACCCCAAACCTAAAGTTACAATTGTTATTTTGCCATCCCATTCTGGATTGTCAACGATAAGTTTTGTTTTCAAGTCATTTTCTATCTCTAAATATTGTTCATTCATATCTGATACATTTGCCCTGTATTTAAGCCAATAGTTTTTAAATATAAAGTCAACTTGTATATTCTCATCAAAAAAACCACCATCTAACGTAATTCTAGCTTCTGATTTTATTTCTAAATGCGTAATTGTTGATGTAGATACGTCAACTACCTTTCTTTGTTTAGTCATATCAACCAACACACGAACATATATTTCTTGTATTGAAGGGTTTAATATTCCCCCTATTTTAAAACCGTTTGCGTTTGTTATTTTTAAGCTCATAATTATAATATTAATGGTGTATTAGGTTGATAACATGTATCTGTTTCTATTATTTGTGCAGTATAAACGAAAGCAACCTTATTAAAAGAACATTTATTTACATAAGTAACACTTGTGTCTGATTCAGCTTGTGAAAATATTTGTTTTGTAGGACCTGCAAAGAATGTACAATACTCAAATAACGTGTCCTTACCTACACTTCTATTGGTATCTAATCTTACAGCTTCAATGTCAGATGTAGCAGCAATTAAACACCTTGTAAACCTTACATTATCTGTTAATTGATCTAAATATACTGCGTAGTTTGAGCCTCCAATAATTGTAACATCCTCTGCAATTAAATCAACAGTATTACCCACTGTATTAGTTGTGAATAAACCGTAATTTCCCCCTGTTAAACTTCCTTTAGTAATCCTTAAAGTTGAATCAGCAAATACACCAACGGCGTTTCCTCCAGTAGATGTAATAAAACAATTATACAATCTAACTAAAGCATCAACCCCCTCAACAAAAACGGCGTAAGCATTACCAGCGTTAGTTGCATTTATTATACAGTTTTGGAAGTTAGCTTCTTGACTTTCTATTAAAACTACATTTCCTAATATAGAACTTGTAAATACGCAATTTCTAAAAAAACACCCGGAAACTTGATCTTGAATTCTTGCTACGGGTTGAGTTAATCCATTCCAAACTCCCCCTATAACCCTTAACCCCGATTGATTAGTAGGAAATGTATTGCTATCTATAATATTTTGTGATCCATTACCTGTAATTAACGCACCTCTTGCGTTTATAGTAAGATTTCTTTCTCCAATAACAATTCTCCCTGTCAATCTGCACCCTGAAATATCTAAAGTAATACCTTCTTTATTTAGTACAATGCTTTCTGTGTAATCACCGCCTAACGCTTTTACTATACCTCCTCCTGGTACTGCTGATATTGCAGAGGCAAACGTAGAAAAACAACTCGATTGATCACCATTTTTACCTGTAACTAATCCGTCAGGTGAAACATACACAATATCTTGTGCTTGATCTCTAGGTTCATCAATCTTGTTAAACATTGAATCGTTTAAATCTGTTCTTGCTTCTCGATCTAATGCAGGTGTAATTAATTCAGTTGTATTATCAGGTATATTTGTATTAATTGTTGTCTGATTTGTTGCTCTGTTATTTATTGCCATATTATTATATTTTAACTATATCCCTCTGTATAACTATTATTCTTATAGGCTTTTTCAATTACTGCTGCTGTTTGTATTTTATCTAATCTAGCTGTAACTTTTAAACATGTAAAATCCTCCCCGAATGTATTTTTTATCTTCACGTTATCTAATACTGCTGTTAATGTTGCTGTATCAACATCAATTCTGATTAATTCAGCATAATACCCAACTTGCACAGATTCCCACATACTTTGCTCATTATCTCTTAAATTGTGAAACCTATAATACTCACCTTGTGCATTGTTATTAGTATTTAAACCAAAATAAGCGGTTAAATAGTTCTCTATCGGTGTATTGTCGGGATATGTAAACGGTGCAGCAGGATCAGCTAAGAAATCATTTAAGTTATCTTCTTCAAAAGTTGCTACTACTAATGTTTTTGCATTGCTTAATATTACACCTACCTCACTTGTTCCTGCTTCATTATAATATTTAATCGTTGTTGGCGGTAGTGTTACCTGTGGATCTGACGGATTGTTTTTAGATAAATTGTAATGCCCTAATTGAAATACAGGACTAATCCAATTGTTTGTAAACTCTAATTCTCCCACAACTGTATCTTGAATGTAAGTAGCTCTTGTTTCTTGCACGACATTCTCACTATCTACCCAAGTACCTAATATTTGAAAAGGATAAACAACGTCAATTGTCCCGTCTAAATTATCTGTAAAAGTAATATTTTTTCTAGTATCAGATTGTAATAAATTAAAGTCTCTCTCAATTGTTACGCTACCTCCTACAAAATCACTCACAGAAATAGTATAAGACTCTAAAACACTATTACCTGCTCTAATTCTAATATTTATAGATTGTAAAGTGTTTATACTTGTGTTTAAATCCTCTATTCTAAATCGACTGATAACAAAGTCATCAATATAACTTTTAACCTCATTGAACGAATCAGCAATACTATCAAGGTAATGATAATTATAATTATACTCTGCTTTTGGTGCACCTGGATAAGTACCAAATATTACCGTAGTATCATCGGCTGCATTAATAGCATCACTTACTTTTAATAATATGTTTTGGTTACCTTTATTTGCTGTTCCATCTGCTACTGATACCCAAATAGCATAAGCACTTGTTACTGTTCCTGCTGCTACATTAAAATTAATTGTTGCAGTTGATCCACTAAAACCGCCTGTTACATTTGTTAATATTGTACTAGATGAAGGTGTACTATCTAATTTTATTTGTACACTATCAAAATTATAGTTTTCTAATTGGGT
>Ga0098044_1002009_pt1 | contig 10608 bp, 9 predicted proteins | sample 10_taG_FD_75053 | JGI IMG/M metagenome (GOLD analysis project Ga0098044, IMG submission 75053) | Marine viral communities from the Subarctic Pacific Ocean - 10_ETSP_OMZ_AT15264 metaG | ecosystem: Environmental > Aquatic > Marine > Oceanic | place: Pacific Ocean | collected 2015-01-16 | reverse complement strand
TGGTTAGGAGCTAATGATATCTGAGAATAATCAGCAGTATTTGACCAATATGGATTATCTATTTCTAACCCAAAAGGACAGTTAACAACTGTTAGGGCTGTGTTGTCTACAGCCCCTATACCATCCCAACATGTATACAAAGGGAAACCACCATACTCCGCACAGAAACTACCACCAATTGAGCTGGTGGTACTTTGTGAATGACCAAGGTTTGCTATGGTTGGAACACCACCAGGAGTTCCTGGTGCTGTACTAGGTAACCACGTACCATCATGTATAGGTTTGTTCCCTGGGTCAATCTGTGCTGTAATTTGTAGTGCAAATTTTCTTTCCTTACCTATTAGGGTACCACTATTATTAGTCCAGCTTCCATCAGCATTACCTTGACCACTCCATGGTAGTATTCCACCAAGTCCGGGTATTAGTACAGATTTAAGTTGTCCTCCTGCTGCTGTGACCGCTGAATAGGTTGCCCAATGTTGCATATAAGCTTGAGTGTATTCTGGTTTTGGGGAATTTCCATCCCACCCTTCAAAATAATTAAATCCAGCACCATAATTATTAAATCCAATACCTCCAGCATATGGACCAATATTTCCATAATACTTTAAAAAGTCTGAATATACTCTATCCCAGGTTACACCGGCTGGTGGTGGTGGGTCAAAAAAACATCCAGCTCCAGGAACACCTTGTGGGTCCGGGTATGCCACCATAAAACCAGAGTCATATTCGTTTAGGGCTATATAATTGTCAGCCAATGCAGAACTGTGGTCTATAAACATAACCACAATATTCTTATCTGATACTAATGCCGGACCTACACCAGCACCCGTTACTTTAGAAGGCTCTCCTGGACAAGTTACATTACCAACTGCCACACCATTTAGTATTTGATTTACATTTTTAGTTGGGGAGAATGGGTTCCGCCTATCAGAATTTGAACCATATAGGTCGTCATATTGTCCATTACCTTTACCAACATCAAATATATAGAAATTATTTGATTGAACTTGAGAAGAGGTGGTGTTATTGGTAAAATCACCCGAATGCACTCCCATACATCCAATACATGAATTACAGTTAGTGCCCCCTAGGTTGGTGTTAGTCGCGTTTGCTTGTCTAACAAGTCCGGTTTGGTATATGCTTGCTGGCCATCTCACATACATCTCATCTTGACTTAGTATGTGGTACTCATTACCTTGCCAACCCCCAGCTGTTAATGTTTGTGTATATGCGGTTGCTGCGGTATATATGATAGAGACATCCTCAGCATCATAAGAACCTGATAGGTCGTATATGAAGTAAAGGTTAGCGTCTGCGTCTATTGTGTTAGGACATCCCCATTTAAAACAAACGGCTTGACATGCCGCTAAGGATGGATAAATACCACTTGGGTCTTGGGTACACCCCGCTGGGGTACAGTTATAATTGGCCATAGATTAAAATATATATTTCATTTTATTTATAAAAACGCATTAGATGCGTAACATGTTATAAATAAATATCCCAAACTTTTGATTTGGGATATCTCTAATGGCTATAAAATATTAAATTTAATTATTCCTCTTCTAATATTAGTTTTAAGTGTGAGTTCCAAGTGATTCCGTTAAAGGTATATGGCCCTTCATCAACCGATAAAGCAATAGTTCCGTCACTATATTCTGTTACGTCCATTGTAACCGACCAATACATGTCATTTCCGTTACATGGGTGAAAAACTAAGTTAAGTGTTATGGTCCCATTTGGAGAATAACTGTAACTAACTATGTTGTAAGGATTCCACATTTCGGTGAAGTTCAACGCGTGATTTGGTGTAGCGTTTCCGTTCTTTGGATATACGGTTGTGAAACAGTATCCTTCTACCCCATTTGTTATTGGGTATCCATTTGAGTGGAATTGTGAGAATTGTACGACTCCGTTTCCAATGCCGTTATGATATCCAGGAATAGAAACTATTTGTTGTCCTGTCCAATTAGTTGTTACATAAGAATATGAGGTATCCATATGTGAATTCGTTAATTCTGAACAATTAACTGAAAACTCAGCTCTTTTTACCTTATAGTTCTTACCTGCTCCAGCAAAGGTTTGTGAAGGAGATAAAATTGTAACCCCTCCAGTGGATGTGCCATTATCAATAACTAATCCTTCGTTCAATAATTCTAGTTCGTTTCCTGTGCCATTATTGGTAACAATTGTATCACCGTTGACAATTAATGTGTCCGTAGTATTTGTTGTGGTTTGTGTTGTTGGGTTGTTGGGAATTGGTGTTAATAAGTCCTCTTCTTTTTCACAAGAAGATAAAATTATTAATCCGGTCAGAAGGTAGAGGATTGTTTTTTTCATAATAGCGTGGTGGGTGTTAAAGTTAAATATTCAGTTAATTATAATACAAAGATAAGTAAATTTTATTAAACTACCAAATTTTATCTGGTGTTTGTTGGTGATTAATTAAATCTTTTGTTGGTATTAATAATATACGTAAATTTATCTTTGTAGTTACACTTTAACTATTAAAATTTACTCGTTGCTGGAACTTTTGCCATTTCCTTTGCGTATACGTGAAGTTTTGAACAGAGTGTTTTCATAGCAACGTCTACAAATTCTTTCGGTCCAATCCATTCTTTCCATCTTCCACCCTTTTTGCCATTTGCAAGTATATATTGTACTGATGCTTCTAGTTCATCTATATTATTGGAGCATTTATATCGAATACTTCCTTTGTTGTCAGTTAAGCCTATCTCTATACCTATTATTTGTTTCCCTGATTTATCACGTATAGGTTTTGGGTTGTCTCCTGATGGTTTTGCTATTGTTACACTAGCTATTAATCCTTTCGAGAACAAGCCGCCTTTTGTCTTTTGTTTGTCTCTAGTCTTTTTATCACTATATATATTAATTTGTTGTCCTGATAATTTGTTGTTGTAGTAAGAGTCAAAATCTCTTTGTGCTTTTTTTATTTTTGCGTCATCTCTTACGTTACTCTCCTTATTTTTGTCATCTTCACCCTTCTTCTCCCAAGACTTTATTTCAGCACGCTCTCTAGTAAAAGCGATTATTTCCCCCTCACCATCATATAATACTTCAAAATCATAATTTTCCTCTTCTGCACCCTTTCTCATCTTTTCTAGGTCCTCCTTAGGAATTGCTTGCCATATCTCATAACCTAAAGCCTCTAAATCGGCCTTTTCTTTTTCGTAGTTGGGATTCTTTTCTACAACAACCTCAACCTCTTCCTCTTCTTGTTCGGTAATTAATCCTCCTTGGGTATTTTTATATGTTTCGTGTAGCCCTAGGATTCTATTTTTTTCTTCTTCGGATATTTTAAAAGGATTTGTCATAATATATGTTTATTAATAAATATACGGTAAATGTAGAATATTCCAATATAATATTGTATCTTTGTATCATGAATATATACCTATTTGATTTTGACAATACGATTGTCAACCTACCCTACCAAGAAAGTATTGAGTACCTAGACCAAAAAGAGAGTCTTGACCCTAATCTTAATTTCACCGGAATAGTAAATACTAGAAAAGATTATGTAAAATATAATAATTATGACCCAGATGGTTTGTTTATTTTATTATCTAATAGAATACATGAAGTTAAAGAACCATTAAAACTTTTACTTAATAAATTCGGTTATTACTTTGACGACTATTATTTAATACGTGATGATGACCGTAGTAAGGGAACTCGTGTAAGAAAAATTTTAGATAAATATAAAAATTGTAAATCTATAAAGTTCTGGGAAGATAAGGACAAACATATTGATTCTGTAAAAGAGACAATGAAAGGTTATCCAGAAATTAAATTAGAAATTATTAAAACCAACTAACATTCTATAGGGTCTACACCTAATCTTCTTAAATGAGCATTAATAGTGGTATCACCATGACCGATTTCTGTGGCTAAAGTTACTTCACCACTAGTCCCTAGCCATTTGTCCATCCAACCAGGTGTTAAATCAGCAGTTAGCTTGTCACAAGCTATTTCATAGAAATCCATACCATAACTTCTTTCTAGTTCCGCACTAAATTCTTCAAAGTCAGCTTTGTCACGTAATTGATTTAAAATTCCATATACTGTTTCTTCTGAGTAACCTAGATTATTTCTTATTGTAGCTTCCATAAACTCGTCAGCTAAACTATCATATCCTGGGGTTTGAGAAACAGGACTAAAACAAAGTTTAACATATTGGAAGTCATCAAAGTAAGGATGGTTAGGGTCAGTAGGAACTTCTTCTCCACCAGGTAATATTGAACCCGGCTCAATTGTGCTATACTTTCTATTTATATTGGTTTTATCGAGTATTGCCGGTACACCATACTGTAATTTATTAGGACCTGTGAATGTAGCAATATTTTCCAGTACAACATCAATAGCTTCATTAATTCTATCATCCATAACTTGTCGATTACGGCTGTGACTTCCAGTTCCAGATGTACCCGCTTCTAGAGTAATAAACGGTCTATCACCCCTCATACCGTACAATAGAAGATTATAAATATTACCCCAGAACAGTCTATCACCAGACCGTCCTAAAGGAGCAATCTCAGATTCACCACTTCTAAAGTTTATGGTTACACACTCTTCTTTTTTTACTATATTCCTGCTCTGTTCATTTATTACGGATGTAATTCTTTTATCTTTAGACTCGGTTAAGTGTAACCCTCTAATTCTATTCTTTTCTTCTTCCGTTAAGTTAAATAAATTTGCCATTTTGTTTTTATTATAAATACTCTCTTATTTTATCTTTTCAATATTTTCAGACGGTCTATCTGATAAATCTATTAATTCTTTATTATCCACAATCCACACATTATCAAAAATGGGAATCATATTTCTCATATTATCTCTAACTTTTTGGTGGTATTGTGCTACCATATCGTCTGGTAAACTTCTTGGTCTTTCATCGTTTCTTATTTGTGCTAATTCTAATGGTGTTCTAACGTACACAAGATTGGTCATCATTCCTGAGTCTTTTGCTATTTTATGAACATCTTTCATAACTTGTTCTTGCCCACCACCTGCATCATACACCACATTAACTGACTGGTCTCTGTCCATCGTTAAGAAATTTTTTAAATATTTTACTGTAAGATTACGTGGGTCCGAAGTTGTATATGTCATGTCTAATATCTTTTGGTACCCTTCCGGTGTGGATATCATTTCTTGCCATTGGTCACCCCACAGTTTTTTTGCTGTCATTACCCTTACTTGGTCTACATTAAAATACTTAACATTATCTAGATTAATAAGATTATTAGTTATAAAACTTTTTCCAGCACCAGGACCTCCAGCAATAACCACAAAATTATTAGTAGCTTGGTCAAAGTTGACCATTTTTTCTTCCTTTAGTACTTCTTTACGAATAATATTCTTAATTATATCTCTCATTATTTATAAATATCGATGGTTTTTAATTAATTTTTTTATTATATTTGTGTATTAACTAAAAAAAATACAAAATGAATAGACCTCTAATGTTTATTAATAATAATCTTATTGTGGAACAACTTAAATCTCGAATCTGGGAAGAGTATCAAAAAGTTAAGGGTGGTGATTTTCCGTGTTGGTATAAAGGTTTGAGTCCAATAGAGAAAACTGCGTGGGATGTAAAGTTTAGTGAGATTAACGACTAGTCCGGCGCCGGTAGTTCTACTTCCCAATCTTCTTCTTCCTCAGGTTCTTCAGGTTCCCCACATATCAGTTGGAAATCGAAAAAGAGGTCGGCCTGTGCCCCCATCTCAATCTCAACTCCCGCGTAGTCATCTGTCTTACCCAATAACTTTTTCACTGTCTTATTTTTCAACTCTTCGTAAAACACCTCAAACTGAGCACAAGTCATCTTATCAATTTCCCATTTGTCTTGGAATTTCTCATCTGTACATGCATGCATTGCTGCATAGTGGACCCATATCGCATATTCGTTTCTCACAGCTTCCATTGCTTCTGTGTCCGAAGTAAGTGGCATTTTTCTTGGTCCGGACCTTCCCGACATCATAGGGTTTGGTCTCCAACCGTTCCACCAAGCTTTTTCCAATTCTTTTTCATCGAAATTGTTCTCTGTTAGGTTATGTTGGGCGATATAGTCCTCTTTAACGTGTTCCCAGGTAAATACCGTATTATTACAATCAGCAATGCTAGTTTGGACTAAGGCTTTGATTCCTCCAATTCCAAAAAAACTATAAGTGTTATTAGCCACTTTAACACCATATTTTGGCCAGTCTTCCATAGCTTCCCCCCAGTCTACAAATGTTTCAATTCCTGTCCAATCTCCAAACATCTTTATAAGAGAACCAGTATATTCTGGGTCATACCATACGGCTTCTCCTATCCAAATTAACGCTCTTAAAAAACCACCTGCTATCGCCCATGCCTTTTTGAATACGTCATCTACAACATCACCTATAAATGGGAAATACGCTTTTAAATTCATTCCACCAATAAATTCGTCGATTTGATTAATCAATGGTTTTATCTTTGTGAGTAGAGATTTTGGTATTAATTCTTTTAGTAGGGATAGTTCGTCACCAATAACTTTTGCTAAAGCTTTCATTTCTACCTGTATCGCTGTTTTAGTAAGTGCCTTTCCACTCTGTAATGTTTTAAACATTGCTTTGAATATTGGGTTTAGTAATTTTCCTAGTGGTTTGAAATAGTGCTTGACCGCTTCTGCTCCAGGTATCATTGCCATCGATAATTGTAGACCCGCCATAAAATAGTCTTCTTTATCCCAAATATATAATATAGCGTTTACAATATCTGCTACAACAGAAATTACACAACCCAGTCCTGGTAAAAGAGTTCCACACATAATAAAACCCAAAAAAGATATGATATCCAAGACAATATGGTAACCATCTTCAGTAAACCATTTCCATACTTTTTTTGCGTTATCCCATAACCAGGTTGCTGCCTCTTGAATGGTGACAGTCCAGTCAGAACTCATTTCCCATAAATGTCTCAATATCTCTTTAAAAGGATTGGGTAAGTCGAAAGGTAATGATAACCACGTTTCCATATAAAAGTCGTCTTTAGCTTTTTGCTCGGTTTCTTCTTGTTCTTTCTTCTCTACTGCTAATACATGTTCTTCACGTTCCAATTCTGCTCTTTGTACATCTGCTTCCCGTTCAGCTTCGGCTTCACCAGCTATTATATTATCCGGGAATTGACTGCCGTCATATATATACCACGAAAGCCCAGTTAATACATCACAAGTTGCTCCACAACAAGAAGAGAACCCAATACCAAGATATTGCAATATTTCTGACCCATCTGCATCAATATTTGAATTATAAAATTGGAGTGCTTGTTCATAAGATTTGTTACATCTACCAGCAAAACTACTGAGGATTGTGTGGAGTGGTTTAAGTACGGTTCCACTAAGCCCTCCCGTAAGTTGGCTGGGTGCAGCATATCCTGTTCTTTCTTTGAATTCTTGTCTGGTTAATCCTCCACCATATACCTGTATTAACAACAAAACCTCCTTTGCCGCGTTTGTGATGGATTTGCTGCTCTCTGTGGCCAGTATTTCGGATATTCTCTCTGGTGGACACTCAAGGTGAGTTAAAATTGTAAAACAGTTTGATTGGACCTTGCTGGTCGTTTCATCAGATACTTGTTCCTTAATAACCTTATTTACATCTATAGCTGCTTTGGTCAGAAAATTAATTAATTCTGACTCTTTTAATAATATAGTTTGTTTATTATTCATTTTTATTACATTCATTATGACACCACAATATCATTGGGGTTATAGTTTGTAGGGTCCAAGCTAATTCCTCTTTTGGGATTTTAGGGTCTCCAGTCCTCAATTCTTTACCGTCTCCTAATAAGGACATTAACCATTCTGATAACTTCTTGTGTTCTGGTGTTCCTCCATATGCACCATAACCACTCTTAGTATACCCACCTTTTAGTACTTCTAGAAAAATTTCTGAAGCTATACCCCCATAATTATAGTCGAACTCATATTCCGGAAGGTCAGTTGCTTTTCCTCTTAAGGTATAATGTACTTTGTCGTGATAGGTGGAACCTACCCATCCCGACACTCCTTTTTCTATTTCTCTAGCATTTAATTTTGTCTGCTCTGGTGATTTTCCTTTTAGTGAATCCATTATACATTTCATACAGATACCTTTATTGTAGAATTTTACTATAGACTGTACCGGCTCACTATCCCATAGCATTTTGTGTCTCCAGTTCCACCCATGTGTTCCTCTTAGATAGGGAACTTCTTTTCCTGTGGGAAATTGTTTTGCCATAATATTTGGGTAGTGTTTTTCACCAAAAATTTCCTGTTCAAACTTATCTTTCATATTATCTTTATAGTATTGTAGGAAATGGATTCTATTAACAAAGGGTCCGACTTTTCGTATGTCTCCCCAGTTTGGTTCCGTCTTTTCTCCTGTAAGGCCTAACTCATTTTTCGTGGATACTGTAGTATACGTTTTGGATTTTTTAGAATGTTCTTCACCATCCACTTTAATTCCAATTTCACCTGCAGAAGTATTAGCATCATATCGCTTATTTAGTAACTCTACCTCATAACCCCGTGGAATTTCTTCTGGTGTGTCTATACTTTTGGGTAATGTTTGTTCTTGTATAGTTCTAACCGTAGTAGAAATTAATTCTATTAATGCAGATTCTTTTATGTTTATAGTTTTTTTCATAGTTAACATTCTTCTTCTTCCTTTGCTGACAGAAAATAAATTAACATATCAAATTTTTCCTGGTCGTTTAATGCGTTATACATAGATTCAAATTTAGAACAACTAGTTAACCATGGACCATAAGTGGCTCCTTCTGTCATTTTTTTACAACCCTTCATAGCTGCATATTGTGTATACATCACGCTTTTATTCTTAAGTACTTCCCACGCTTCTGTATCACCACTAGCTGGTAAATTACGTGGTCCCGACGCACCCCCTTCAATCTGTGCTGTCGGCCTCCATCCGTTCCACCATGCAGCCTCAAGTTCATCTTCATCAAAAAACTCTAGATTATTTTCTGCCATCCATTGTTCTTTAACGTATTCCCAGGTATATACCGTATTATTACAGTCAGCAATACTAGTAGTAACTAAAGCTCTAAATCCACCCAGTCCAGTAGAGTCATAAATTGAATTGGCTACTTTAACCCCCCATTTGGTCCAATCTTTCATCGCCTCACCCCAACTTTCTAAAGTTTCAAATCCTGTCCAACTACCTGCCATTTTTAATAAATTACCAGTAAATTCTGGGTCATACCAAACCATCTCCGCAAATAAGAACAACGCTCTCATCATAGCACCACAAACCCCCCACAGTTTGCTTAGCCCCTTCACTTTCGTAAAATAAGGTTTTATAGCGGCGTCAGCGGTTGACCACACCTCTTTAGCTGTTTTTACATAACTTTTAGGAAAAAGTGATTTAGCGAAGCTTAGTTGTTTTGGGGTCATACTTTGTCTAGCAGTTTTTGCTATCTTAAATATTTGTGTTTTACTTGCACTCGTTCCTACCTTCCACATAGATTTAAACATAGGCCCCAACACAGGTCTTAATGCTTTACCTCCCCACTTTAATCCCTCTCCAAAAGGTACTATTGAAAAAGCCATTTGCATTCCTGCCATATAGTAATCCTTCTCAACCTCAATATATAAATAAGCGTTTAATATGTCTGCTGCTACTGAAATTGCACAACCAATACCAGCAGTAACACCACAAAATAAGTAAGCAATTACTGAAACTACATCAATAATAATATGAATTGCTGTCATACCTGGTTGTGAGTCTTGTATAGCGTCCATTGCTTTATATGCTCCTCTAACTAAGTCTTCTGGTGTAAGATTACCTCCAGTTATCCCCCCTACTTTACCAGTATACGCGGGATTGTCTGGTTGAAAAGGCATTAGGTGGTCCGGTTTTTGTTCGTGTAACGTAGTTATTGTCTCAGTAATGAGCTCAATTAACTCTGATTGCTTTAATGTTATAGTATTTTTCTTCATTATAATATAAATAGATTAGTAAACATATAAAAACTTTCAAGAATATGTGCTGAATCTCTCTTCAAAAGTCGTTCTGGGAATGTATATGTCCCGTACCCACCTTCTATGTCTGGACCGTTATCAATTAATAGAAAATTACCGTTGTTTTGACCTCTCCCTACCAAAACTAGATAGTCAACTGTATATTCTTTAGAATTTCCAACTCCTGTTACAGTTACCTCACCATTGTCAACCACGGCTTCTCTAAATGGTTTAACCTGAAAGGTCAATTCTGTCCCATTATCGAGTATTTTAATTAAATCTATCCCGTAAAACACATCTCTTTCGTCTCCGGGACACATTCTTAACCATTTTCCAGGTCTAGTTTCTATATTTTTTAAATATTCTAACGCGTCTTCTTCGTTTTTATCTCCTGGGCCAGAACTTCTTTCTATTAGAGCTAAAACTTCTTTATGAAACTGTCCATTTTCATCTAAAAAATCATTTTTTATAGTATTAGACGCTTCAAAAAGCACCATCATATCTAATCTACCGTTTTTCACGGGGTCTACACCTTCTTTTTCCAATTCATTAAGGATTAAAGCTAACACAAAAATGTGAGCGTCCACTTTGTT
>Ga0098044_1002008_pt1 | contig 10609 bp, 15 predicted proteins | sample 10_taG_FD_75053 | JGI IMG/M metagenome (GOLD analysis project Ga0098044, IMG submission 75053) | Marine viral communities from the Subarctic Pacific Ocean - 10_ETSP_OMZ_AT15264 metaG | ecosystem: Environmental > Aquatic > Marine > Oceanic | place: Pacific Ocean | collected 2015-01-16 | reverse complement strand
TACAAATGGTTTGATGATACAAACAATAAAGGATACGATGTTAATATCGTAGGGGTCAGAAATGACAATACAGGTAATCAAGTTACAAATAAGTTTGATGACTGTGTTACTATTTCATATAAGAAAAATGGTAAGTGGAAATTTTTCTGTTTTCCAGCTACCACAGACCCAGGTGACGATTGGATGGAAAAGCCATGGATAGAGGAAAAAGGATGTGCGGTATTAAAACCTGGACAATATAGAGGAAGTCATAAGATTAGATTACACGGTGGAAAATATACTGCATTAGGCCAAAAGAAAGATGTAACAGTTTATAGAGATAGAAATAAAGATGATAAATATGATTTAAATGAATCTACTACTGACACTGGTTTGTTTGGTATTAACATTCATAGAGCAACTTCACATCCCGGAAAGACATCTACATATGTAAATAAATGGTCAGCGGGTTGTCAGGTTATAGCGTCTAATGATGACTGGACTAAATTCTTAAAGATATGTGAAAGAGCTAGGGATATTCATGGTAATTCATTTTCCTACACTTTACTTAACTCAAAAGATATTGTTTAATTTTTTTATAAACACTCTTTACGCTTAATTTTCTTTTTCTTAATTTTTTATCAAAATAAACATTATGAAAATAGTAACACACAAATTTCAACAAACTCCTGAACGCATTTGTTATTTAGTAAATCTGGTTGACCATACAGGGCACCCACTAAAAAGTCATACAGCTTTTAATAATAAAGAAAAGGTAGAGATTGCCGCAGAGTTAGCCGAAAAACATAATGTGTCTACTGTTTTTCATAATTCTGGATTTTCAATTATAGAGGGATGAAAGTAGAAGAGTATTACGAGGAGTTGGATACCGTAATGGTTGGGTTAAGAGAAGCCTATAATAAGAAGGATTTTAAAAAAATTGCATCACATACTAAATCTTTAAATGCTTTGTGGGAAAAAGGTAAAAAAGTGAGAATGGAGTCACCCACACAAGACGATGTTTCGTCAACTAAATCTTAATTTTTTCTTTTCGTAAATTCATGTCGCTAAAGTTTGAATAAATAAAAAAATTTCGTAACTTTATATTAAAATAAAAAATATGAATTTAAAAAGTGAATTTAAAAATTACGCAGTAAAACATCTTAACATCCCGTCAAATAAATTATGGGATTTAGAAAATAGTATGACTCCTTATATTTTAGAGGAGAGAGAAATGAGAGTAACACAAATGGATATTTTTTCTAGACTCATGATGGAAAGAATAATCTGGTGTGCAGGTCCAGTAAACGATATGATGTCTACCATTGTACAAGCACAATTAATGTTTTTGGATACTTTGAGTAATGAGGATGTGGTTATGCATATTGATACTCCTGGTGGTTCAGTTAAGTCTGGATTAAGTATTATCGATGTTATGGATTATATCAAATGTGATGTGGCTACTATTAACACTGGAATGGCTGCTTCTATGGGAGCGGTATTATTAGGAGCTGGGGCTAAAGGTAAGAGAGCTAGTTTACGTTTTTCTAAAACTATGTTACACCAATCAAGTGGTGGAGCAATGGGTAATATTCAGGATGCAAGGATTACTATGGATGAATGGGAAAAAACTAATAAGATACTGTTTGAGTTATTAGGTGGTTATTGTGGAAAGACAACTAAAAGGGTTGCAAAGGATGCTGAAAGAGATAACTGGTTAACATCTAAAGAAGCGCTTGCCTATGGTATTATAGATGAAATAGTCACTACTAAAAAAAAGTAGAAACCATTAAATAGTTAATAAATGTTAAAAGTAGAAGTAAAAAACGGAAATTTAGAAAGAGCAGTTAAAGCAATGAGATATAAGATTAAACGAACTAAACTACTTAAAATAATTCGAGAACAAAAAACATTTACTAAAAACTCACAAAAGAAAAGATTGCAACTTCAAAAGGCAAAGGCAAGAGAGATATGGAAAAGGGAGAATGGTGATTAAAGGGACTTTGGTCCCTTTTTTTAGTGGTGCTATGGTAGTTCTAATTCTTCTGATACTACATAATCAGATAATTTGTCTAGTGGGATATAGTGTCTCTTACTTGGAAAATTACCTGTAATATTAATGTCTACCTTATCTATTTTAGGGTCATACGATATTATAGTAACTCGTTTTTCACCACCGTCAATCTTTATAGTTTTTTCAAATTCACCTCTATTATATCTTTGTGTAAACTCCAGGTCTTTTATGATTTGTTCATACTTTTCTCTATTTTTTAAAATTGTTTCTACATCACCTTCAATATATTCATTACTCTTATCAATAATACGGTCAAGTCCGTGATTAAAGTCTGATAACCCTTCCTCATCCACCTCCCAAGCGTCATACCATACATCATGTAAACCACCCTCAATATGATTTATTTCAGTATCTTCTAATTCAGAGAAATTATTAATTTTTTTATCACCTATTATATATAATAACTGTATATATGTTATATCAAGTTTCCAGAGTCCTTCATTACCACCTTCGTAACTATATTCTAACACTTTATCGGATTGTACTTCCTCTATCATTTGCTTCACTCTTGCTCTCCCAACTGAACATCCGATAGCGTCTAAAAGTTCCCAATACTCATTCTCCCATATATTAGGGAATAACTCCTCCATCATTTCATCAAGTGTGCCTTCATCCATCCAAGGATAGTCATCTGGGTTTTTTCCAAACAGAGTAACTAGATTATTTAATTTTTCTTTATTCTCAGCATTTATATGATAACCAATATATTGTAATTCATCAGCATCCATTTCTTCACAATGGTCACCATCCCAATAACGTTCTGCACCAATATCAAAATACCACTCATCATCATCATCTACATTCATATATTTCCATTTAAAAATGTCGTCAGGTAAATAAAGTGATACTCCCTCCTTATTAAAACTAATGGTGTTGGCGAAAGCCCCATAGCGTTGGTCTGTGTCTAACTCAAACTTGTCTCCCAGAAATTCAGATAATTCCTCTTCTTTTTCATCATTCGGGTAATAAATCATTCTGTAAACTGCTTCAGCAAACTTATTTGTTTTGGAATACTTTTCTAATAAGTTTGGGTCTAATTCTACACCATATTTCATTAAATCAAATGTTGAGTATTTTTGTTGGAACATATCATGTAGGGATGGCTTATCTGCTAAAAACCTATGGGTGTTTAACCAGTTACCATCTTTATCTTTTATAGTCACATCATGACTAGGTAATCCCGGTACTGGTTCACGGTCATCAAATTTCCATTTTTCGTCTGAACGTTTATCTTGTAATATATAAGATGTACCATAACCTTCATAATACTTTTCCCCATCTTTACACCAATCAGCGTCTCCGGCTAACTGACAAAAACTATAATCATCTATGGGCCATATATATTTCCAATTATCATCTTCATAAATTGTTCTTACTCTAATTTTTTTTTCTTGTTCTGTTAAGTGAGTAAGTAAATCTTTTTTTTGGTCATTTGTGAGTTTATCTATACGTTGTCTATATTCTATATAATCTTTAATAATATCTTCTAAGGGTTTTTTTTCTATTTTTGCTCTTCGTTTAAATCCGGCTTTTTGTGCTCTAACTTCGTGTGGTTGGGTATAATAATCGTGAGGACTTAATCCTTCAGGTGAGTGTATATCTCCACCTTCAAGAGCATCAATTATATGTTCAATTTCATGTCGTATATAATCATTTAATATGACCTGAATCTTATAATAATCCTCTGAACCAAACTCAGGACTTAAGGTGAGTAATACTTCAATTTCATCATCAAAATCACCACCTATACTAGCGTCTACTACAAATGTATTATCTTGGCTTGGGTTTTCTAAGATATGTAAAGTAACATTAAACTCTATCTCCCCATTTCTATACTCATCCCCATCTATCCCTGAAACATAATCTGGTAAAACATATAAATCATCTAGTATTTCTTCAGTTTTTAATATATTCAAAATATCTTTAACCACTTGACGAGTGCTACGGTCTGCTTTTCTTTGTAAATAATCGGTGGTATGTTCTTCTATTATTCCACCCTCACTTCCTTTTTTCCCAAAAACCTTTGGTAGGTTTGCTAACAGTAATATATTTTCTACTTGCCCATACCCTGGATAATTATTAATATCAGCAGGGTCTTCTATGATTTGATTAAAAATTTCTTCATCATTCCATACAAAAGGTCCCTTACCAAACCTTTCTCTCATTTTATCTACAAACATTAGTAATCTTTCTGGGGTTAAATTTTCTCGATTATAGTGAAAATCCTGTATTAACTCTCCAATATACTTCATCTCAATCCCTATCCAAAATCCAGAATGTACCTGATAGGCCATCCAATCCAAGTATCTGTAGTCGTTGGAGGGGTCCATCATTGCCAAGTCTATTATTGTTTGTGGAGAAATTGTTCTCCCAGATTGTTCATATTTGTCTAAAATTCTTCTTAATTCGTCTTTATTTTCTTGATGTTCTTTTATGACTTCGTCTGTGTTTTCTTTTCCTTTTCGGTTTTTGAGTCTGTTTATTAACTTATTAAATAAATTTTTGGTATAGAATATACCTACCGACGCTAAAAGACTTTTAAGATATATCCCTAAAGTTATAATATCAAACTCTTCTTGACGTACCAACATCTGTACACTATCTAAAATTGGTATTAGTAAGAAGACATACCCAGTAAGTTCTGCTAATGAGCTCACCACATAACCACTCTTTTCAGCAACCTTTATTGCAATATTTTCAAAATCTTTTAATGTTTCTATGGTTTGTCCTAACGCATTAGATAGTCCTTTTTCTCTTATTAATGCACGTAATTTTTTTACATCATCTACCACTGTAATAGAAAAGTAAGTTAGTGCGGTTAAAAATATTAAAACTATTTGTTCTTCTGAAAGAGAAGGATAGCGTGAGTGAATTAAATCATTTACCAATTCCCATAGGCCGGTAATTCCAAAACCGAATGTTCCTACAAACTTTAACTGGACTTTTAAATCCTCTAAAGTTCGTTGGAAAAGGTCATTTGTTTTATTTTCGATTATTAAATCCATAATTATATCTCTATAGATATAAATATACTAGTTGGTGATGTATTGTACTATTTTCTGGAAACATTCTCCCACATCATCAAAGTCTCTATCGGGAGCTAGTACCTTACCAGTTTTAGCCTTCTTGTTTACTATTAGTACACTGGGCACATATTTGTTATTAGAACTTTTAGAAATTTTTTCCCATTCTTTGGTGTACTTGTCGATATTCTTTACTTTATAGGGGATTCCAGCTTCGTCTAGGAGCTCTTTTAATTCTTGACAATAAGGGCAACTGTCTTGGGAATACACAATTATATCATCCATAATTACTAAATCTCAAACCCTAAATTCATTATCATGACTCTAAGTACTGTCCCGTTGGAAGAAAGATAAGGTGATATTTTTAATTCGAATATGGTAAATGTACCTAATCTAAATGTTAGACTATATTTTTCTTTTTTGTTTCCAGCATTAAAGCCGTTAATCCAATTTATCATAATGTTTTTTTTATTTAAAAAACCCAATTCCTGGTTTATTTTCGCTAGTGATAACTTCTTCACTATAATTATAAATATCTGCTAATGATAATGGTTTGTCAACCTTTTCTTTATTACCTAATTCTTTTAATAGATTATTAGTTTTTTCTATAGATAATTCATCAAACTTATATTCCGATAATAATCTGCCTTTTCTGGTTAATGCACTATCTATTTGCGTTCGGTCTGTATTAAAGGTGGCTACTATTTGAATATTAAGGCATTCCCCTAGTATGCCATCAGTAATATTAAGAATATTAGATATTGCATCACTGTTTGAATGTAGGGTCCTATCTTTTACTATATTCTCAGCGTCCTCAATTATTAGTATTGAATTGGGGTGCTTCATAAGAAAAGGTACGAATCCTGGGTCAGCAAGAGCCAGAGACATCATTGGTGGTAAAAAAATAATTTGTTTGTCTAACTTCTCACATAGATGTTTTATATATGTTGTCTTTCCAGTTCCTGGTTTACCATGTAATAATACTAACCCTTTATTATTCTTAATTGATAAGTCTTTTATAATTTTTTTATTTACCTCTTCAAAATCATCATTGTAATTCTTACAAACATCAAAAGTTTCGCCTGCGGAAATTTCAAAATCTCTGAGTGTAACTCCCATCTCGTCTTTTAGTATTAAACCTATAGAATTGTCTTTAGTATTTCTTACAGCGTTATCTAGAATTTTTTCTATAAATTCTATTTCGTCTTTTTCACCATATAAAATAATTACTCTATGTATCTTGCCCTCATATTCATCTGATAATGTAATTAAAAATTTACCGTGTTGTTTGGATTTATATGTAGTACTTTTTCCTTTGCACACTTTTTCGTTAAGATTCTTATGAACACATTCATTTATCTTTTCTAGATATGGGTTAGTGTCAAACTCTTCATAAAGTGTAGAGTCAAAAACATTTTCGTAATCTAAAATATTAGGTAATTTATTAAATGTGTCTAAGTAGTAATTACCTATCGGGAATGAACCAGAGTATGCCGGTTCATAAAATTGTATTGTATAATTTTTTTTCATTTATAATTAATTAAAAGGGTAAGTCTCCTGGTTCTGCGTATTCTATTTCCTCTGGTGGAGCAATATTAATCTCCCCCAATTCTCTATAAACATAATCATTATTTGTATTGGTATCATCTTTATCTATTAGTTTTATTTCTTGGGTTCGTAAATTTCTTATTTTTATTTCGGGGTTAGTGTAGATTCTTTCTTTCACTAAATAAGTTATTGTTTCTTCTAAAGAGAATATTATTTTTCTCCATTCTTCATCAGGATAGTTATTACATTTTAATTTTGCCTGAGTTAAAGAGAGTGCTTTCTTTTTAGGGTCTATATCATACTCTAATGTGAGTCTTGTGCCATCCTCTCTTCTAAGAGAGATAAGATGACAATCATATCTATCTATGTAACTACCAACACAATGTTTCTGGTAACTACCCTCTTCATTATATTCTAAATCGTTTTTTAAAATTACTGGGTAGTATGTATGAAATTTATGTTGGATGGGTCTTTCCACTTCATCAACAAAAAGAGGATTATATTGGTAGGTTATTTCATTAACTCTCTGTGCTTTTGCTAATTGTGTGGACCACCTTAAATGTTCAGCGTCAAACTCTTTTAGATTTTGTGCTTTTAATTTAACTTTTATATCTTTTTTACCTAACCTTTCCTGAAGATATAAGTGGTCTGAAATATCTTGCGAAAATATAGAGCCTTTTAAAGTCATATTATAAAGTCTAATCACATTATTTTTTTCTATAGATGATAATGATTTTATTGCCTCACTAGGTATGTGAATATGACTATCTCTAATAAAAAGTTCTTTAGATAGTTTCTTAATTGAGTGTTTTCCGAAAGCATCAAAAAAATCTTTATAAACCCAAATATTAAAATCGACGAGGGTATTTAAAAGTTTATTTGAGTATTTGGAGTAGACCTCTCTATTACGTAAGACTGCTTTCCCTAAATTCATTTTACTCTTTCTAAGTCTTTTAATGCCAGGATAATGGTCTATAAGCAGTTTTTTCCCATTATTAGGTAGTTTTATATCTTTTTTAGATAAGAACCAAGGCAATACTATATCATTTAAAATATTAGTTGGGTATTTCGTTTTTATAAAATGAGAAGAGATATTAAGTTCTTCTTGTAGTTTGATTAGGATATCGTGCCACGCGTCCCCAATACTGTCCCGGCTTTTTTCAAACTGTTCCCTATCATTCATTAATAATAAACTTTCAATAATCCCCGCCAAAGTAAGTAATTGTTTATCTATGCCTTTAAAATGGTTACGGTTAATACTATTAAACCACTTGGAGCCTCTTTTCATTTGACTGATGATAAAGAAATCATTTATCTTAGTGTTGAAGGTTAGATGAATATTATTTGATGTTTTCCAATAATAACGTTTCCCTGTTTTTTTACCTTTCGTAAATCCAAAAACAGATAACTTAATTTGATTCTTTTTTTCATTCTTACTCAACACAATCGTAACCCGTCTAACTAATGCATTCACAAAAAGATTAAAGGATTCTTTTTTCCAATATTCTTCACTCACATAACTTTGTTTTTTATCTAGTGTAAAAACTTTTCCATCTGGTATTTCCCACTGAGAAGACATATTAAATAATTCTGTTTTATGTACTGTTGAATCTGACATAAACCGCACATCCTTTCTAGGCCACACATTATATTTTTTATAAGTGTCAACTGCAAAGAATTCAAATTTATATTTTGATATAATTTTTTCCATGTACTAAAAATAAAAAGGGGGAAATACCCCCTTATAATTTAAATGTTAAACATACGATTCTGCGAGTGACCACAGATTTTTATTAATGTTAATTTGTTGGTCTATATTAATAATTGGTCTGAGTTTTTGGAATTTAGCTTTATCGTTATTAAAAACTAACCCACCTTTTACTAATTTTTCTTGTACTACATTGTATATCTTCCAGATAGAATCTCCTTTATCTGAAACTCTCGTATGAGAAAGTAAATCTTCAACGTCCAATTTTTCATTACCTTTTGGCCATCTAGTTAACATTGCTTCTTTACCAAATTTAATTTGTTGTTCCTCATTCAAATTAGTTTGGTTCATTGTATTAATGTTTGTTACAATAGATGGTATTTTTGCAATCATAGAATTGACCACTTTTTGAATTTCGCCCATATTATACCATTGGTGTTTTATTTTTACCTGTTCAAAGGTTTGGTCAGCAATAACTAACCCATTCGAACAGACTAGTCTAAATAATCCAGCATGTAAACTAAACGAATTTCTTCCATCGTGTGAATTGGTTAAAACTACCTCTGGTAGAGAGTCACCTAATTGACCTATAGATTTGTTACGAAATCTTATTAAGTGTTTGGTGAATAATCCTTCTGACACTACTCTGGATTTTCTTTGGGATGCTTGAAAGGGTTCCCATCCTAATTTGTTTAAATCTTCCACTACTTGTAATGTAGGTATAAAACTATATTTGGAGGTAACTCTCTTTGATGGTTGGGTTGTAAAAATAGATGGTGCTAGTGCTTCTAGTTCTTTCTGTGTTAGGGGGTTTAATAAGTCTGCCATATTTGTATTTTTTTAAATTAATTTCTAATACAAATATAAGAATATAAATTGGAATTACAAACTTTATTTAAGTTTTTTTTGTTGTAGATGTAATTAACACTGACAATTGTAGTATTAATGTGGTGATTATAGTTACCTCTAGACATAATATACGACTCGGCATTATCCCGGTAATTAACCACCAAAGTACAAAGGAGGTTAGGACGGCAATCAGTACACACATACCAATAACGGTGAATATAGTTATAAATGCAAATAATTTAGTTGTTAGATAATTCATATATGTTAAGTTTTATTTTTATATTGTCACCGTAAATTGCTTTTTCTAAATCTACTTTAATAGAGTACTCTTTGGTGATTTCTTTTATTTTATTTAGAATTCTTTCTGTGTCGTAGTCCTCTCGTAGTATTTGGTCTGCGTAATCATTAGTAAAATCATCATCTGTTGGAGGATAGGGTGGCACAGTAATATGAATGCCATCCTCTTTACAATGAATATTAACCCCTAAGTCTTTATCTTTCAAAGCTTTTTCTAACACTTCTCTAAAATATTTATTTTCGTACCTCCTAATTCTATATCAAAATTATCTTCCAAAAATTCTTCTATCCAATCATACATGTCACTCAGTTTTTCTTTTATATACCCCCACATATTTTATTTTTTATCTTTACTGATATTAAAAAACTCTTGTATTTGTTTTTCGTTAGGCATCCCAACTTGTTTGTCGCATTCCACACAAAATACTCTTATGGAGTTCTTTTTATCAAATTTAGTTATAGTAGTGGGGTGATTACACTTATCCTGAATGGAGCGAAGTTCTTTCTCTAGTTTGTGAATTTTGTCTTTTAAATTAGAAACTTTTTGTTTCGTTTTCATTTTTTAAAGTATCAGATTGCCCGTAGACAAATTTAACCTCTAGTTCCAAAATATCAGTTTTGCAATTACGCCAAGCAGAACGACCCATACAGACCATAATGCAGCATTTGCTTTTTTTCTAAAATCTGTATTACGATTAACTCTCGCTATTGTACCATCATCTGGATTTAACAATACTTTTTTAATCATTGTTAAATCAGATTGCATCTTTTCTTGCCCTTCTCTAAGATGAACTACATCTTTCTTTACAAGTTTTATCTCACTATGTAAATGTTCATTAGTTAATCGTGCCATACAAATTTTTTTATTATAAATATGCCTCTACTTTTCATTTCGATGTAAAAATACTATAAAAAAAGAATATTATCAATAAAAAACCCCCAAACCTTGCGGATAGGGGGTCTCAGGAAGAGGTTTCAATTTAATTTAGGTAATTGTTAAAGATTGCAGTAATCTTCCTTTCATATATATAAGCGGTTTCCCGCGAACAAGTTTCAATCTTCTGGGTAGTCAGAATCATTTTTGAGTGTTTGCTTGCCTAAGTCTCCACATAGGGATTTTTTTAATAGGTC
>Ga0098044_1002006_pt1 | contig 10616 bp, 11 predicted proteins | sample 10_taG_FD_75053 | JGI IMG/M metagenome (GOLD analysis project Ga0098044, IMG submission 75053) | Marine viral communities from the Subarctic Pacific Ocean - 10_ETSP_OMZ_AT15264 metaG | ecosystem: Environmental > Aquatic > Marine > Oceanic | place: Pacific Ocean | collected 2015-01-16 | reverse complement strand
TTTGTGAAAGCGCTCTCAACTTGAATATACTATGCCTTTGGATTTCAAGCAGTTACGGCCCATAATATATTACGTCTCACACCTGCCGCGATACATGGAGTATCCCTTAGGGCAGCCTGATTCCTCCTGCGATGTTGGCGTTTCGCTATACGAGCTATTGGGCAGGTTGAAGATCGGGTCGTCCTCACGGTTACGTGCCTTCAGGCTCTTGCCCTGGCCGAAGTAGAAGCGCACACCGACTTGCGCAGTGGCATAACTGTTTTTGCCTAGCCGTCCGTCGGCGAAGAGCGACAAGCCCGGTATGCCTGCAAGGCCCGGCATGAATTCAACGTCGGCAAGGCCCGTCGTATCGCGAGTGGGATCGTTTGCCGCCCCGATGCCGAGGCGCAGATTTTCGTCGGGATACCAGTAGCCGGTCAGCGAGCCGTAGTAGCCATCGTCGACATGATGGCCGTTCTGATAGCCTGACTGGAACGCCACGGTGAAAGGACCCGAATAGAATTCGCCTTCGCCGCCGACACGCGCCGCGCTCAGATGCCCGGTCGTGCCGCCGACATTGACGTTGAGATAGCTCGCCGTCACGCCGACAAGGCCGGTGGTGGGTTCGCGCCAGAAGAGATGGCCGCCAATACCGGCAATCGTGTCGCCCCGGCGTTTGCCAACCACGCCGTCAGCCTGAAAGCCGAATTCATGCGAGACCGGCGCGGTTACCGAGCCGCTGAGCAAGCCGCCATATTTGGCGCTCGTCGAGTCCTCGTTCACATATGTCCCGCTCAGCGCTGCTTTCGCGTTCACGCCGCTCACGGCCGGGGCGTCGCCCGCCTGAGCTGTCAGGGTGATGGTTGTCGCCAGCGCGGCGCCGATGGCCATCGCGCAAAGCTTGGAATTGTGTTTCATCGTCCTCTCCCTTGTATTTTAGACGGTGCTGCCGGGGACTCGCGACAGGTCGTTAACGACGGCCATTAAACACTGATTAACCCATAATGTGGAAAAAAATGAGGATTCAGAGGGGATATTGTCATTCGGTGTGCCATTTTTGCATGGCGAAATGGCCAGAGATTTCAGCAACTCTGGCGGCGAATGCCGTACTCGGGAGCAAGCGGGAAAATCCGATTCTTTGAAGACCCTCACCCAACCCTCTCCCAGAGGGAGAGGGCTAAAAGAATGTGCAACTCAATCCCTCTCCCTCTGGGAGAGGGAGGGGCGAGCAGATGCGAGCGGAGGGTGAGGGTCTTTGATGCCTGAAACCAAGGACAAACTCCCTGACCTTGTCGTCCCCAACCTCCGTCTCGTCTTCGTCGGCACAGCGGTATCGCATCGTTCGGCGACGGAGGAATTTCAAAACAGAAACGCCCGCGACGGATTTCTCCGTCGCGGGCGTTTTCAGTTCAGATAGAAGAATTAGTGGATGTTGTCGCAAGAGCTGCCGTTCCAAAACCAACCATTCGAGCGGGCATTGCATTCCCGCTCTGCTGCATTGTCTGGCGTCGACACTGCTGCCGCTGCGCTGGCGATCGAGTCACCGGGCAGGTTGGCAATCGGATCGTCCTGGCGGTTACGCTGCTTCAGGCTCTTGTCCGAACCGAAGTAGAAGCGCACGCCGATCTGGGCGGTGGTGTAGTCGTTGGCGCCCGCAGATGCGTCGGCAAAGAAAGTCAGACCCGACATGCCGATCGCGCGCGGCTGATATTCGATACCGGCAATGGCAGCCGTGTTGAGCACGGGATCATTGGTTGCGCCGAGGCTCAGGCGAAGATCGTCGTTGGCATACCAATAGCCCGTCGCTGAACCATAGTACCCGTCATCGACATTGTAGCCTCTCTGGATGCCGGAGGTCACCGCGACGGTGAACTGATCCAGATAGAGTTCGCCTTCGCCGCCAAAGCGTGCGACGGACTGGTCGGGTGTCGCATGGCTGTTGTTGATGAAGAGATAGCTGGCGGTGAGGCCTGCAAGGCCGATTGTCGGGTCGCGCCAGAACAGATGACCGCCTGCGCCCGCAACTTCATTGCCATCGCGCGTGCCGAGCACAGTGTCGGCCTGAAAGCCGAGGTCGGGCGCAGCCGGGGCCGTGATCGAGCCGAGGAACAGCCCGCCGAATTCGCCGTCCTGATTGTCCTGATTATTGTATGTGCCGACGATGGCGACCTTGCCGTTGATTTCAGAGACCGCAGGCGCATCGCCCGCCATGGCGCTGGTCGCAAAAGCGCAGACCATGATGGTGCTGAGCGCGAAGCCGCGCACAGTTGATGATTGAACCATTTAAATTTACTCGCGGAGGGGCTGAAAGATTTGCGCGATGGGAGGGATAGGTGGCGCAAAGCAAATTGTTTAATATGCTTGTCAGGTCGTAGATTGTTTCCCGGACAATTGAGAGCGGCAGCAGAGGCTTCAGAGCTAATTCGCGCATCTGCAACTTAAATGACACAATCGGGGCTTCGCATGACCGGCACCGACAAACTCCCCGACCTCCTTGAGCCTAACCTCCGCCTTGTCTTCGTCGGCACGGCGGCCTCGCACCGTTCGGCGGCGGAGGGCGCGTACTATGCGCATCCGGGCAATCGCTTTTGGCCGACACTGCTTGAAGTTGATCTAATACCAAAGCCTATGCGCCCTAATCAGTTTCGCGATCTCCTGGAACTTGGCATCGGCTTCACCGACATGTCGAAGCAGGGCTCCGGCATGGATCACAATGTGGCGCATCATGAGTTCGATGTGTCCCGCTTCACTGCGGCCATGCGCAAATATCGTCCGCGCGTCATCGCCTTCACCTCGAAGAAGGCGGCAAGTGTCTTCTATGATCGCCCGACACAAAAAATCGGGCTGGGGCTGCAAGACCCTCAACCTGATTTTCCGTCTGTCTTCGTTCTGCCGTCGCCGTCCGGCGCGGCGACGCGCTATTGGGACATCGCGCCCTGGCGCGCGCTTGCCCATTACCTCAAATGAAAATCCCGGGGGCATTGCTGCTCCCCGGGATGATGTTTTCAGATCATGTTCAACTGATCAGACGAGTTGTCGGCATTGGCCGTTGATCCAGCGGTAGTAGGGACCCTTGGCCAGACAGGCCGCGACCGGATCGTCGCCCGCTGCACTGTCGATCGTGTCCGCCGGCAGGTTGGCGATCGGATCGTCCTCGCGGTTACGAAGTTTGAGGCTCTTGGGTTTGCCGAAATAGAAGCGGATGCCCATCTGGCCCGTGACGAGGTTGTTGTTGCCGACGGTTGAACCGGCAAAGAAGGTCATGCCTGACTTGATACCGAAGTCGGGCTGATATTCCAGGCCTGCATTTCCCGTCATGTCGTTCACCGGATCATTGGCGATGCCGATGCCGAGGCGCAGGTTGTCGTTGGCATACCAATAGCCCGTGGCGCTGCCGTAATAGCCGTCGGCAACGTTCTGGCCATTCTGATAGCCGGAGGTCAGGGCGAGCGTGAAGTCGCCGTTATAGAGTTCACCTTCGCCGCCGAAGCGCGTGACATTGTGGTCGGGCAGACCGCCCGCATAGTTGAGGTTCAGATAGCTGCCTGTGAGGCCGATCAGACCTTTGGAGGGATCGCGCCAGAACAGGTGCCCGCCGATGCCCGCCACGCTTTCACCGTCGCGTGATCCAAGCACCGTGTCGGCCTGAAAGCCGAAGTCATTCGTCAGCGGTGCGGTCAGCGAGCCGAGAAAGAGCCCGCCATATTCTTCCGTCATGTTCTTCTGGTTGTGGTAGGTGCCTTCGATGGCGGCCTTGCCATTGAGTTCGGATACGGCAGGCGCATCTCCGGCGTTGGCCGTGCCTGCGATCAGCGTCGCGCCGAGGGCGCCAAGCATGGCAAGTGTCTTGAGTGTTTTCATTGTGTCTCTCGGAATAAATGGCGGGGCAGTTGGGCCCATCCTTGGCGGGTCTTGGTTAAGTCGGCGTTAATGCCATCGCCTGTTTGATCCGGCGGGAACCTGGTTCTCCACAAAAAATCAGGCTGGGGGCACAAGACCCTCAGCCTGATTTTCCACCTTACAAGTCTGAAGTGGTCAGCCGACGTTGGGCACGCAAGCGCCTCCCGTCCAGCGATATCCGGGGCCTCTCGCAAGGCAGGCCTGTGCAGGCGACTGGCCGTTCGTCGCACTGTCGATGGAGTCGCCCGGCAGATTGTTGATCGGGTCGTCCTCGCGGTTGCGGCGCAGCAGGCTCTTGTTGTCGCTGGCGAAGTAGAAGCGCACGCCGACATTGGCGGAACTTGGATTATAGCTGCCGCCCGCGCTGGCGTCGGCAAAGAGCGACATGCCGGGCATGTTCATCGGGTCGGGCATATATTCTGCGCTGATGACGCCCGATGTCTTGACCTCGGCGTCGTTCTTGGCGCCGATGCCGAGGCGCAGGTTTTCGTTCGGATACCAATAGCCCGTGGCCGAGCCATAGAAACCGTCGGCGACGTTCGAACCGTTCTGATAGCCCGACGTCAGAGCGATGGTGAAGGGACCGCTGTAATATTCGCCTTCGCCGCCGAAGCGCGTAACGCTTTTGTCGGGCATCGAGCCGCTGTTGTCGATGTTGAGATAGCTTGCCGTCACGCCGACGAGACCCGTCGTGGGATCGCGCCAGAAGAGATGACCGCCGATGCCGCTCACCGGATTGCCGTCATGTAGGCCGAGCACGGTGTCTGCCTGAACACCGAATTCGTTCGAGAGCGGCGCGGTGACCGAACCGAGAAACATTCCGCCGAACTCGCCGGTCTGATTGTCGTTGTTGTTGTAGGTACCTTCGATGGCCGCCTTGCCGTTGAGGCCCGAGACGGCGTCGGCGGCCATGGCCGTGCCGACGGTCGTGAACGCTAGGAGCCCGCATATAGCGCTGGCGACTGCGATTGATGATTTGAGCATGATACTCCCTCAAGGACTGGTTTGAGGACTGGGGGGATGAATTTGAGGAATCACCGGGACGTCTCGCCGCCCGGAGCGCTGTAACATTAGCGACGTATTCTTGTTAAAATTGAGGCGCGCGATTGCGCATGCAGATTGTTTTTATGCATGCGCAGACATTCCGGAAAATCGATTCCGTGTTTTTAGAAAATAATCGTCTGAATGAGAGTCGATAGCGCGATGATGGTGAGGAGTCCCAGCGCAATGCGGCGATAGTGGTGGTCGCTCGCAAGGCCGAAGAGATGATGGCCGAGCTTGTTGCCGATGTAGAGCGCAGGCGCCAGTGTTATGGCGACGATGATGGTGCTGATATGCACGATACCCGAGATGAGTCCCGTCACGATCGAGCCGATGTCGGTGAAGAGGAAGAACATCAGCAGCGAGGCGCGGTTCATGACGGCAGCCGTCGGGCGCGCGAGAAAATAGATCATCACAGGCGGTCCGGGCATGGCGACTGCGCCTGAGAGCGCGCCTGCAACGCCGCCGACGCCGAGCACGGCGGGAAGCGGCAGATGCAGCGGCAGTTTCGCACCGCTTGCCATCAGCGCGACGGTGATGAGCAGCACGGTGCTGATGCCCACGCGCAGCGTTTCGGGATGGACCGTGGTCAGCGCATAGACGCCGATGGGGATCGCGATGAAGGCGGCAGGCACGAGGCGACGCAGCGAATGCCAGTCGGCGTGTTTCGAGGCATAGGGCGCAAGCTGCGAGGAGCCGATGAGGTCGAGCGCCAGCGACATGGGTACCGCGACGGCGGGTGGCATGATGAGCGACAGCAACGGCACCACGGCAAGCCCGAAGCCGAAGCCCGCAAAGCTCTTCATGGTCGTGGCGAAAAGCACGGCGGCAAAGGCAGCGATATAGTAGGTGAGGGGGAGGCTGTCCGCCGTGATGTAGTCGATGAACTGATGCAATTTCTGGAACCGAAAAGAGCGACGCGGACCCGAAGGTCCGCGCCGCCATGATGTGGTGGTATCTGAGTGGCCTTATGCGACGGCTTGTTGCGCGCCGCGAATGAGCTTGCCGGGCAGGGCGCCCGTGGGCTCATCGTCTTTCGAAACGACAATACCCGAAAGGATCGTCGCTTTATAGCCCTTCGCGCCCTGCCAGAGGCGACGGCCGCCCGCAGGCAGGTCGAAGCGCATTTCAGGATGCGTGAAGGTCAGGTTCTCGAAGTCGATGATATTGACATCCGCCTTCATGCCGGGTTTCAGCACGCCGCGGTCGAAGAGACCATATTGTTCCGCCGTGTCTTTCGTCTGAATGCGGATGATATCCTCGATCGGCAGTTTTGCGCCGCGCGAGCGGTCGCGCGCCCAATGCGTCAGCATGAAGGTCGGCGTGCCGCCGTCGCAGATCGCGCCGACGTGGGCGCCGCCGTCGGCGAGGCTCAGGCCCGTCTGCGGATGGCGCAGCGTTTCCTCGATGGCCGTGTAGTCGTTGGTTGAATAGCCGAAGAGCGGAAAATAGAGCATCGCCTGGCCGTCGTTCAGCATCATCGCGTCATAGGCGACTTCGGCAGGCGTCTTGCCTTCGCGCGCGGCGACGGCGGCAACGGAATCTTCCGGCGCGGGCTCGTAGTTTTCATGCTCGCCCATCGGATACATCTTGTGGAAGCTCGTGGTGATGAAAGTGCCGAAGTCGCCGAGCTTGTCGACATTCTTGCCGCCGGTGATTTCGGCGCGCACCTTCGGGTCTTTGAGCTTCTCAAGACGTTCGGTAAAAGGCATCGCGCCATAGGGGCGATATTCGGGGAAGCCGATAAAGGGATGGACCGACGTCTGCCAACCCATGAGCAGACCCACCGGGCGGCCAGAATGCTGGCCGCGCAGATTGGTCACGCCTTGCGCGCGAGCTTCGTCGAGGTGCTTCAGCATCTTGCGGTAGAGGTCCGGCGCTTCGTCGATCTGCTGGATCTGGAAGGTGACCATGCGGCCCGTGTCCTTCGCCATCTTCAGCATCCAGTCGAATTCCTTTTCCATCTCGCGATGCGTCGCCGCGATCTGGAAGACGCCGGTGCCGCTTTCCTTCAATGCCTCAGCAATGCCGAAGAGTTCTTCGGTCGCCGCCAGCGTGCCGGGCACAGGATCGCCCTACAATGTGTTGTGGAGATCGGTGCGCGAGGCGGAAAAGCCGAGCGCGCCTGCCTTCAGGCTTTCAAGCGTCAACTGCCGCATCTTCGCGATGTCTTCCGGCGTCGCCGCTTCATTGTCGATGCCGCGCTTGCCCATGACATAGACGCGGAGCGCGCAATGAGGCATCTGCGCGCCGATGTCGACGGCATAGTGGCGCTTTTCGATGGCGTCCATATATTCCGGGAAGCTTTCCCATTCCCATTTGATGCCTTCGTGCATGGCCGCGCCCGGAATGTCTTCCACCGCTTCCATGAGATCCACGAGTTCGTTGCGGTCTTCCGGCTTCACTGGCGCAAAGCCGACGCCGCAGTTACCCATGACCACCGTGGTCACGCCATGCTGCGAGGAGGGGGTGAGGTAAGGGTCCCATGTCGCCTGCGCGTCGTAATGTGTGTGAATATCGACGAAGCCGGGTGTAACCAACAGGTCCTTCGCGTCGTATTCCTCGCGACCCTTGCCCTCGACGGTGCCGACGGCGGAAATCTTTCCGTTGTCGATGGCGACATCGCCGATAAAGGGTTTGGCGCCTGTGCCATCAACGATTGTGCCGCCACGAATGACGAGATCATGCGTTGTCATCTTCGTTTCCTCTTTCCTTGGTGCCGCGTCTCAGGCGGCTTCCATGTCGTCCAGCAGATCGCGCACGGTCCTTGTGGCGCGTGCGAATTTCTTGTTTCTGATTTCGGTTGCAAGTTCGGCGATCAGTTCTCTGTCGCCGCCCCAGCCGCGCAGCAGGTTGCGCAGCGTGGCGTCGGCCAGATCGTCGGTCGCCGTCCAGCCGCCGCCGCGTTTCAGCACGCGGATGATCTGGATGACGCCCTGCAGCGCGCCCCAGTGGATCAGCGTGCGCTCGCGCGCATTGCCGGGCGTGAGGGCACCCGCTTTTTCCGCGGCCTCGAAATCTTCGGCCAGCCGGTCGAGGCTACCGCGCGCCGTTGTCAGCACGGCTTCCACGTCGCGTTCGGGCAGTTCCTCGCGCGAGCTGCCGAGGTAATGCGTCAGCAGGCCGAATTCGGCAGGCGCTTCGGCGGCGAAAAGTTCATAGGCCTGGCCCGCGCCGATAAGGCGGGCGAGCGCCTGCGCGGCAGGCGTCAGGCCCTTGTCCTCCGCCCAGGCGTCGATGCGTCTGGCCGTATCGATGTTGATAAGGCGGATATGCGTCGCGACGAGGCGCTGCAATTCGCCGATCACCGCTTCTTTCGAGGCGTAGTAGCGATAGACCGCGGCGACCGAGCGCTCCATCCGGGCGGCCAGCGCATGCAGCGTCAGATTGTCGAGCCCGCCCTCGCAGGCCAGATCGAGCGCCGCCCCCAGGATTTCGCGCATCTTGCGCGTCCTGTTCTGGGCGACGGCGGGCGAAAAATCGCCACTCTCTGCAAAAGTGTGAACCATGTTCACGATTTTTAAGGGGGGTACTGCCCAGGCGCAAGTAGGTTTTTTCGAGCTATTCCAACCAGGCCTCGCGAGGCGGCCTCGGAATGCTTATGTTGTTGTCACGAATTGAGAGGAGAACCCCCATGTTCAATCTGCGCAAGAAGACCGAAATGCCCTCGCCTGAAGACGCGCTCAAGGGCCGCGAGACGCCGCTCCCGACCGCGCGCACCCATTTCGTGAACGGCGAACTCCTCAAGGCGCCTTATCCGGCGGGCTCCGAAAAGGCGATCTTCGGGCTTGGCTGTTTCTGGGGCGCGGAGCGCAAGTTCTGGTCCTTGCCCGGCGTCATCGTCACGGCCGTCGGCTATTCGGCAGGCTATACGCCCAACCCGACCTATGAAGAGGTTTGCACCGGCCGCACCGGCCACAATGAGGTCGTGCTCGTCGTCTATGACCCGAAGCAGATTTCCTATGAGACTTTGCTCAAGACCTTCTGGGAAAATCACAACCCCACGCAGGGCATGCAGCAGGGCAATGACGTCGGCACGCAATATCGCTCCGGCGTCTATGTCTTCAGCGAGGCGCAGCGCCAAGCGGCTGAAAGCTCGATGAAGCTCTATGGCGCGGAACTCGCCAAACGCGGCATGCCGGCCATCACGACAGAAATTAAAGACGCGGGCGCCTTCTACTTCGCCGAGGACTACCACCAGCAATATCTGGCGAAGAACCCGGCAGGCTATTGCGGCCTCGGCGGCACGGGTGTGTCCTGCCCCATCGGCATGGGCGTGCGCGCGGCTGAGTAGTTGATCTGAAACAAACATTATCGTCATGGCCGGACTTGATCCGGCCATCCACGTCTTTACGGCTTTCATTTTGGCAAAGACGTGGATACGCGGGTCAAGCCCGCGCATGACGATGAAATTAAAAACTTAAACAAAACAGCACGTCATCGCCCGGCTCGACCGGGCGATCCATCTTTACGGCTTCACCCGGTTCCTGTGGATGCCCCGGTCAAGCCGGGGCATGACGGTTGTTTGAAGATCAGTATGAGCAATCACGCAATTTAATCCTTAGACAGAATAAATTTGCTCCCAATTCATCTCCACTCACACATCCGCACGAATCCCCATTCTCCCCGTGTGAGTAAAACCCCAATCCGTAAATCCGAATTATGTCATCGCGGCGCTTAACCCTCGCGTTTCTGCGCTCGTCTGTTCACAGATGCGACGAGAATGAGGCGAGCGGGTGATCTTTCTGTGCATGGCTTGACCCTTTTGCGCAACGTCGCTCCAATCTGCACGCAACGGCTGGGTGGCCAATGATCGCAACAAAGGATTGCTGACATGAACAATTTCAAACGGATTGCTCTTGCTGGCGCTGCAAGCGTCGCCTTGATGGCCGCGCCGGCCTATGCGGGTATGCTTGGCGGCTCGGTTGGCGTCGGCATCGGCGCCAATGCCGGGAACAATGCCGTAGGCGTGCAGACAGGCGTCGATACGCAGATGAAGGCGGGCGCCAATGGCAATGCCGGCGCATCCGGCGATGCGAATGCCTCGTCTGACGTCAATGCCTCGGGCGTGGTGAACAGCGCCATGGGCGCAGGCGATGCCGCGACGACAAAGGCGGAAGAAACCGCTGCCGCCGCCAAAACCAAGGCTGAAGAAACGGCAGATGCTGCGAAGACGAAGGCTGGTGAAACAGCCAATATGGTCAAGGACGCCGGCGCCTCGACCATGGGTCAGATGAACGCCGATGCCAATGTGAGCGCCAAGGGCGCTGCTTCGGTCAATTGATCGTCTGAATGAAGAAGAAGGGCAGTCCAGATTTTCCGGGCCGCCCACTTTCATGTTCTGGTCATGGCCCGGCCCGACCGGGCAATCCGTCTTTTCCATGCCCCAAATATTTTTGACTGTGCAGGCGCGTCATCTGCTGGCACGATCCTGCCATCAACAAATCGGGAAAATCCGAAAGAGGGAGGAAGTCATGACACATAAGGGAAAATGTTTCTGCGGCGTAGTATCGGTCGAAGTCAACGGCGCGCCGGAAGGCATGGGCTATTGCCATTGCGACAGCTGCCGCTCCTGGTCGGCAGGCCCCGTCAATGCTTTCAGCCTCTGGAAGCCGGAAGCGGTCAAGGTCACATCGGGCGCGGAACACATCGGCACTTATGCAAAGACGCCGAACAGCGAACGCAAATATTGCACG
>Ga0098044_1001997_pt1 | contig 10634 bp, 9 predicted proteins | sample 10_taG_FD_75053 | JGI IMG/M metagenome (GOLD analysis project Ga0098044, IMG submission 75053) | Marine viral communities from the Subarctic Pacific Ocean - 10_ETSP_OMZ_AT15264 metaG | ecosystem: Environmental > Aquatic > Marine > Oceanic | place: Pacific Ocean | collected 2015-01-16 | reverse complement strand
GATTTGAGTGATTTGGCACGCATTCCCATATCCATCGCACTTTTACCCTTCTCAGCATCGTTAACTTCCTTCTGAGACGCTAAATTACCTAGAGAATCAATGGATATAATGAATTTGCCCTGCAACCCAGCACTTTCTACACCGTCTAACAGTGCGATTAGCTGATTCCTACAGTCTTCGATGGTGTTTACTGGTACGTACTTGGTATTCTCGGGGTCTAGCCCTACCGCGCGGGCATTTCCATCATCTACAGCCATCTCGGTGTCGAAAACTACAGGTATATACCCTTTCCTCTGTGCATTTCCCAGTATCTTGTTAATAATATAGGTCTTTCCACACATAGACGGTCCAGCTAGCCCAGTTATCCGTCCTTTTGGTATACCTTTATATAGAGACCCTGAGATAATTGAGTTCAACACCATACATCCTGTATCAATCCAATCATCTACTGTTGATAGTGACGTTTCTGATAAGAACGTAGCTTCCGGGTTAAGCTTATCTAAAGCTTTGAACGCTTCTAGGGTTTTTTTATCCATTTTAGTCGTCAAACAGTTTAACAACAGGAGCATCTCCTGTTGATGTACCTGCTCCTGCGCCAACTAACCCGGCTTCGGGAGTCTGAATTACTGAATACATATTTTCGTACTGAGACACTAGTCTATCATCTAATTCTACATTACTAGCGCGTGCGATATTAGACTTCACGAATTCCCAAGTGACTTCTGTACCTGTACCACCTTTGACAAACTCCTTAAAGAAGTATGGAATTAGTTGTACCTGAATTTGACCCGTTTGTGGGTTTGGTTGAACATTTAAGACTGCTGGATTCTTAACTGTTAGTGTTTTATTTGTTTCAGACTCCAGTCCACCGACAATCGTCCTACCAATACTATCGGCAAAAACAACTATATTTTTATTTTTATCGTTACTCATATGATCTATAATATTGTATATGATATATCTCAAGAATCAAGCTTAAAAAGGTCAAATAAATCGGTTTGAACCAACTCTCCTGGCTTTCTAGGCTTCCACCCTACACTTTCATATAATCGCTCAATTACACTATATATAATTTTATCAAACATCAATTCAGTATCAGGTATAATGTCGGTTTTAAGCTCTTCTGGAAAGTAATACTTATAGCCGAACGATTTTATACCATACCTATTAGGTTGTCGTGTATAGAAGTACCGAACTTTGTCTCCTGACCCAATTGTTTCATACTTACTGCTTAAATTCAGTCTATCTAAAAGCAAATTATAATAATAAGCCCCTTTTACATGTATAGGCATACCTTTATATGTATGGAATCCATTGCACTCATCTTTAATATTACCATACTCATCAAACGTTTTTGTTTTATATTTGCTAATCCCCATCACGAAAGCGATATCCTCTAAGGGAAGGGACTTAAATACATCATACGCTTCATTGAGAACATTATTAGTCTCTCTAAAGTCCTTCGTTGTTAACATTGTTTCGATAATTCTCTTAACATATGGCTTAATAGCTTTAGGCATCGTAGTGCGGACCACTTCAACTCCAGTGTATTTGAACTTATCGACTGGTATACCTTCATCATCCATAACGTGAAGGATATATCTTTTCTTTTGAAGGAAAAGACCAACATCACATATACCCTCTCTCTTAAATTGAATCCTACAATCAATCGAATTTAACGACCTCTTGCCCCATTCTATAATTCTCTTATTAAGATAGCCTTCAATCTCTTTAACTAAAGCATAAACCTCTTTAGTAATCTTACCTCGTTTTGTTTTTGGTTGTATGCCGAGATGGTTTATTATAGGCTTTATAGTCACATACACAGAGTCTGTATCGTTATATACAACACATGGAGTTTTTCGTATCTGTTCGTCAGTTAAATTGCACTTTTCCTTAACATATTGTTCCAAAATTTTATTAGACTCCTTAATTATCGCCTGACCTGTAAGTGTAATTGATCTGGAAATATCAGGATCACCCATCGGGGCATGCTTATTTCCAAAATAACCATAAACAGTATTAATGAAGATCTTAATAGTGAATTGTTTAATGTGCAGCTTGTTAATTTTATCTTCTAGATCCTCTTGGGACGGGTCACCCTTCTCGAGATCGGCTAGCTGCCTCTTATATTTGTTCATTACTTTGCGTATCTTTACCCTCTCCTTATAGAAGTTATCAACAATTGCAGGGAAGATGCCTTGTTTATTCTGAGAAAATAGAACTCGCGCCTTAGATACAGATAACTGCTGACTGGCTATACCTTTAGCAAAATTCTCTTTAGTTAATGTATTGGTTTTACCTTTAACCTTATAAAAGTTTACTTTATCATCACTAATTTCAAATGTCCCCATCTTCGTCTCAGGAGACAAGTTAAGAGATATCATAATATTAGGATATAGACTGTTAACATCAAAAGATACAATATAGTCTTGAAACCCTCTAACCGGTTCACCTACATATGCTCCTTCATATCTATCCCCGCTGAGGTCTCTAATAAATGTAGGTACTACTAATCCGTTTTTTCTAGCTTCAACAACAGCTGCTCCTGTGATTACATTAAGTGTACCCATTGCATTTTCAAATGGTGTAAGGCCAACATAAGCTAACATGCGAAGCAATTCAAGATACTGTAACTTTTCTTCCATCTTAACAAGGAGGCGTACATCTTGAATGTTATAGTCGACAAATAGCTCCCAATTATCTCTAGACAATGCAGCTAAATTTGTACTTCCGTAATCAACCTTCTTATCTCCTAACTCATGTTCAGCAATTGCATCTAACTTATATGACTCCCTCAATCCTTGACTAAACTTCTTATATACATCCAGGTAATCAACACATGACATACCTTTAAGATGCCATCTTGTATTATATCTACCGAACTGGCTAACTAATTCTCTACTATACAAAATATTGACAGGGGACAACTCCTTAGCTGAATCTTCGCCAAGTACCTTAGTAATGCGATTAATTAGATAAGGTATATCAAACAGCTCACTATTCCATCCGGACAGTATATCAGGGTAATCTTGCTTAATAAAATTAACAAAATTGACCAATAATGACCTTTCAGATTGACAATTAACATATGTTGTATCTTCTGTCTTGGGTGTATACTCACCTATCCCCCATGTATAAAAATGTTTATCGATACTATCATACACTGTTATAACGTTTATCATGTCAGCTGCTCTATCCGGTACCGGAAACGCATTAGGGCTATACGTTTCAATATCAACAAACATAACCTTAATTGGAAATTGTGAAAATTCTTGAGCATTATTCTGGCGCCAATATTGGTCAATCAGGAATTGCTGGGGAGGTGAAATATTTTCAAACAACCTCACCTCATGTGTAATGCCTGAGCCATGTTGATCATGCTTTAACTTGTCGATGGCCTCTTTTCTCTTATAACCATTGACAAATTCCACTTTTCTTAGCGGTGTATTGTACAATGACAGCAAATCCGTACTACGTTTTACATTTGTCTCTACATAGTAGTACGGTCGATATGGTAAATCAAAATGTACTCGCTTACCTTCCGCGTCCCAAGTGTACAATCGCATTATGCCCTCTCTGGACGAATATGATACGTTCCTATACATTCAGAATAATTATATAGGACTTATTGATTCTCTGCAAGCGAATTTATCAGTTTTCTTTCAGGCGATTTATATGGATGTATGTAAGCTTCGTGAAATTTACCAACATTATCGGGGTTCTCAAGCCACCTACTGTCAGCTACCGCGCGAGATTCTTTAGATATCTTCATATATGTATCTTCATCTCTCAGGCAATGCTTAATACGATCAATCATTTCATCTCCAGTAGTAAATTTATACGGAGCATTTCCATACGTGCATAAATTCTGACAAGCAATAGGTAGACCATAACAACACGCCTCAATATACTTTAAGTCGCTCTTAGCCTTATTAAAAGTGCTGTCCTGTAAAGGAGCTATAAACATATTAAAGTCTAATTCTCCAAGCATTCGGGGATAGTCGTACAAACTTTGCCATGGATGAAATTCTATTTTGCCCTGCTGCACTAGCGATCCCAGAGAAAGAGGGAATGCACCAATAAACACCCATTGTATTTGGTCAACAGTCTTAATTACAGCTTCATTTACATGGAAAAAATCATCTCTTTGCTTAACCCTATTATCGACGTCAAAATGTGCACCACTTGCAGGATATACCACACGAGGTTTTTTCTTATGCGTGAGATAGTCCCTATTAACCTTCTCTTCACTATAAAAATTGCCCATCCAAAATCTCGGAGGGCAGTTAGGAATAACTGTGACGTTCGAATTACCTGTTTTACTCTTATAATATTCTTGCATGAACTTACATGTAACTGTAATTTCGTCAACTTCTTGCATTATGTTCAATGCACATTCGCGTATACTCGGATCTGTAAATGCTCCCTTAAATTTATTATAGTCTGGAATGTCCTCAGAAAATACGATATCGTCTATATCATACATAATTCTAAAATTCTGCCTTTTTTGGAATTCCTTTAACAACCGCAAAAACCTCAATTGGTGGTCTGTTGCTTGACGCTGCAATCTAACACTTTTGGTATTCTCGTAATACCTTTCATCAAGCACCATCATTGTTGTACCATGAATAACAGCTTTCTGATAAGCATTAATAACATGCTCAGGCCAAATCATTCTCCAAAACCCACAACCACTATAATCAGCATAATAATTAATAGCTCTATCAAACGAAGCTTCTGGTGGTGTTATTGGTAAGGGGTCTGACACTGGCGCTGGTGCTGGTGACAGGCTTGGTGCATTAAACAAGGGACTACCCATGGGTAATCCTAAATTATTGACACCAATTGGAGGGCTAGCAAACATATTATCACTACTTAATGAACAGATTCTGTAAAATCAATTCTCCTAGTAATACCATTTTCCTTCTCGAGAAAAATAACATCTCCGGAATTCTTATAATGTGTACCTATCTTGACACTCTCTTTTCGGTGGCTAATAATCATTATACATTCATTGTATTTCTCTACTCGCTCTAACAATAATCCAACAACCAAGTCTACACCACGCTCATCCAAACTAGAATCAAGTAATTCATCATATATAGAAAAATTATATGATACGTTTCCTTGAAGTCTTCGGATATCCATAAAGGCAAACAGGCATGCTAAATCAATATTTTTCCTCTCAGCGCCGCTGAAATTATAATAAGAACACATCTTACCCTTTTCATTAACAATCTCTTCTTCAAAATACTCATTAAATATACAGCAACAATTAGAGTCCATGCGCTGTAAGTAATACGATAATTTACTATTAAAAAGCTGTAGTATCTTCCTCACAATATACGACTTAACACCCTCCTCTGATACAATAAATTTAATAACATCCAATACTGTCAGTTTGTGTCTCGTATCAGTGGTAGATTTCAGTAATAATTCTAGACGAGCTTGGCATTTTGATATTTCGTCATCAAATTGCGTATTCTCCACTTTCAATTTTTCTAAATCTTGATCAAGTTGGTTATTCCACTCCTCTAATTGTGCAATACGCTTTTCGTTATTTTCGCTATCCTTAATCTTAAGTACATGGTCATTATGTAGCTTATTTTGAGTGGATATTACTTGTTTAAGTCGTGACTTGAGACTGTTAACTGTTGATAGCGACTCTCGATCTTTCTCAATATCACTCTCCAGTTTATGTATATCACTACTCACGCTAGATTTCTCCTCTTCAATGTGTTCGCGGTCGTGTGTTGATATAGACTTTAAGCACACAGGGCACCTATCATCCTCAGTACCGATCTTGTCACTTAATTGCTTCTTAAACTTAACTTCTGCTGTCTTTGTGGAGATATTATTGTTTATTTGTAAAGCTTTTGAATCGCAAGCTTCAACATGATTTTCATGTGTAGATACAGTTTCAATTATACTATCTAGCTCTTTTGTATCGGTAGTATCAAAAACCTTTGTATGTACTTGTTCCAGCTCAGCAGTATTATTCTGCTTTCTTGTTTGATACTTTACGAGCTTTTCTTTTTGATTGTTTATAAAAGACGCTTTTTGTTCATTTTGTGTTTTAAGGTTACCTTCTATTTCCTCGGTGCGTGCTACTTCTATGTCAAAATCCCTCTTTACATCGTTATAATCTTGCCTAATCATCGACAACATTTGACTGAAAATTTGTAGATTGAAAATACCTTCAATAAATTTTCTTTTCTCAATCTTCTTCTTCCCCATAAACGGTATTGTGTTATTAATTGTCATTATAACACAATTCTGAAAAATTTCTTGTGATGCATTTAAGTGTTTACATATAAATTCTGTTGTATTAGCGATTGAATCACGAGTCTTATCTTCATCGTTAACATATAAAAGGCATCGAGACGGTTCTAGCGTTCGAACCACCTTATAATTGACAGCTTCATCATTCTTGTTAATGGAGAATTCTAAAACAACTTCACATCCCTTACCGATAATATGATTAACGATATTCTCCTTCTTTAACTCTCTAACTGTTGAACCAAATACTGCAAAGTGGATAGCATCTGCAATTGTAGATTTACCTACACCGTTGCGTCTATCTTGTTTATCCTTATTAACACCTGTAATAATATGAAGACCTGGTCTAAAATCTACATGTACAGGATCAGGCCCTATAGATAAAAAATTTTTAATTGTAATTTTATTAAAACTTATATGCTTCATACTAAGAACATCTTCGAAATAAATCTAATGTATGATCTGTTACTTCTTTTTTATTGTCTATGTCCATCAACTCAATAAATTCTTCGATTGCTGTAGGTATATCTACACCACTAAAATCTTTAATCAGATCCTCGTCAAGTTTATACTTGCTAAAATTAATAGCATAATCAACACTTATGTGAATAGGTGATAATGTTTGAAATTTGTTTAGTAGTATATCTATCTCATCAGAAGAAATCGCACGATCTATAACAAGCTTTATAAAGTTGTTATTAAACGTATCTCTAACCTCGGCATTAATACAGCCAATTTCAGCTAATTCCGATAACAACACTTTATGGTGTGTTGGTGATTTTTTGTTTTCAGTAAATTCATATTTCAGAGTTTCAAAGTCTAATATATAATAGCCCTTAGTACTACCTGCATCACCAAAATCCATTTGAAATGGGTTACCTAAATATACAATATTTCCGTTATCATAATTTCTCTCATCTCTTAAATGAAAATGGCCAGATATAACCATACCTGCTCGCTGTAGTAATTCTACAGTTATAATACCAGTGTCACAAACCTTATAGCTATTTTGCTTAAAACTTGAAATTTCAAAATGACCAAAAATAACGTCACATTCCGGTATATCTTTTATAGATGTACCCCATGGGCAGAATGTAACTGACCTGTTAAAAAGGTGTACATTTTTGAGTGTCGATATTACTTTAATATTAGTCCAACCACTCAGGATAGAGAGGGAATTGACATCGGATTTATCCTTATAATATGCATCATGATTACCTACGAGCATTACTATATTAAATTCTCTCCAAATATCTAAAACATCAGTAACAAAATGGATCGTATTGACAGCAATTTCGTCTCTATAATGAAAAAAATCTCCACTAATAATAATATCAGTAACACCCTTGTTACCTAGTTCTTGTGCTAACCAACGTGCCCAATCTATAGTTATATTATGCCACAGCAAACTATTCTGATGAATACCGATATGAATATCACTAACACAGCAAACTCTAGAATTGTTTAGAAATATCTCCTCAGTACTCGTCGTCATATGGATTTTGTTGATTATCTTGTACCCCACCGCCGAGCTCGCTCATCTTATCAAAATATATTGTCTCCTGATATCTAGTGACAGTTTCTTTATATTTTTTTTCCTTTTTAATCCTATTAATAAATGCATGGAACGCAATGGTAGTGAAGTATGAGAACGGGTTATTTCCAGACGTAACATCAAACTTTTCATTTTTAATTGCTGAGAACATTTTTAGAATAGCATCTCCAACCATTTCATCTTTATAGCTATAATTGATAAAGTTAGGAGCATAGCTCAACCCATTCGCAATTTTGATTATAGATTCTGCTAGCTTGTCGTCCAAATCACCAGTTTCATAATATGATACAATTAAATCAAAAAACTCTTTAGGGTCTACATAATACTGGGCATTCTTTTTCTTCTTCTTCTTTTTCTTTTTCTTAACAGCTACCTTTTTCACAGCTGCCTTTTTCACAGCTGCCTTTTTCACAGCTGCCTTTTTCACAGCTGCCTTTTTCACAGCTGCCTTTTTCACAGCTGCCTTTTTCTTGGCGGTTGTCTTTTTAGTACTTTTAATCTTCTTTTTGGCTGATTTCTTGGATGCCATATTCGATACTCTCCTTTTTATAGTGCTGTAGACGCCGGTTCAGATGATCCTTCCCATACCTCAAATCATCACCGATGTCAAAAATTATAAGCTGTGATTTGTTCTTATGCAACCGTAAGCCTCTACCTATTGATTGAATAGTCTTAATCTTTGCCTTACCTCCACTAGCAAAAACAATATAATGTAAATTCTTTATGTTTATACCTGTTGAAAATATTTTTGAAATAGCTACGACAATTACATTGTCATCCATCTCCATAATTTGCTTAACCCGCTCTCTATCCTCTAAAGCTACTTCACCTCTAATAAAATATACCTTCTTGTCGCTACAATGATTTGTTATATGTTTATGTAAGACAGATCCATGCTCAATATAATCAACTAGTATGAGAGCGTTATTATCAAATTTATTACACAGCCCAGATAATATATTATTTCTAAAATCGTTATGTATGATAAAATCAAGCTCAAATCTGTACCGCTCTGATGGTGAGCTTATAGTACGAGGATAATCTGGTTGTACTGCATATAGAAGCTTTAATACCTGAACCTTGACATCAGAAATATAATTATCTTTTCGCAATTGATAACTATTACGCTCATATATTATAGGTCCAATTTTACCTATAATGTTCCACTGATCGATTAACTCCTCAGGCATAGTACCTGTAAAACCGAAAACATGAGGAGTTCTAATATCCCTAAACAGCTTGTTAATTTTATTACCGCGGCGAAGCTTGTGAACCTCGTCTACGATACAAATATCAATCCCAGATAGCCATTCAGTATCTGAGTTCTTACTCTGTAAGATGCCTAAATTACATACTATAACATTTGCTGATAGATCTAAATCAACCTTACCAGTCCACTTCGATACAGTAAAAGAGCAACCGTATTCATAAAAATCATTTACAGTCTGCTCAACCAACCCCAAATCAGGTACAATCAAAGCACACTTAAAGTCTTTATCCCTTTTATACATCATCTCCAGCAACGTTGCAATTGTTAGAGTCTTTCCGCCTGCAGTAGCAAGCACGACTACTCCTCTCCCGCTTGAAGTGCACTCCTTAACAACCTCTTTTTGATATTTTCTCAATTTTAGCTTCAATTTAGGTATTGAAGCATCATCATAGGTAGGATTAAGCTCCGTAATAAACCTCTTCGAAACGTTTATCTCTGAATCTACATAACTCTCCTGAATATACTTGTATATCTCACCACCGAGACCAACATCAAACCGGCCTCCTGGAGTAATGACGTATGTCCGGGAAGGTATATATCTACCTCTCATGCGAGCAAACTGTGCGCCTTTATTCTTCGCAGAAAATCGCTCACGAACATCCTGAAAACAATCACCAGCAATTATACCTTGACGGCGACTGTTATCATAATCAAGTTTTACCTTCATTGTGTTTCTAGCTTAATTATTTCGGTCAAATTCTTAATATCAAAAGTCATACTATTCAATATCCTTTCTGCCTTTTCGCAAAATTCTTGTGCTAGAGCTAATTCGTCAATCTTAGTATCAAACTCTACCACTTCATCTAACGTTTTGACCTTTTGCTTAGCAACCGGTATACTTAACTTAACTGGACTCTGGTCCATTAATTGCTGTGACAGTTTATTGATTAATCTGTTCTTATCACGCCTAGCTGCACCTAAATCAATTTTTGTTCTAATTAGACGACCGGTCCACTTATGCTTAATACCTGGCAACTTCATCTGAACATCCTTCATAGTGAACTCATCTATAGCCGTGTCTTGCTGTAATTCTTCTATATACTGATCGAGAATTATCATTTTGTTAATTATAATACATAAATGGTATAAATCAAGATGTATAAATATTAACAATGGCAGATCATTTCAATTACCCGCTCGTCGACGACGCCCAACACCTAAAATCCAACCTGAACGGGGGGGGTTACCTTTCTCTAAATAATTACACATGAACTTATTTGAAAAATACTTTAATAAGGTTCTTAACGAGACGATGACCTCAGGATCTGTAGGCATGGCTCAAGCTCCTGATGCACCAACGGTAACTCAATTCTCGGGTGATACCTACGCTCCTGATGATGCACGCGTGCCAAAAATTCTTGGAGCTAAGAAAAAGAAAACTAGAAAAAAGAAGAAAAAGCGAGCTAAGAAAAAGAAAACTAGAAAAAAGAAGAAAAAGCTCAAGGAGGAAAACTTTCCGATCATAAAAAGATCTTTTCCTGAAACTGTATTTCTAAAAGGTGCCAATTAAATATCCTAAATGGATAT
>Ga0098044_1001996_pt1 | contig 10638 bp, 5 predicted proteins | sample 10_taG_FD_75053 | JGI IMG/M metagenome (GOLD analysis project Ga0098044, IMG submission 75053) | Marine viral communities from the Subarctic Pacific Ocean - 10_ETSP_OMZ_AT15264 metaG | ecosystem: Environmental > Aquatic > Marine > Oceanic | place: Pacific Ocean | collected 2015-01-16 | reverse complement strand
AGATATAATACCGGTATGTTTCCTGATTGGAATTACGCTAAAGGATATGACGGAACTGACGCCACTAGTGGTAGTATCCCGAACTTAATACACAATATATTTGAAGAAGAGAAAACGGCGGGTAATAGAAGGATAACTTATAGATTACATTTAGACAAACCAATTAGTGGTTATAATCCCACTTCAGAAGACCAGACCGGAAGTTCATCTTTTGATTCTACAAATGTGGATGCTGACTGTAGCATAGAGTTTGTACAAAGAAGTTTAAATGAAGAGGTAGAAAAAACTAGTAACACTCCAGCTATTTGGGAAACAGAACCAAAAGAAGAGTCAGATTTAGATATTTTTTATGGAGCTAGTCAGTTTTATCCTAAGATCTTATCTCCTTTTAATATTTCTAATATATTTTCTATCGGAGATAGAATTGAAAAAACAGATACCACGGGAACTCCGGGTACGATTGATTTTGATCCTGTACCAGGTAAAGATGTAAAAATAAAATCATTTAATAATCTTAATTCTGGGCATATCGTTATAACAAACGTAAATGAAAATGGTAGTTTTGATTTTCCATCAAGTCAATTAATTAGAATTCATGATAAAGATAGTGTAAATTACATAGAGTTAACAGCGAGTTTAATTTCGCTAAACGGACAAGATGCTACTATAGCAGTAGAAACTGATACACATAAATGGGGAAGAACTTTAGACTGGTTCAACGCGTATTCTTTTGGAAATGGTGTTGAGTCAGATACCATAAGAGATGATTTCAACCAAGTTGAAATAGGAAATGGAGTTACCGCTTCTACCACGGTGGGATGGCAATACGAAGAAGAAAGACTCAAAAACGGATTGATATTTTCTGGATTATATAACGCTAAGACTGGATTAAATGACTTAAATCAATTTATAGAAGCAGAAAATATTACAAAAGATGTAAATCCATCCTACGGAAGTATACAAAGACTTCATGCGAGAGATTCTGATCTAGTTACTTTTTGCGAAGATAAAGTTTTAAAAATACTATCAAACAAAGACGCTTTATATAACGCTGATGAAAATCCTAATCTAATTTCGGCAGAAAACGTGTTAGGACAAACCTTACCTTTTATAGGTGATTACGGTATAAGCAAAAACCCAGAATCGTTTGCTAAAGAAAACTTTAGAAGTTATTTTACAGATAAAAGAAGAGGTGCGGTATTAAGATTATCAAGAGATGGAATAACGCCAATATCAGAAAACGGAATGAAGGACTGGTTTAGAGATAATTTAAAAGACGATACAAACCAAAGAATACACGGTAGTTATGATAATCATAAATCACACTATAATGTTAGTCCTGTAGAAAGACACAAAACAGTAGTTTTTAATGAAGCTAGTAAGGGTTGGACTAGTTTTAAATCATTTGTACCTGAAGGAGGAGAATCTATGAATAATGATTACTTCACCTTTAAGGATGGGAAAATATACAAACATCATATAGGTTCTATTAATACTTTTTATAATCAACCAGCAGTAGATTCTACTTTGAAATTTGTTTTCAACGACGCTCCTTCTGTTGTTAAGAGTTTTACGGCGTTAAACTATGAGGGAACACAATCTAGGGTTTTATCAAGAGAAGATGATGATCAACATATAAATTTAAACGCTAAAAAGGGTTGGTACGTATCAGATATTCAAACAGACAAACAAGAGGGGAAAATAAATGAATTTATAGAGAAAGAAGGGAAATGGTTTAATCACATAACGGGACCGACAACAAATATAGGAAACATCGACACTAGAGAGTTTTCGTTTCAAGGTATAGCTTCCGTAAATGCTAACGCAGCATTGATAGCTGATCAGTTACATTATGGATGCCAATTAGGAGTAACTGATAGTGATGGTAATACAATTACCATTTGGACTCCTTGTGATGAAATAGTATAAAACGTATAATATGAAACAAATAACAAATTTTATTATTGATTCTTCAGACTTACCAGCTACTACTTCTAGTAGAGATCTAACTATACTGGGAAGTCCTGGTAGTAAATTTATATTATATATATCCAATGAAAATCCTCAACATTATAACTTCACTACAGATACTTTTAGCTCTGGAGAAAGTAAACTTGTTGGAGAGATTCCAAGCGGTGGAAAATATACTAAGGAGATAACCTTTCCAACAGTTACAGATGACGATAAATACGATTTTCAACTAATAGTAAGTCCTCATAATAATGTTGAGCTCAGTGAAGGTCTTTCAACAAACTCTATTTATTATAGAAAATCTATAGAGCAAAAGACGGATTCGGTATTAACATTAGCGGTGGCAACAACAACATCGGGTGACTTTCAAACAATGCCTACTAGTGTGACTCTCACCAAACCTCCACTAAGTACTAATGAGAATCTTTTTAGTATATCGTGGACTATAAAAGCAGTTGACGCTATTACCGGTGGTGCTTTAGAGATAACTCGGCAGCCACTAGATACAGATTTCAAATTCACAACAACACACGAGTCTATAGGGTCAGGATCTTCAGATACTGTTATTTATTTAGATAGTGTAGAAAATCTAACTATTGGAATGTCTTTAACTACAATCGAAAGTGGTTCCGTTTCAAGTTCACCTACAATATCCTCAATCAATAAAACATCAAAAAGCGTTACTGTTACCGTGGCACAATCATGGGCAACAGCAAAAGACATCACTTTTAAAGGTGGTGGCGTTGCTAATATAACTAAAGCCCTAAATACTACTATAACTTTCAGTGACCTTTCTGTGGTTTTAACGCCTTTTACAGCTACAGTAACACCAGCTATATCTAGCGCAACTGATGTGGTTTGTTCTACAACATTCGGTATAAGAGCTGGAGCTACTTACACTGGTGTAGGAGTTGATAACAGGACTACGCAATATGTTACGGGTACAACCTACGGTAGTAATTCGTTCACTACAACATCAGCACAAACATTGAAAGACAATACAATATTAACGTTCGAAGGATGTGCACAAGAGGCGGTTATAAAAGCAAAGGTGAAGGTAAGTAAAATGCCAAAAGATGATGTTGTTTTAACGTTAGATTTAGACAGTATATTAACCTCAGCATTAACATAACCTATGCCAATACATCACACACAACTATTCTTTAATGAACCAATAAACGTATCTCTTCAAGTAGGAGATACTGTTTACTATGTTTCGACTCAAACTAATATTCCGCCTCCGACCACAAACGGTACTCAAATGGGAACTACTTTTGAAATTAACAGCTCCGAGATATTTGAAATAGGACAAGTACATGATATTATAGATACTACTATAGTTTGTAGATTTGATTGCGATAATGTTATTCCAGGAGATTGTGAGAGACATCTTCCTCTTCTAGGGGATTTTATAATGTTCTCTAAAGATAATGCAGCAAATATGTCTTCTATTTTGGGTTATTATACAGAAGTTGAAATGGTTAATGATTCAGATCAAAAAGCAAAATTATTCGCTGTGTCTGCTGATATAAGTGAAAGTAGTAAATAAATGACAAAAAGTGTAACTATATATACAATAAATACAATATTATGGCAAGAAAAATAATACCATTAAAATATAAGAAAAGTCCTCTTAAGATTGTTTATGGTTTGGGAAATAGATCTACACAATCAGACTTTTTAGGAATTGAACTTGGATCTCGTGGAAGATCTTCTCTCGAAGACCAGTTCGATATCGGAAAAGAAGCGTTGATAGGGACGAAAGTTGATCAAAATTTCTATAAAGATTTAGTTAATCCATACGCTGGTTTGACAGATCAAATGGCTGGATTAGAAAATACCGCAGAGGATTTAACGATAAATCAAAGACAATTCGCGCAACAAGAGAGAATGCTACAAAGATCGTTAAGCTCAACTTTAGAAGCATCTAAAAGAGGTGGAACTCAAAACGCTCAAGCTATAGCAAATCAATTAGCCCAATCGTCAGGAGATATGGCTGCTGGTATAGGCGAACAAGAAAGACAAAATCAATTAGCTAAAGCAGGTCAAGCTAGTGAATTACAAAAATTAAAAGCACAAAGTGCTCAGCAACTTCAAATGCAAAAAGCTCAAGGCGAATTCCAAGTTGACATGCAGATGAGAAAAGGAGAAGAAGACGCCTTGTCGAGAGATTTAAATAAGCAACAGGCTCTGCTAGGTTTACTTTCTGGTGAAATAGCTAGAGAAGACGCGGAGAAAAAAGCTAATAAAGGTTGGTTAAGTAAAGTATTCAATATATTCTAATATGGCAAATGAAAAATCAAACACAGGGGCTCTTGACGTAGGCGCTATGTATCAAATTGGTGCTAGTGGCACCGCTGCTAGTGCGAAAAAAGCAGCTAGTTCTGAAACTAGTATTATAGGTCAAATCGGAAGGTATGCGCTAGGTTACTATATGAAAGCGGCGGACAATTTAAGAGATTCTCGAAAAGAAGATAGTCAAATTTTTGCGCAGCTAGAGGGCGTTGCTGTTGATGCTGATTTTGCTCTTGCAGACGTTCAAAAAATGAAAGATAAATTAACCGAGTCAAATAAAAAGTTAAATAGCGTTAGAGGTATGTTACTGCCAAATCATCCAGACATGGTCAAGGCACAAGAGGACAAAGATGAGGTTTTAAAAAATATATTAAAACTACAGTTAGAATACAAAGGATTTAAAGATACAGTTGCGTACCAACACCAAGTAAATAATGGACTATTTGTAGTAGGGGAAAATACTGAGAACCAAGCAATAGCAGGTTGGGGAGAAGGAAATACCGCTATGCAATTGATGAACACTTCTCTCTTGATTAACGGATCATTAGAGAATGCACTGTCGGTTGAAAACGGTGAAATATACGTAAATTTTAAAGAAATTGACGCTCCGTTCGATGGAGGATGGGATAATCCTCTTACTACAGATAAAGTAGAGGAAAAAAAGGATTTTATGAAACATATGGCTGGAATAAGCGGTGGCGATATGCATGGGAGTGGAAAAATAAAATTATCTGATATGCAGTTCGCTACGCATGCGAATCCTAATCAGCCGCAACACGCTAATAATTATATATCGGGATTTTACACAAACGGTACGCAAAAAGCGTTTGGAGAAAATCCAGAGTTAGATGGAGTTCTTCTTGAAAAGAAATCATCTTTAGAAAGCGCAATTGGAAAGATGACCGCTAAAGAAAAAGTAGATTATTTCTTTGATAGCAAGGCTTGGTACGATGAAGATGGTAACCCCCTTTCTCTTATAGATGATCAAATTAGTAAAATAGTAAATGATAAGAACAATCCTTTGTTTAAAGAATTTGATAAGAATGGGGATGAAATAATTGATTTAAAAGAAATAGCTGGAGCTAGAGAAATAATGAAATTGAAAATACTTGATGGTAGTTACTCTACAGACCATATAGTAAATACAATACATGACAAGGGCATGGAACGCTATAACGAAGGAGTGAAAGTTCACAAGCAGAATAATCCAAAAGCGTTTAACGCGGGAGAAGTTAGATATAGAGAAGAGAAAGCGGATGAGGAGAAAACAAAAAATGATATTCTCAATAAAAAAGATATTGTATATACACCAGTACCTTCAGGAGACCGTAAAGGGAACCGACGAGTAATGCGTCACTACCCGGAAGATTATGTAACATCCGGAGATGAAGGAAATAGAAACGTAGCGGCGGGTTGGCATCTTGTAGAACAAGGGCACAATGGCAAATGGTATTTTGTTGATGAATATGAGAACGATAAATATCTCCCTAGGTATGCTAATGACGAAATTTACTTTAATGCTAGGGGTTTTGATTGGAACGATTAAATCATAAAATATATATATGGAATATAGAGACGGGTACGGGTACACATACAGTGAGCAAGAAATAGAGACAGCTATTGCGGGATCTAATGTAAGTTTCGACGAATACTTAAAGGCTAGAGGATTAAGTAAGGGTCGAGCTAAACTGTTTCATACGGCCGCAGAAAGAAAAGCACAATATGAGATTAGGATGAATCGTCCTGGCTTAAAAAAAGTACCTGAAGGATACGGCGCTGAGGAAGTAAAAATAGAACACGCTGGAGCATCAGGATTTTTAGAAGCAGCTGAATGGAGACTTGTTGGTAAGGATTTTAAGGGCCAAGAAAAGCGTGTTAAGGAGTATCTAAACTCAGCTTATGATCAGTATGACAATATTACTTTTAAAGAAGAAGACCCAACGCTAGATTCTATAGGTATATACATAGATGGTGAGCATAATGAAACAGTTAATTTATCTTTCGGACACGACGATCTTGTAGAAAATTACAACGAGATAATAAGGAATATAAACAAGGCTATTGGGGTGACAGGTAAACCCAACGAGAATCAAATTGAACTTTCAAATGTTATAGCGCCTGCTTTAGAGGCAACAATGGAGAATATGAGTTTATTCACAGGTCTTGACAATGAGTTTGCAAGGCAGTTAAATGTGAGATTTGAAGAACTCAACTCAAATCACAAAGCGGTATCTACAGATATCTTTAAACAAGCTGTAAAAATAACAAATAACCACGGTGTTTCAAGGACCTTTAATATGACTAAAGGAAAAGAATTAATAGCAAAAGAAATTGAAGAGTGGATCTTATACGCCCCAGAAAAAACTAGCGAATTTGTAAATGCAGAATTAGAGTTTGAAACACACGTTGAGGATTTTATAACAGAAGAGAATCTACAAAAACTACATGAACATGGAGGCGCTACTGCGTGGGGTATGGAAGGTTACGCTGTGTACAAGAAATGGGAGGACGTTACGAGTGATAGCGACAAAGACAGGTTTGTCGACATGATATTTGACGGTATGGGAATAGATCAAGGATTTGCGTGGTTTGATAAAAATAATGAAACTCGTGAGAAATTTAGTATTTTATCTGAAAGTCAAATGAAAATTCTTATTAAAGACGCGTTAAATAAAGAAGTTAAACATCAAAGAAAAACAGCGCTTTTTGAAAACGGTGGAGAAGTTATAGATATTTTAAACGAGCGTGGGGGATTTTACCGTGGGGAAGGAAAACATTACGAAGGAAACAAACGAGTAACTGGATCAACCTATTCATCAGATTCAATAGCAGTAAATGATTGGCCAGAATATTTGAAACATTTTAAACTTGATGACGCGTCTACATATGAGCTTTTAGATGAGCGTAATCTTGCTGAAGCTAACTTAAAGTTAAGGGAATCGAATTTATCAGAGGAAGATAGGTTAAAATATACAGAACAAGGAAATATTGCTATAGCAAACCTAGGAGATGAATATGTCGAATTTATAGTTGATGGGAAAAGAAGATCAGTTAAAGCAGAGGGAGCTGAATTCTTCCGACAATCTAATCCTAGTGCTATTTACAACGAAACAAATAAAGAAATTATAAAAGCGCGAAACGAAGAGCTTTTAAGGCTACATAAAGAAAAAATTAAACTCAACGGTGGTAAACCTCTTACTGATTTTGAAATATTAGAAGGTTTTTACGAGCAAAATGTTGCTAATTTATTAGGAGTAGAAGCTAGTTTGAACGAAACGTATAAATATACTGGTGCAGCAACAAAGATCAATGAAAATGGAGTCCGAGTTATGACAGGGCTTAATGAAAAGGATATCACGTTGCGCGAGGCAATAAAATATTGGAATGATAATCAACTTACTAACAGGGATAAATTCATTTGGGTTAACGGCGAAAAACTATCTAACGAGGAAACAAATAAATTTCTTGAAAGACACTACAATAGACATCAAGAAGCATTAGATAATCACTCAGTAGCAGGTGACATGTATTTACTGAATAAAGATATCATACTGTCTCAAGACAAAAATGTAGATTGGGAACATTATGGAGCTATGGTTGTTAATTCAATAGGAGGGATAGTTGGGGCGAGTGAAGTATACCAAAATACATGGGGGATGACAGAAACAGATATTTCTGATATGACAAGTCCAGTGATGACAGAAATGGGGTTTGAATTATCTCCCGAACAAGCAATGTCTTTAGATCGTAGTATTCCAGAAATGATAGCAGAAGGAGCAGCTGGTAGTGTAGGTATTTTATTAGAGTTTGCCTTTTTTAACAAAGCCACGGCGAGTATAAGAGCAGCTAAACTTTTCGGAAAGGGAATGAGATCTATGGATGATATTATAGGTGGTTGGAAAAATAAAAAATATTTTAACGGGAGAGTTATAAAAACCGAAGCCCAAATGCATAAAAACGCAGCGGTAATGGGAATATCTCCGCTTAATTACATGAAAAAGAGGGGTTTTGCTTACGTTGACGATGCTGGTAAGACCGTTTATAATAGCGTGAACAATACTTTTGGAAAAGCTCAAGCTCTCTTTGCCGAATCAATGATAGAAGGTCTTAAATTCTCTTCGTTACCTTCTTCATCTGGTCATAGAACAGATGCTTTTTTTACTGGGTTTGGATTTGGTTTTATGGGGCAGGCTTTAGCGCCGGTATTTGGACAAATTACACCTAAATCGATCGAGGCAAGATTTGGAGGTATCACAAAAGCTCCTAAGTTACAAAGATGGCTAAAGAGTAAATCGAAAATACTTGAAAATGTTTACAACATGGCGCTAAAAGGTCCTACTAGTTTTATAGCTGGTGTAGAAGTGGGAGAAGTTGTAAAATCTTTAGGAAATGAAATTTTAGGTGAACACGGCGCACTCGATGATTATATAGAGGAAAATTGGGGAGATTACAGTGATCCAACACAAAGACTTATATCTAATTATGTAATTGGTTCGTTTTTTGGATTATCCCATCACATAATTCCAACAAAAGTAGAGAAAGGTAAGGGTCATCTTGGTACTAACTTCCGATTTTTTAACGAGTGGAGATCTTTAGATAATATGAAAGAGGCTAGAGACGAGGCTTTTGATAAAAACTATGAAACAGTGGATTACGTTGTGGCTATTTCACCAAGGGGGAAAAGAAAAAAAATGTCTCCTGAAGATTTTGATAAAAGACAGATGCAATACAGCGGGTGGCGTATAGAAGAGGGTCATAGTGCTCCAGGACAGCTAGATTTAAAATGGGAGCTCAAAGAACAGCCAGGTGATTCAAAAGCGACAAAGCAAAGAAAAAAAGATGAGTTCGTTAGAAACGAAGAAACTCGACAGATGTTTGAGAATATGTTTCAGCGTGCCCAGGGTAAACTCGATTTATTAGACCCTATTAAGGGACAAATGATCTTAGATCAAAGAGTGAAAAGCACTAAAGAATGGTTTAAGAAAGAATACGGAATCGATATTAAAGTAGCGTGGGGTACCAATAAAACCATGGGAAATAAAAGAGGATCGTATCAAAGAGAAAAAGATGTTAGAACTGGTAAAGAAGATCCAAAAAAAGTGGTTGTTACATTTAATGTAGAGGCGATATCTGAGGGATTAATGCCGCACGAAATTGGACATGCCGCGCTAGAGGCGGAGTTTTCTAATAACGCTAGGTTTAAATCTCACTTTTTAATTACTATGGGTAACATTGCTAAGAAAGTTAAAATAGGTAAAATAGACGGTGAAGATGTAACTCTCTATGATAAAATGGTGGAGAAAAACGGTAAATGGGATGTTCTTAATCGAACTTGGGAAAACGATAGAATAGCTGAACATGAATTATTTACGTTTTTAGCAGAAGAATTAGCTAAAATAGAAAACTATGGTCAATTAGTAGAATCTAATACTTTCGGAGCGTTAAAAAGCTTAATCAACGGTACAATTGGAAAAAAGATGAACGTTAAATATGATCTTAAGATAGAAAGCGAGGTAGTTAGGTTTTTTGGAGATTATATAGAAGCCGTAAATAAAGGAGCTAATATTTTTGGCGAAGGCAAGGGAAGTTTAAAACACTTGAAAAATGTAATTAGCGAAGAAAGAACTACTGAGACAGGAGAATTGAGAAAGGGTTGGGAGAAGAGAGAGAGAAGAAACAGAAAGACTTAGAGAAGCTTGGCAAGAATCGTTGCAAAGTCCAGAAACACCAACTACAACATTAGAATCTAGCGCTGAAATAACTAGTTTAATAGTAAAGAACCAGAAGTTATTAAATGCTAAAAAAGAAAATAAAGGAAAATGGGTTAGTAAAGCAGATGAAAAAGAATTTAATAATAACGTGAAGGATATTGCACAATTAAAATCACTTGTTGAAAAAGTTAAATTTAAAGAATCTGGAGAAATAGGTTATGAAAAGGGAAGATCTAATGAAGAAATCGTATCTGAAAATACGAGATTAGTAAAAAGCGCAGAGTTATTATTGGAAAAACATGGAGGAAAAAGATTATTAGATCTACCAGATGGTACAATAAAAGATGCTTTGATAACTAATTTAGTAGAAAATAATAGAGGAGCTCTAGGTAAGGTAGTAGAATTAATAAAATCATTCTTAACAGAAAAGAACGTTCCAAAAAGCGAGTGGCCAACCAATGACATGATGATAAAAGAAGCTGAGGCACAATTATTTATGATGGCTAGAAACTATAACCCTAAAATTAACGATCAATTTGGGGCTTATGTACAAAGTTGGGATTACGGAATGTTTAAAAAAAGAGGTACTATATTAAAAAACATTACTAAAGGACAAATAGAAGGTCAAAGAACTGGTACTGAAAAACTAGATACAGAAGGT
>Ga0098044_1001993_pt1 | contig 10644 bp, 8 predicted proteins | sample 10_taG_FD_75053 | JGI IMG/M metagenome (GOLD analysis project Ga0098044, IMG submission 75053) | Marine viral communities from the Subarctic Pacific Ocean - 10_ETSP_OMZ_AT15264 metaG | ecosystem: Environmental > Aquatic > Marine > Oceanic | place: Pacific Ocean | collected 2015-01-16 | reverse complement strand
AGGCAACCCTTGAAGATACAGGAAAACTTCATTCAGGGACAATTGTTTATGGTCCAACTAATTTACCTACAATAGCAGGCGAGGGCATTCGTAATCGCCCAGGAGTTGACCCTCAATTAAATTTAAAAGACCACTTTATTAGTAGAAAGGGAACCCATAAAAGGAGAACTCTTGATTTAAATGATGCAAGCTTAGCGCAGTATGGAACTAAAAAAAGACCTACAGCAAGCACAGATAGAAATACTGCAATTACTCTTATCTCTCCTGATGTAAGTAGAACTTCTAAAGTTCAGAGTGGAAATACTAAGATCTTTAGGCGACGAATCTTTGAGCCTCTTTATGATTTATTAAAAGTAAATAATACCTATAAAGACTGGGATTCTAATTTAGGTAAGGCTGTAACCGCTAATATCTTAGAAAAAAGCTTAAACCTTCAATTTCTTCAACGACTAGGTAGGTTGAGGAGTGTGGGAGGAACTCCCATACCTCTTTCGAGTATGTTAAAGATGGTTATGGCTAGAATTTTAGACGGTACTATTGGCAAATTTGATATGTTAGCCTTTAGAAATTTAGTAAGAGAGAATAGTAAAATAAAAGCAGTCACAGTTGTTCCCTCCAACGATAAAATCTTAAATGAGACAGTAGCCTTAGGTCTTATTGAGAACGCGATGATCCCCTTAGATCCTGCTAAAAATGAAGCAGGAAGGGATAGGAATATGATGGAGTTATGGAAAACTCTACCAACTGATTTGGATAAAGGGCTTCCTATTAAGATTAATAAACCCCAGACTATAATGAATCCTATCTACTGTAAAAATAAAGTTCAAACAGTGGAGGAAACTAAAGGAGATTATTGTTTCCCTATAGATGATGGAGATATAGTAAAGGTAGCAGGGAGAAATTTTGAAATCCAGGACGGTGACTATATTAACGTCCGTATTAAGGGGGCTGAAAGGAAGCTTAGGCTTTGTTCGGAAAGGGGTCACGCCTTTATTATTCCTAGAGGAGCGAAAGAACAAGCTCTTCATCTGTTAGGAGGAAATACTTATAGAACTCTGCATACGGAATCAACTAGTGCCGTAGAGTTCACCCACTCCTTGAATTTAAGTGGAGAAGATCCTAGAAATAATGCTTACATCTTAAAGCTTGTGCCTAGTGCTATTGAGAGTACTCACACTTCGTTTAAGCATGTTATTGAAAGTAGCGCAGTTTATAGTTTATTAGGAACTAGTAGCACGGACTCCTTGAGAGAGATAAATGATTGGGTCAAGCATAAAATAAATCATAAAGTTTTCTACATGAGTTACGATGATGTAATGCTAGATCATATTATCGCTACTCAGCAGTTAGTGATGAAGCAGCATGATATTATTGTGGAGGGAGCAAAAAAGGCTAAGAATATTCCTTTATTAACTAGACAAATTCCGTATTACATTATTATCTTCCCCACTAATAGGCAAAAGTTTATGTTATCGAATACTAAATCTTCAATTACTTCCTTCACAGATGACGGGGTAGTGTCACGGGAGCTAACTTACTCCCCCTCCCTAAATCCCAAGCCAGGGAAAGCGATGAGCCATGATTTTATTACCTATGATATAGCCCCCACTAAGACTAATATTTTAGGAAAGTATGATTCTCAAGCACGGGAAGTTAAAATTAACTACACCACTAATAAATTATTTAAAGAGGGTTATGAGGCTTCAGGAAAGATAGGTCCTAAAATTACAAAACAGCCTGCTCGAAAAGGGACTTCTTTACGTTTAGCGTATAATATTATAAGTGAATTAGTAACCAATTATAAGCTATACGAAGTAAGAAAGAATGTACCTGAGATTACAACCTTTGATTTATTCTCTAGAATGACACAGACTGAGTTTAATAAATTTGTATTCTTAGAAAATTCAAAATACTTAATGCCTCGAATGCGGGATGGTCTTTTAATGAATGTTCGGATTGCTAGTCCCACTAGAAATGATGGTATATCTTTTACAAAGAAAACGAAAATTAAGAGTAGAATAGAGGGGGCTCCTGCCGACATATATTTCCCTATTAAGGCTACTCTGACTGGGCAATACGTCATTCCTCCTACAACTTCGGATCCATGGTCATCTACTATGGGAGGCTTTACTAAGACAGAACAGGTGCCTAAACCTAACGCTAATGAGGCTAAAAAGGAACGAACTAAGTAACAAAAAATAAAAAAAACTCGCTTCTACCGAGGAAAATGCTAGATAAGAATAGAGATTAATTCTAATCTTATATTTATTAAGGAATAATATTATGGATCACACAAAATTAAGTGACGAACTTCGTAACCAGCTACTAGAAGCCGCTGCCTGGGGCAAGGCTGGTATTACCCCTGTTTTAAGCGAGGCAACCGAGACTGTTAAACAAGAGACTGAGGCCGCAGAGACTGAGGAAGTAGAAGAACTCCAAGAACTCCAAGAAGCCTGCCATGTTTGTCCTCTTTGCACCTCTGAGCTTGAAGAGCAGATTTCAGAAGAGTCCCTTCTTGAGCACCTTGATGTTGTCTTAGGTCTTGTTGATCGTCTCTCTCAAATCAATGAGGGCGACGAAGATATTGACGAGGTTATTGACTCAGCTTTAGCGGAGCTTCTTCTAGGTTCCGTAGAGGAAGAAGAAGAAGAGTAATGAAGGGCATTGGCGATTTTGCTGCGAGCTTAATCGAAGAAGACATTCAACAAATCAAAACTGGTAAGGCTTTGCCTCCACGACGAGATAAGAATAGTCCTAAGGTTGAAGCTAATCAGCGCGATATTAGTGAGGTAGAAGTCCCTGAAGATTTCCGAAAAGCAGTATTGTTTGGAGAATCATACAACCCTAACCCTTGGCCTTCTCAAGAGCTTGAGCAATATGAAGAACCAGAGGTAGAGCCTACAAATGCCTTAACAGGTGAGCCTTTACCTTCTGCAGGACTTCTTACAGAAAGCCAAGGTAATGAAATCATTGATTTGCTTTTAGAAGTAAAGGGACTTATTAAAGAAATGACTGGAACCTTTTCAGGAATGGGGGGTGTTAATTTCGCTGGACCCGAGGCTACTAAGCCCAAATCTAAACGAAAGAAATCACGAAAGGATGTTCTTAAAGAATCGTTACGCTCAAAAGTTCGTAGGCACTCATGAAAATAGCTGCTCTTCTTCGTAGACTAAAAGAGTACCAATCAGGGGAAGAGGTATACGAAGAGGAAGAAAAAAGCAAAGAGCAGTCGAAATCACAAAAAGGTAGAGTAAAAACTTATAATACTATACGCGATGCTTTGAGTGCTGGTAAAGTGGGTGAGATCTTTTCGACAAAAGGAGCAGCTAGAACTTATGTAATCTCAAAAGGAAAGTGGGGTAAGAAAAGTGGCAGAGGTAAAATTGCTAAAGGGTTTACGCCTGGAAGCTCTACGCCTAGTTCCGATTGGGGTAGCATTAAAAAACATGCAGCCCGAACTGAACTACGACACGGCAAAGGCTCAAAAGAATTAGCCGCAAGGCATGGAAGCAGATCCATGAAAAAAGCAAAAGGTATCGGGGGAGCCGATGGCGTCCTTGACAAAGGAGAAAAAGGAAAGTAAAATGCAACTAATACAAGACGTTTATATTATGGATAATCTTCAAATAATTGAAGAGGGTTCGGGTAAGAGTAAGATGAAAATTCGAGGAACTTTTCAGAGAGCCGAAGAAGCTAATAATAATGGGAGAATTTATCCTACTAAAGTCCTTGAAGGTCAAATCAAGAAGATGCAGCCTCTTATCGAGGAGCGTAGGTTGTGTGGGGAGTTAGATCACCCACAGAATGATACAGTTAAGCTTTCGAATGCTTCGCACTTAGTTACCAAACTCCATATGGAAGGTAATGAGGTAATCGGAGAAGCTGAAATTCTTAAAACTCCTGCTGGCTTAACTGCCCAGGCATTAGTAAATGGTGGAGTTAAGATAGGTATTTCATCTCGTGGAATGGGCACTCTTTCCGAGGATGCAAATGGATCTAAGATTGTAAACGAAGACTTTAACCTTGTAACCTTTGATCTCGTTGCTGATCCTTCCACCAGAGGAGCTTTCCCTGGTCTTTCTGAATCTAGAGAAGCGGCGTTTGCTAAAACTACTCAAGGTAAGTTGGAAAAAGAGAGCAACTTTATTACTATGCTTGAGTCTAAGATGCGGAATGCTTATCAGCCTTGGATTGAAGAGTCTAGAGAGTCTAAAAAAACTAAAGCCGCTAGAGAAAAAGCCGAAGCTAAAAAGAGAGCAGAGGCAGAAGAAGCGCAAGCGGAAACTGAAGCCTTTAAGCGGACTAGTATGAAAGACCACTTCGAACTAGTTAAGGCTGATGGTCACTGGCACAGGATTGCGGAAGCTCTTGCAGTAGCTATGGGTCACGAGATTGATGAGGCTATGTCAGATTTCTTGGATTCTGAGGACACAGACACCAAAAATGTAACTGTTACTCGTAAAGAAAAGAAAGAGGGTCACGTATCCCGCGCATTACGTCAGAGATCAGAGCGTAAACACGCAGAGAAATCAGCCAAGGGTATGGCAATCGCAAAAGCTAAAGGTGAAGCCGAAGGTTCTAAGATTGCAGGTAAGGCCAGACGAGGCGAAGAATTGAAAGATGTTACGGCTAAAGGAAAGCAGAGCAGAGAAGGAATTAGGCAAGCAACTAAGACTCACGGAAAACGAGAAAAATCTAAGAGCGCAAAGGCACGGTCCACAATGGCTGGTGAAGAGCAGAGAGCTTATGATAAGACGGCAGGACCTATGATGCGAGGTAGCTCTCAAGTAACCAGATCTACTGTTAAAGGAGCAAAGGCAGCAGGAGGTGCTGTTAAGGGGGTTGCTAAGAAGACAGGTGAGGGTATCTCAAAAGGAGCCGAAGCAAGCAAGAAGCTTCATAAGTGGGCTACTGACTACGGCTCGAAGCGAGCTAATAAGTAAGAAACGCCTACATTTTTCAAAAAAAATCATAAAGTACAGATATATATCGTAGATATATATGAATCTATAGGAGATTTTATTCATGAGTAATATTAAAAAGATAGCCGACCTTCTTCCCGAAGGTCTTGATGAGTCCACAGTTGAATCAATTTTCAAGCTCGTGGACTCTACCATTAATGAGCAGGTTCAATCACAAGTACGCCTTTTAGAGTCTAAAGTAACAGCTTACCTTAGAACTAAAGTTGATGATCTTAAACAACAAGCTCTTACTGAGCTTTCGGAAGAAAGCGAAGTATTCAGAAACGCTAGACTGTTTGAATCTGTCCGTTCCCTTATGGCTTTAGAACTTTCTGAAGCCGACGAAGAGAACGCAGTTAACGATATCACTTCTCAGTACGGTGAGCTTCAGGAGGAATTTGATGTTCTTTCGGAGCAGATCAACATAGTTGTTGACGAAAATGAGAAGTTAGAGAGTACTGTTAAAGTACTCAGTGACAAAGTATCCCTTACGGAATCTCAACTTTATGAGACCGAAGAGGACAATAAGCATCTTCAGGAAGAGGTTGCTAATCTTGAAGCTTCAAAAGAGGAGGCATTTGTCTCATCTGAAAAAGCTATTGTTATTTCTAATTCAGAAAAAGAAATTAACGAAGAAAGAACTCAAAAAGATAATGAGTTCTTAACAGATGAGGTCATGAAATACATGCCTTTCTCAAATCTATAAATAAGGATTTTATAAAATGCTAGATGTAATGCATCAAACTGATGAAACGCTGGTCCAAAAGTGGGAGCCTGTCCTTGAGGGTATCGATAACGAGTATACCCGTCGAGTTACAGCACAACTTCTTGAGAACCAAGCAAAGTCTATTGTAGAGGAGAAAATGAACGAGGCAATTACCGCAGGAGCAACCACAACTGGTCAACTCGGTACTTTCCAAAAGTTCGCTTTCCCTCTTGTTCGTCGGGTCTACCCTAATCTGATTGCCAACAACCTTGTTGGTGTTCAGCCCATGCAAGGCCCAGTAAGCCAAGTTTTCTATCTTGGTAACGACCGTGTTAAGAACGGTAGCACTGTTGAAACTGTGTACAGTAAGTTCAACCTTACTTACAAAGGTCTCACCGCTTCGGCTATTGGTTCTCAAGGAAATCACGACCAGCAAACAGTCGCAGGTACTAACACCTTCGGCATCAACGGTGCCCGAGGCACAACTGGTGGCCTTGACGGTGATAACGCTGATGATGGCTTCGACGTTTCTAACGTCCTTGATACCGTTAGTGGTCTTAACGACACGGCGCTTGGTGGTGAAAGTCAGGTAGCTGGTGTTGGTGCCCCTTCTGGTACCATGGGTGGTCAGATTGCTGCCTTCCCTAACGCTAGTGCTATTTACGGTTATCAGCTTTCGGCTGGTGAGCGTTTAACTGGTACTGGTATTCCAGAGATGACCTTCCACATTGAGCAGGAAGCAGTCGTTGCAAACACTCGTAAGATGAGAGCCCTTTGGACTCTTGAGGCTTCTCAAGACCTTAAGGCTTATCACAACCTCGATCTTGAAAAAGAGCTTACTACCCTTCTTTCGAAGGAACTTGCTCTTGAGGTTGACCGTGAACTTATTGAAGACCTCCGCATGATTGCTTATGGTTATCATAAGACTCTCAACGGTGGTGCTGCTATCGGTCAAATGGATAACGACTACATCAACATGGGTGGAGTCAGCACTGCTGGATCTTCATTCGCTGGTATCCAGGACTCCGATAGTGCTGGGTTCTTCGTTCCTAAGCAGTTCACCTACGACTTTGATGGAGCCGAAGGTGCAGGAACCAACACTGAGCTTGGTGCATTTGCCCAAAAATCAAACATTTATACGATTGATTTCGGCAGAAGCACAGGCGCGACCTTGTACCCCCGTCACGTTGGCGAGATGTACGCAAACCTTCTTGCTGTGATCAACCTTGCTTCGCAAGACATCTACAAGACAACGATGCGTGGTCCTGGTAACTGGATTCTTACTTCACCCTTAGTTGCTTCACTTCTCGAAAGTGCTTCTAAGCTTGAGGGAGGTATCCTGCCTAATGATGGTCCTACGAACATCTCTAAGAGTGCTATCGCATTCAAAGGTAAGTTCATGGGTCGCTACGATCTTTATGTTGATCCAATGTTCCCCACTGATGAGATTCTCATGGGCTACAAAGGTGATAACGCTATGGATGCTGGGTATGTTTACGCTCCATACATCCCACTTCAGCAGTTGCCCACCATCGTTGATCCCGAATCATTCCAGCCCAGGAAGGGTATCCTTACCCGCTACGGTAAGGTCACGATTGAACCATACAACAACTTCTATCGTGTTATCAGGATCATCGGTCCCACCTCTAACTTCCTCTACGAGCCATTCGCTAAGAACACTGCCTTCAACGGTACTACTGTTCCTAGCTATGTCTAAGAGCTAAGTAGGTAAAAAATAAGAGGGCCAGAGGTTTCTACTCCTCTGGCCCTCTTCTCTTCTCTATATATATTAGAGGTACTACATGCACAAGTATAGAAGTAAATGCCGTTGGAACATGTTACTACATGTGGATAATGAAATCGTTGAGATACGACCAGGAGAGGAGTTTACTTCAATCTCCTTGGTGACCTCACGCTTTTTAGAGGAATTAACGGCTCCTCCTAAGATTATAAAAAAAGGTAGACCTAAAAAGCCTAAAGTACAGTCCGTTTTTGATGAGGAATTAAATGGCAGCAGCAGCAGCACCTAAAGTAGATCCTATTTTATTAGGATTTGGAGATACCTTCGGCAAGTACGGAGGTAATAGGTTAGGTGATACTGATATTTGGTCCACCGCTATAGATAATAGTACATTAAATATAAGTAAACTAGGGGATCCTATTGAGTTCAATCCCTTCGAAGAAACAATAAGAAGCTTTATTTTGGGAAGATTAGGTCACCCTGTTATTCGTGTTGAACTCACAGACTTTCAAATTAAAACAGCTATTGATGAGGCTATCACTAATCTTGATTATCATGCTCCCTTTTGGTGTAATCAATTAGCTTCTTTTCAATGTTCAGGTGGTGTGAATGCTTATATTCTTCCTACTCACATAGCTACGAACTTAAATTATGTTGTATACAAGAAGAGTCTCCTAAGCATTCAAAATATGGCAGGAACTCTGGAGTTTGATTTCTTCATTAAGTATTTCCAAGATAATTTCTTATTCAGTAACTTTAGTGTTTCTGATTTCTATCTCATACAACAGCATCTTGAGATGGTTAGAAAGATTTTAAGCCAAGAAGGCTCTTGGGATATTATTAATGGAAACCTTTTAACCTTATATCCTACTCCTGTATTAGATACGCAAGCGGTAATCCTTTCTTTTAGGGGATTAGACTCAGCTACCATGCATCCCTACTATAAGAATTGGATTCAAAGATTTGCTTTAGCTGCAGCTAAGGGAATTCTTGGAGAAATCAGAGGTAAGTATAGAACACTTCCTTCTCCTGGAGGAGGAGCCGTGTTGAATGGAAAAGAATTATATGAAGCAAGTCTACAAGAAAAAGATAAGCTCAAGGAAGAACTTCTTAAAGAGATAGAGGAACCACCGTGCTTTAGCACATACTAGGAATTTATTATGCCACTAAACAAGAAAGGAAAAAAGATTATGAAGAACATGAAAAAAGAGTACGGCTCTAAGCAAGGAGAGAATGTCTTCTATGCTTCTAAAAACAAAGGTACAATCAAAGGCGTAGAGTTAAAGGATGAAGATTTCCAGCAGCATGAAGAGGTTAGAGGAGCCAATAGTAACGCTATGAAGTGGTTAAAAGCTCGTATGGATACAGCAGCAGACAAGAAAAGAGTAAAGAAAGCTGCTCAATCTATTCGCAAAGACGAGGGCGCACAAAAGCAGAAAAGAATTGCCTTAGACAAAGAGAAGACCGCAGTAGGAGCCACTGCTTCTAATCAAGCTGATGATCCACGACGATCACCCTCCTTATCTACTGACCATAACTCACCTGAGGGTAAAAAAAGAAGAAAGCATAGTGTAGTAATAAGAAGAAGTGATAGATCAAATAAGAAACACGCTGATGACGTTGCTAGAGGAAGAGAAGAAAAGAGACAACGAGATCAAGCAGCAATAGACAAAGCCAACAAAGCGGAAAAGAAAAGAAAGGATGAAATAACAATGCCAAAACAAACTAAACCTTCTAGAGGGATGCAAAGCACTTCCTTGACAAGGAAGCTTAAGAGTGGAGAGTCCAATAGAGCAGGTAAAGGTGGAGGCCCACGCATAAGTAGGGTTTCAATTAATCAAGATGAGACTGATGATAAGCGAGAGCACGGTAGCATCAGAGATCATAAGTTCTTAGCTTATAAGGACTTAGCTTATCGAATGGATGAACTTCTAGGAGCATTAGCTACTGGGGCTGTTGCGGCTGTTGGAGGGATGGGTGCTAAAAAAGTTCTAGGTAAGTCCGAAAAGAAGAAAGCAGAAGAGAGGCGTAAAGCAGAACTTGCAGCAAAGCAGAATATTACAGACGTTGACGAATCCCTTGCTAAAAAATTAATTCAGAAAGCAGACAAAACTAAACTAGGTCGAAAGGTTTTAGGTGGAACTAAAGAAGTTGCCAGAGTAGCAGGAATGGTTCCAGGGGTTGGAGCCGCAGGAGACGCTGCTGCACTAGGGATTGCGGGAACACAGAGAAGTGGTGAAAAAGACCCAGAAAGAAGAAAGGAGCTTGGTAAGGAAATGGCAGGTGATGCAGCCGCTCTAGTCCCTGGAGCAGGTTTAGGTACTAGGGGAGCACAATATGCTGCTAAAGCAGGGAAGGCTGTTAGAGGTACGAAAGCTGCTAGAAAGGGTAGTAAGTTAGGCAAGCTGAGAGGTAGAGCAGGAGCCGCAGTTAGGAAACACGGAGCTACAGCAGCCAAGGCTGGTGAAGCTGCTATTGCTCAAAAATTAAAAGATAAATCCATGGAGGATGAAACACAAATGAACAATGCATATGTTAACAAGTTAATGGAAAAGGAGTTAGCAGAGGTAACTTCTATCCCACGCAATATAGACTCAAGTGATCGCTACCCATCGCATGTCACACCATCCAGAGTTTTGAGAAAAAGGTTTGCAGATAAATTAAGAAGCTCTGCGCCTGATAAGAGAAGGAAACAAAGAAAGGAGATGGCGAAGAAAACTGGACAGGCTGTGGAGGACGAAACACAAATAAATTACACAAATGCATATGTTAACAAGTTAGTTGAAACAAGAAGCCCTGAAAGCCGTGCTAGGACCAGAGGCAGAAAGTTTCATGGAACTAAAGGCAGAAAGGGAGAAGCTCAAAAGAGACAGGAAGCAGGTAAATCAATAGGTGCACATGGTCACGGACAAAGAGCAGCCAAAGATATTGCAAGTGCTAAGGTTTACCGAAAAGCTGCTTCCGATATTGAGTCTCATTCAAAGAAAAACCCAGGACCTGACCCCAAAAGGAGAAAGGATGTTACTGCTACAGCAACTACCGCTTTAAGGGACACCGCTTCTCGAAAAGAACAATCGGGTCGTAACCAAATTAAAGCAGGAAAACAAGCTGCTGGTAATAAAAGGGCTCTGAATAGGACCCTAAAGAGAGACGAGACTAAGGGAAACCTAGCGAAGCTCAGTATACGGTCCCATACTGAGTACCGTAATATTGGAAAGCTTTTTGTTGAGATGTGT
>Ga0098044_1001987_pt1 | contig 10652 bp, 18 predicted proteins | sample 10_taG_FD_75053 | JGI IMG/M metagenome (GOLD analysis project Ga0098044, IMG submission 75053) | Marine viral communities from the Subarctic Pacific Ocean - 10_ETSP_OMZ_AT15264 metaG | ecosystem: Environmental > Aquatic > Marine > Oceanic | place: Pacific Ocean | collected 2015-01-16 | reverse complement strand
ATGCCAATATGATTTCCTTAATGGATGTATTTTCTGACTTATTTTCTGTTCAAAATCCTTTACATCTTCCTCATTTTTAAAGAAAATATAAATCATACGATATGGAGACAAATCTTCTTGTTTGTACTCAGGCATATCTTGCCAGTGTGATTCCCATTCTTTCTCCCAACCTTCTGTATTTTCTCCTAAAACACGATTAGTATAATCTTCGAATGAGGCTTGTTCTACTATCTGTTTTGGTTTACCGCTTCTATATCCCATATATCCCCTAAAATAATAGTATTATTAAAATTGACATAACCTAATATTGCTAAAATAAACATAGTAATCCCTGTTAAAATACCACATAAATATATACATAAAAATAGAGTTATCATACCATTTCTTTTACATTATCCCAAATATCTTGTTGTTCATTCTCATATTCATAGCCAAACCCTATTTTTTCTTCTATTGTCCATCCATTTTTAATATTAACAGAAGGTACTTTTGCACGAGGTTCGTCAGGGAATTTAAGAATAGTATTACCCTTTTTAAGATATTCTTCAACTGCAGATTTTGTGTTATCAGATGGATTAAATTCGGCAGTGTTTACACGTTTAAATTTTGAAAAATCTTGAACAATTACAAGTGGTTTTTTATTGAGAGGAGCTACTTTAGGTAATTTCCTTTTTTTAACTCTTTTTGATTGTTGTCTATCCCTTGCTTGTATAGAACTACACACCCTAGAACAAGCAGTATTATTTTTACGGATTGGTTTAAATATATCCCCACAGATACTACAAGGCATTTCAGGGAAATTAGCTCTGATTAAATCATATCGTCTTTTATCTCGTTCTTTCTTGTATTTAATATAGCATAAATCACCACAAAATCGTTTTTTATTCCGACCTAATTCTTTATCACAAGTGGTACATTTTCTTATTTTATTTGTTTTCATTTATGTATACCTTTTATGACAAAATTATGGTTACATTCTGTAAAACTATTATTGCATTTTTTAATATTTACCAAAACAAAACCTTCCCTATGTGGGTTATGACAACGAGTTAATTGAATATGACGGAATTGTTTATCATTAGGAAAGATTTGAGCAGTTTCCATTGCATCTATTAATACTTTACTAAGATTATCCAAATCAGCATCAGGGCCTTTTTTTATTGGATAAAATGCTGCAACAGAAAGAGCAAGGTTATCATCTTCATTGAAGGATTTACTACCTTTTGTTTTGTAATCCATCCAACGATAAACAACCTCACCTATAAATGCTCTTGCTTTTTTTGTTTTAATTAGTCTTTTATTAACTACTTGCCAATAATTATTAGCACTAATCGGAAACGGTAGTCTTAAGTTCAGCACGGAATTCCTCCAATGATTGTTTTTGTTCAGCAGCTTTATATAATTTCAATAAAACTTTCATCTCCTTAGGCATCCCAACTGGTTTTCTATCTGGTTGAGGTAATAATCTTTTTTCATCCTCAAGCTTAGATAAATATTTAGGATCCTCACAAGGCATTCGTTTTGGATTTGTTAAAGTACCTTCACGGATGTCCTTAACAGTTGGGAAAAATGAGCTGTCATTAATGTGACTATCAAATGATTTTTTTATTCTATCAGCTGTAAAATCATTCAAAGCTTCTGCCCAGAAACTAATTTCAGCCTTACCTAATTTACCAAATTCCCTAACATGAGCATGATAATTTAACTCACATTTTTTTAGTGAAATAAGCAACTGCTTATAACCCTCTTTATCCATCAGTTCAAAGTTTTCTGATTATTATTAATGTTGAAATATTCAATGTCTAGTTGAGAAAGTTGATCACGGGATTTATTTTTCAGAGTTACATCTTTATTCCTGTCAGGTACAAGATCAAAACGGATCCCAATCCACTGATTAAGCATACTCTGGTTTATCACATGACAAATATCTCGGCCATCCATATATCTATTCCTAATTTCAGAAAGCATACGACTAGCAGCGTTTAGAGAATTCCAGGGTTTAAATCTCCCATTATTTTCGGCTTCCTCTTGTTTGTATGCAACCCATTCTGCCCATATTTCTAAAAACTCAGAGTGAGGTTGCAATTCATCTGGAATTTCACATTTTTCCAGTATTTCTTCTGTTGAAGGCGGTGTGACTTTCATAGATGCCTATAGTTAAATTTTTATAGTTAATATAGTTTATATATACTATATAGTTATAGGGCTAAGCCTTTACATTAAGCTCTGCTTTACGAGAATCTTTTAGGTCCCGTATTTGTTTATTGTTTTTCACAGTATCAGGCTGCCCTGTCCAATATTCTGCCAACTGTTCAATTGATTCACATTGACCCATCTCAATTTTAGCTAGACTAAATGCTGTTTTGGAGGGAGGTGGTGTTTGAGGTTTTGTTTCTCTATCCATACTGCTTTCTGCATCATCATCTTCCTCAGGCCCTGCACTTAACCCAAACATTGCCTGTAATATTTGCCGTTTAGCATATGTTAAAGCACTCCCTACACCTTGAGGAGTTTTTTTATCCAGAATTAATTTATAGTAACTCTGAATATAATGACCAGTTTGTTTGTGGAGTAGTATTGTTATTAATCCCTCTCCTGTTGGGAATTGCATTATTCCAAGATCATATTCTTTACAAGCTTTATCAATCTTGTTAATAAGCGAATCCAACATTATATAATCATTCCCAAAATGGGGATTTTTTCCTGCAGCCACTACATGTGAGCCAAGTTTTTTCTTTACATCAAACCAAGCTTCAAATAGTTCTTTTGCTGTTCCGATTACACGGAAATTTAGCGTTGTCTCATCCATATCTCTCCTAGTACCATTTAATATTGAGGGTTTGAATACCATTATAGTATCCGGTTAATCGTTTCTTCTCAGTTTCAGAAGCATCACGATATTCTTTATACCGTGCCAGAAAATGTCTGGTATCATCACGGCCACGATCAAGACTTTCTTGGTCTAATCTATAAGTCTGAACATTCCAAGGTCTTGATTTTTCACAAACCACAAAAAGGAAATCATAATCATTCCCAGTTATGGTCTTTAATCCATCCAAATACCAACTAGCTTGGATGTCATAGCGGAATTTTTTAACTGCACTACTAAATGAAAATGGATGGGCAGATAACATGAACTTTAAATCAATACAAAGTAATTTATCCTCCAATAGTTTATCTGCTCTGAAACAACCATTTACTTCAGGGATAATTGGGTGTTTAAAAAATCCAGATATTTCATTTTTGCCTAAATTTTTAACAAACAAATCGGACACAATTTCATCATCATGGATATTTTCTCGCCATTTTAATATTTGTGTCCACTCATCTTGGTTTATTAAAATCTTGCCTTCATTATTAGCTTGTTCCTCTGCCAACATTTTCTGTTCTTTGCCGGCCTTAGTTCGAGCATCAACTTTAGGCATAACTAAATACCGACTACTAAATTGATCAAATTCGAGCAAGGTTGTATGGCCTGCACTACCTAATCTTAATCCGTCAGTACTTTCTTGTTGATTCCTAGTTTTCCAATGATTAATAGACTGTCCAAATAATTTTATTTCAGACGCATGGAAATAACCAGGTTCATTTATATAATCTTCAAAAGGCATATTCTGAACAAGATTGCCTATCAATTCATTATTTTTCATATACTCTCCATGTGGTACCCACTCCAGTTTCCCAGAGTGGGATAATTTTAAAAAGGATAGTCCTGATCTTCACCAGAAGCATCCTGTTCACCTTTAGCAAGCCCTATTTTCCAACATTGTAATGAAACAACATATCCAGAGCCATTATCATTTTCCCACTTTCTGCCCTTTAGGTTGATGCTACAATCAACTTGATCACCTACTTTATATTGATCTAAAAGGTCAGTTTTTTGGTTAATGAACTCGAGCTTTAAATGCTCGGGCCACTGGGGGTTTGGGGCATGTTCCAGAACAAATTCACGTTTTTTGAATTTCTCTGAATACTCATGTGTATCAAAAATCTCCTCAATTACACCAGAGATTTGAATTGAATCACTCATTATAAACTCCTACCATCAATGGTTGAAGGACATCCATGTCCAATAGAGACCAATTTTCCAAATTGGCTATTACGAATAGTTCACGGGATTGTGGCTATCCATAATTTCTTGGTCAACAACCCCAATCAATCTATCGGCTGTGGTTCTGACCTTGTTATTTAATTCTTCATTTAATATTTGACTTACGGTTGAAGCACTGGTTCCAGAAGCTGTGGCTACCATATTAATAGTAATGCCTCGTTTCCGTAATTTGCTCCGATATGATTCCATAATTTTTCCTTATGATTTAGGTTATTTTTGATTCATTATATACCATAAATTTTAAAAAATAAACATAAATTTTAAAAAAAATAAAAAAAGTACAAATTATTTTTAAAAAAAAGATTAATAAAATCAATTATTTTATAATAAAAATGAATTATTTTAAAAATAATTAAAAAAAAGTGTTTACTTTTGTATATTTTCCATAGTATAATGTAATCTCATTAAACATTAACCCCAAACGGAGAGACAATATGAAAACAGCAACTGAATTAATTAGGGAAAAAGATAATTGGACCGAAATTAAAACCAGGGACCAATATTTGGCATTTAGAGAATGGGTCTCTAAACTAACCAAATCAGTGGATGATGCAATTGATGAAAAAAATAAAAATTATATTGGTACCATAACATTAAACATATCCCAACAAGAAAGATTGGTAGATATGATGTTTGAAGAATTTAATTATTTATTTGATGTGAATATTAAGGAATTAGAACCAACTGTACCTCATTGGTTTGATGAGAAAAAAAGTTACAATTCAACTTATAATTTCTTAAAAAGATTCCATGACAAAATAGCTATATTAGCTAAATTAGTAACAGGTGAAGAAAATTCAACTTTCGAAGAGAAAATGAACGTTGGACCTGTTTCTCTTGCTTAAATTAATCCCAGGTGGCTTCGGAGGGAGTCACCGAGGATGCATTTAGCATCACCCTCGAAAGAGGATCATTTATAGTTAACCAATGTTCATAAGGAGATATTATGGGAACATTAATCGTAGAGAAAAAAACAACAATGTCAGAACTTAATAAATTACCTGCTCCGGTTCCGGCAACTAGGTTTCATAAACCAATTCCTCATTTTCAAGCAGTAACAGCAGTATTGGATGAGGTTGCATCCCGAGGTTTGGAAGTTTCTGATCTTGAGGTTGGAACTTCACATAAGGATTTGAGATGTTTTTGGTTAGCAAAACTAAAAGGAGAAGGAGATTATGCTCCAATGATTGGTGGTCGAAATAGTCACGATCGTTCAATCTCATATTCATTATATGGAGGAGCCTCAATATTTATCTGTTCCAATTTAATGGTAGCTGCTCCGTTTGCTGATTCAAGAAAACACATGGGAGAAATTGATTTGGAATTACCTGAGATGGTAAGCAATTCTATTGATCGTGTCCTCAGGGATAATACAATTAATAGAGATCGAATCAAACATTATAAGGAGCAAATAATAACCGATAAAGATGCTTATTGGTTTGCAGTTAATGCCATGAAAAAGGATATACTTGCCCCAAGTAAAATAAAGTATATTGTTGAACAATGGCATTCACCACTTCATGAGGAGTTTGATCTTAAAACAGCATGGAGTCTTCATAATTGTTTCACTGAGGTATTTAAGGATCTGCACTCTGCTGATTTGGTTTATCACAGGAACAATGTCCTAACTGGATTGGTTGATGATTTCACTGACTTCAAAAAGCCAATCATCGACATCACTCCTGCTAAGAAAGAGGAGAAAGTTGTTGAAATTAACCCAGTCAAAACAAAAGCTTCCCTTAAACCTAAAGCTAAGTTTAAAGCTAAGAAAAAAGCTAAGGTTGTTATCAAGCAAAAGGAAGTAATTGTAAAGGCTAAAAATGTTATAAAGCCTCCAACCGAAAAATTAGGTAAAGGATTGGATGCAGCCATTAAAGGCCATAATGCTAAAACCAAGAAAAAGGTAGCATAACTAAGTAACCTTCAATCAAGGGCATCCACCGGGTGCCTTTGGAGATGTTTACATAGTGTAACATCCTTACTTCGGTAAGTAATACTAATTAATTAGGAGAGTATATGGGACAACCATACAAAAGGAAAACAGCCAATCCTAATTTGGGTTGGTCCGAGGAAAGGAAGGCAGCTTGGAGTGCTCGGATCCAAGATGAAATGGCTAAGGGAACTTGGAGGAAGAAATCCAAAAAGGCAATAGGTAAAGCTATTTCAAATGGCCGAATTGCAGCCAACAGGAAGAAAAGACTTTCTGAAGCTCGTAAAAACGGATGGGAAACCAGACGTAAAAATGGGAATGGTACTACACAACTCCCATTGGCAGATGTTACCCCTTCAAATAGCCTTGATACAGCAGTAGGGAAAGATTTGCAGGAGTTTTTAAATAAAGTAGAAAGTGTCCTTGGAGTCAAAGTGACTATGAAGGATTTTATTGAACAAGCTATCAAGGAAAAATTATCCGAGATTTGCTTAACATTACAAAAACGAGCATAGCTCATAACCATGCCCTCTTCGGAGGGCTTGCCAATGTCTGAAAAAATAACTTTCACCCAATACATAATGTCATGTCTCCAAAAGGAGAACATGGAAAAATACTGGAGAGAACATCATGGGAAAGAAACCACTAACAAAAATACAGATTCAAAAAATACGTCAACTGGTAGAAAACAAACCACTACAAGAACTACTACTAAACCTATCAGTTGATTTAATGCTAAGAGCATCCGACCTTCTGGCATTAAGAGTATCCGATGTTATTACTAAAAATGGTTCTATTAAAACAGAAGTTAAGGTAAAGCAGAAAAAAACTGGCAAATCAACCTTACCCATACCCTTAAGTAAAACTTCGCTTAGAGCGATAGCTAAACATCTTTCTGGAAAACCATTGGATGATTATATTTTTAAGGGACAAATGTATAACTTCACAAAAAAACCAATTACTAGCCAACAGTATGCTAGAATTGTTAAAAGTTGGGTTAACAGTATTGGTGTAGATGATCTTTCACCATACTCAACTCACAGTATGCGGAAAACAAAGGCCTCTGTTATATATAAGGAGACCAAAGATGTTGAAGCATGCAGACGTTTACTTGGTCAGTCAAGTGTAATTGCAACAAGTGCATATTTGGGAGTAACTGACGACTCTGCACTTAAATTAGCTAAATCAACTATAATCTAAAAGAGATATGGGAAATAAAATGATTGATATTTTAACAGCACCCATGCTTAAAGAACGTGCTAATAAAAATGGAGAACCACAACCAAATCGTAATGAGAGGTTAGAAAAAAGAGTTGACGATTTAGAAAATAATCTTTTAGTTCTCCAAGAGTTAGTTTTATCCTTACGTAAGAGGATGCAATGAGAAGAATTTATTTAAGTGAGGAAGAATACAAAATTGCTCAAAAATTCATACAGGATGCTGCAATTCAATATGAGCAGAACCCTAATAATTTAATTGATGATGAATCAGTTAATGAATATACAATTTTGGATAAATTCCTAAACCGATTCTTTAAGGCTAAAAAATTAACCTTAAGGTATGATATGACTAAAACACCAAAATGGGAGGAGCTACATGGTTAAAAGAAAAATGATACCGAGTACCCCGAGTACTCATGCTATGGTAATGGAGTATTTGAAATCCATGAAACAATCAACTGGGACTAAAATAACTATTAGTTCATTTTATGAGAGCGCTGTTATAGAGAAGTTGCAACGTGATAAACATAAAAGATTAATAAGTGGAGAAGGAACCCCATGAAAAAACTGCTTAAAATCAGCCTGGTGACAATGTTATTGGTATCACCAGTAATAACATATGGGCAAAACAACGATTTTATATGCAATAGGATGGAAGGTTGCCCTGTAATAAATGGAGAATGTCCCACTTGTGTAGGTGGGACTACCAGAAAAGCTTCTGCAGATGAAAGACTTGAACTTATTTTACAAGAAATGGAGGAAGATCTCAGGAGGAGATACGAACCAGATTTATCTAAAAGGTATGCAAAGCCATCTGGGTGGGGAGTTATTCGTTGGGAAATTAACGAGGCCCTAAGAGTCCGAAAGGATTTTGATTTCTAATATCTTCCTGTGGTGCTAATATTGAAGGAAACATTGAAGGATAAAGTGCCCGGGCTTGTTGTTCGTTAGCAGCCCTGGTACTTTCTGCTTGCATTCTATTAATAGCTTCATTAAGTTGATCAGGCCCCTGGGCATTCATATATGGCCCCATTCCTGAAACTCTTTGTTGGACTTTCTTTTGGTCAAGAGCTTCCATAGGCATACCACTTGGGCCACCTTTCATTCTGTTATATATATTAGCAGCTTGTGCACCTAATCCTGGTTCACCTTCCAATCGTTTACCCATTTCTCTCATTGCATCAGTTTTGCTTCCTGCCACCATTAATTTAGCTTGGTAATCCATATCACTAATTATTTTCATTTTCTCCAAAAATTCTTTGAATAACCCTGGAGATTTATATAGTGCTCTCAACTTATCTCTTTCTTCTGTTTCAAACAATTTCAATATTTTTTCTTCATTAGGAGATGGGACATTACTTCCTCTTACTCTCTGATACATTTTGGAAGCATAACCTAATCTATAAGCATTCTGGCTAGGTTTGGACATTTCAGATAATTCTCTCCGTACCATGTCCCCTGTATGTTTACTACCTTTTTCTGAAGCTTTAGCTCCTAATTCAAATGCATCTTTAAATTCTGATCTGCTGTTATAAATATTAGAAGCCTTTTTATAATCATCTGATTCACCTTTTAAAAATTTAGTTATTTTGCCCATTATATTTTGCATTTTTCCAGCATCAAGATTTGCAAAAGGTTCGGCTCCTTTCCTATCTGATTTAGGCATTTTATCATACTGTTGTTTTATAAAAAGCTTTAAAGCATGGAGGTGGTTAATTGGGGCTTCACCACTTAGTCCTTTTGAAGATAAATTACCTTTTATACCAGTTATTTCATTTAATGTTGGGATTTCCATTCTGGCATCATTATAAGCTTTTCTCATCATTTTACCAACATCATCTTTTCGTTTCATCAGAGTATTAATTTCATTCCATAAATCTGATGAATGAACCATAACTGAGTCTGATTTCTTGTAGTATGGGTTGGCAAGTTGTTTTGTTTTTTTACTAAAAATTTTTAACCAATTTGGGGAATCTCCAATTCTTTTACCAAGGAATTTTTTGATTGATTTTTCTGCTATTGGTTTAAAGGATTCAATTTTATTCTCTAAAGCTTCAAGAGCATCGACCCTTCCCATGGGAGAGGTGGCACCAATCTTTTGTTGCAGGGTTTTGATATTGGAGCCTGGTCTGGTCAAATCTGCTAACTGAGCCACATTTGCTATATCAGGATCCAATTCAATCATTTTATTTAGCATTTGTCTTAAATCCTCAAACCCTTCAAACCCTCTTGCCAGTTCATCATTCATGAATTGTATTGAATCCCTATCGGTTTTAGCAGGGTGACCTTCATGCAATACATTACCATCTAAATCAACCGCAGACATTCCTTTTTTGGCCATCTTATTAGTAATAGCTTTTACCCCACTATCAATGATACCTGTTATTGGCCCTGCAATTGAGCCAACACCTAATCCTAGTAGTGCAGATTTTTTGGCATTCTGAATCCTATCTGGTGAATCCCATCCACCTTCTCCGGTACCATATCCATATAATCCCATATCAAGAGCTCCTGCAGTACCACCTAATGTTGCTCTTTTAAGAATATTCTGGAGCCATTGGCCTTCTTTAATTTTACCAACATATGGTAAATACTTCCCTAATCTAGCAACCAACATGCCTGGTACCATTAATGCTCCAGCTATTTCAGCCATTGCAGCAGACCCTGGATTTTCTTCTCTATATTTATCAATCTCACTAGAGACCTTTTTTATTTCTTCATCATAATCACCATACCCAAAACTATCTGGCATTTTGGATCTGATATAAGCTTCCAATTCATCGGTTGTACCAAATGAAACACCTTGGCCAACTTGTCTTAAAACATCCCAGGCGGCCTCACCATGACGTTCCATTTGAACAGCACTTTCTTCATAGTAATCTTGTGTGGCTTTCTCTTTCTGGTACGGAACCATTTCCTCTGGGGCCATTAAAGTCTTTTCAGCCCTCATCGTTTCAAGATCAACACCTCTACGTTCCTTGAAAGCTTGAACTATATCGGCTTCAGGAACGCCTGCATCTTTTAATTTGGAATATAATTCTAATATTTCTCTATCAGTCATATGGCATTAACGAGTCAAGAGTTTCTTTAATAACAATTGGATTGGTTAATTCATTATCTGGGGAAGTTTTTGCTTCATTTACTATCTTTTTTACTTCCTCAGGAGGTGGAACTGTTCCGCTTTGGGCAGCAGTTGCAACTTTGGCAAATAATTTTTTACTAATATCAGGTGGTATGTAAGTTTTATATAAATCAAGAATAGTTTGCCTAAATTTTGTTTTCCTTGCAACATCAACAGGAGTATCACCAGGCATAGGATATAATACTTGCCTCATAGCTCTATTCTCATCATCCTTAACAGTAGCACCAGAAAATAAATAACCAAACACT
>Ga0098044_1001984_pt1 | contig 10669 bp, 3 predicted proteins | sample 10_taG_FD_75053 | JGI IMG/M metagenome (GOLD analysis project Ga0098044, IMG submission 75053) | Marine viral communities from the Subarctic Pacific Ocean - 10_ETSP_OMZ_AT15264 metaG | ecosystem: Environmental > Aquatic > Marine > Oceanic | place: Pacific Ocean | collected 2015-01-16 | reverse complement strand
TTTTCGGCGTAGATGCCTGGAGCCGTTGGATCATCATCTCCAGCAATGTTGAGGACAATCCTTCGGAAAGGGTTACGATTGTTCTTCTGCCACGCGCCCACAGCCGCTGTGCTCGTAGGGTCATGGATATAGGAGTCTCGATACCCAAATTGGTCGGCGTGGTCCGCTAGCCAAAAATCCAAATGCTCGCGGACCATCAAGTTACGATAATTTACAGTGCTATAGGGGCTTTTCTCGGCGGCTTCCATGTCTAGGGAACCGGCACCCATCGAAGCTACGGAGCCAGGGGCAGAAAAGCGCTCAACAAAAACATAATCAGTGGGACCAAACTGAACGCCGGCAGCATCCAGGCTGCGATCTGGAATGGCGTAGTCATACAACCCCGTAACATACGTTGAGGTAGTGGAGGTTGTAGTGATGGGGAGCACACCGTTGTTCTTTACATACCAGCGGTTCTGCACCGAGCGTCCCGATGTTTGAACAATCTCATAGTCCCAAGTATAGTTACCATAGGGAAGTTGATTAGAGTCCGCATCTTCTGTTGCACCGGCAACCGTCTTGATGTTGGCGATATTAAGAGGGCGCTTTGCGGTCTCGCCACGAGTATAACGGGCAGCGTAAGCAGCCGTAGAAACGCTGTGGGGATGTCGTAGAGTGGTATAGGCACCGGCTGTAGTCTCAGTGTACAGTTCAGGACGATTTGTATCCTGGGCTGTTGTGGTTAGAGTAACATGCCGATGCTGGTTCCCCCCTACCCACTGATTAGTAAAGGGACCCTGCATGGGGATTTCGTTGTCATCACCATATGAGTCACTATGGATATTTGTTCTAATCTGATTAGTATAGTCGTTAGGAGCGGTGCTATAATAATTGAAGGGAAGACCGAGCGCTCCTTTGAAAGTGTTTTCATAACCACCTGATGTGGCATCAGTTACGGCGACAGACCTTGCATTCTCGAACTTATCGCGAGGACCGGGGGGCGTAGCACTAGTAAAGGAGTCAATACAAACAGGGTCGGCACGATTTCCGGTACGATTGCCTGGCATTGCCGTGCTATCATTGATCTCTAATCCCTGAATTGCGGCGGTGACGAGCTTGGTGGTTGCGCGGATAAATTCATTAACGGGCTCCCTTCCGTGATTAAAGTTATCACCCCCATGAACAGTTTTGGATTCGCTTATTCCAAGGCGATATAGTCTAGAAAGCTGGCGGACGGCATAGGTGCTCCCCTCATAACTGGCAGCGGTCACAGTGTCATAAAAGGTTGGACCCTGTTCGACCCACGCTACACCATTCCAGACAAGCTTGGTGTTCCCTTTTACTTCTCGGATAGCTGCCTTTCGTAAAGTTTCTCGATCTGCGTCTACAATAGCATCGCCCGAAGTAATAGCATAAGGAACGTTGGAACGCTCAACACGCTGAAATCTCCACAAACAGTCTTCATCACCAGAGCCGGGAGGGGGGAGTGTGGCATGACCGTGCTCCCAATCATAGAGCATCTCCTTGATGCCAAACACCTGACCTTCGATAGGAGCCTCTTTCATTTCCAACGTTGGAAACTTTGAAAGATACTTGTTTCTCTCTAAAACATGAGACTCAACAAGTGTTCTCATTTCATCGGAAAAATTCGCCGAAGCGGGGAAGATCTGTTCTATAATAATGTCTACAGAAGAGTCTATCCACTTGTAAAATTTAACATATTTCTCTAAAGTCGCAGTATCTTCAATCTGGCGCTCGAAAAAGATTTGACGAAGCTTATCAAGTGGTTTGTTTTCTACTCTGTATCGTGTGACAGGATCGCCAAGAAGCTTATTGAAGTGAGCAATTCCAGCAAAAACATCAATTATCTCATCTGAGATTGCTTGATACATGCTCTTCTCAGCAGCGAAGAAATATTTTATAGGTCGAGAATCTCGGGTAAAAATCTCTTGATCGGATTGAGACAATATATTGATCATATCGCTACTTGAAGCGACTTCTGGGAGTTCTTGCTTGGCAGTAGAAATATAATCCACGTCAATAGCTTTTGTGCTGCTCGCGGGAAAGAAATTCCCTTGCGCTGAGTGCTGGTATGAGGTGCGAAGAGAGAACCAGTCATAAGGTCCAGCGGTTGCGGAGGCTGCTGAGCCTGAAGAGTAATCGGCGGCGACGAACAAGCCGGCGCCCGAAGATCCCGTAACATTATCAAAATTCCAATCTAGTGCAAGGGTACTTGCTTGAGGGACTTCAATGTTAGGAGTGGGTCCGTCTAAAGAGGTTGGACCAAAATAAGCTGGGTCTTCGGGTCGAAGGCGACCACTGTTAGAAACATCGTAGGAGTGGTATTTAATTGTATCATCATTAAGATAATCAAACCAAAATCTAACTGAACTTATCTTAGCATCTGATTGCTGTAAGACCGCACCAGTGAAATTAGCCCGGTGTGCCCCACAATAAAGACGCTTAGTGGCACGGATCGCGGGAAGAGCGACAGCGCTCAATACGGTGGTAGAAAGTGAAAATTCATTTTCTACGGTATCTTGAGTAGAATTGACCCCATAAAATTCTAAATCATACGCAACGTCGGGAGTAGGTAAGCCGGGTGTAGTTTCCGTACTACCTAAAATTTCATCAACTAAATATGTTTCCTTTTGCGAGGGAGAGACTCGAAACCGTACAGCAAAATTCCACTTCTCGTTATCATATACGTTTTTAAATACAGGAGAGTCAAGCTCAATTGCCCCGGCATCATAACCACCTGCGAGTGACACAAGTCTAAAGAAAACGTTATCGGAACCAACCGATTCTTTCATCGCATAAACTTGGAAATTACTAGCGTCACCACCAAACCACGTCAAAGTGGCAGGGTTGGCAAGATCCGCAGCATGCATGCCGAAAAGGGAGCCGCTGATAAAAGTGGACTCTGCAATATACCGGTCATCTACCGGAGGCTTCTTAGGAAAGATAGCTTCAGCCTCTACGGTAAATGAAAGATAGTCCACCTTATCATCCGTAGCCACAGGGTCAGCACATAAAATAAATGAACGAGTGTTGGGGTCGGCAGCATTGTCATACTGATAAACAGTAGCGGACCATCGATCTGGGTGGTTGAAGTCGGCGTACTTCTTCTTGATCGCAGTATGCCTTACGTTGTCCCGAATCTTGTGATCGACACCATCAGCATACATGTTAATCTTGATTAGCTCATCGTCTACACCAAAACAACGAAGGAGGTTTCTAAAGGATTTTTCTGTCCCCTTTGATTTATAAATATAAGAGAGGTTGTTATAGATGTTCTGGTAAATCAGGTTTTTAACTAAACTGATCTTCTCGGCAAAGACCTCGTCTTCACCACGGGAAACCAGCTCTTCTAAGATGGTTGACTCAACAAAAAGTTCGGGGGCAATTAGCCCTGCTGATCGGAGCAGATCTTTAGCAAAAGCATAAGGTTGATCCCCTTCTTGGAAGGAGGCATAGTGAACGTCCTTGATGCGCGGCAAAACATCAATTTGCATATGCAGATTATCAAAATAGCTCGCAAGCGCTTGAATCAAGTTTTTTAAAGTTTCGCCGCCTCGGTCTTCTTCTTCTTGGGTGATCCATGATGGGATAGATTTATAGATAGACGTCCCGTTCTTATAATCATAGATCCGCCCGTCGGCAGTGAGTGACGTCAAAAGCGCGACGACGAGGGGGTTGTCCGAATAAATTATTGGATCTTTAAATTCAGTATTCTTAATCGCGGGAGTAAATTCATCAATAGCCGAACCAGTTGAGCGGGCACCTAAGCCATAGTTTTCAATTAGACCATTGGAGATTCTCCCTGAATAGTCCAACACACTTGCGTCTACTGAGCTGATTGCTGTTGCGTCCATTATACCTTCATTGAATTTATAATAAACTCCTAGATCAACATTCGAGGTATCCGTGTTTGTGCCCCCATTAACTTGAGCGATCCAGTCTCTTCCTATTTCTTGCGAGCTTCTGCGCGTCTTCCAAAAACGAAATTCATCGAAATAAAGATCTTCATATGCACCGTATCCGGCTCCTACGCCAGCGAGAGCATGCGCGGCAGTGGGGGCTTCTAGGAAAGAACCTACAGCGCCTAACATTCCTGTTTGCGCGGTGGGGACGGGGGTGCCGATGGCGCCACCAGCGACAGTTGTTGTAGTGTCTAAAACACCATCAACATAGATTCTAATTACAGAATCCGCGCCAGAATCAAGAATAGAAACGGCAAGGTGTTGCCAATTTGTTCCCATAATAGTCGCAGTAGGGACAATCGCCTGGCGCTCGTACCCGGCGGCACCATTCTTATATGTTATGTAAAAACCACCAACCCGACTGTATTCGACAATAAAACGAACATAGTTAGGATCAACAAAACCCAAGCCGTTCCAAGAATCGAACAGACAGATATCAACACCACCCACAAGAGGAACCAAATCATCTACCTTAGTAAACAATTCAACAGTGTTTCCTACACTTCCATCAACTAGCAGATTAGTTGAGCGATCGTTCGTTGGGTTATAAATATTTGCATCACCGCTCTTCTCAGGGAATTGGCGGCTCAACTCAAATGCAGAGCCAGCGGTTACAGAAGGGTCTCGATGTGGACCGCCCTTAAAGGTAACATACTGCGGCGATCCCATAAGAAGGAAGTCATTAAGAGCTACGGTAATTGTAGATGAAACGGAGGTCGCTGTATTGAGTGTAATATAGCCCGTCGTGCGGGGATAACTATTATCTAAAATATAGCGGTCTAAAACAGAGGCTTCGTTGGACCACTTAATCTTCTCAGTGGCTGAACCATCATAGGGATAGGTGGCATAAATAGATTTAATAGAGTCCGAATAATACTTCTCCGCAAGACCATAACGTGCAAAGTTAGCCGGGTCGGAGAGGTCCACTCGCGGTATAAACTCTTCTCGGGCGATACTCTCAGATACAACATAAGCATCAGATTCAACGTCCTCAAGAAGGCTGTCGAGTTGCTGCTTTGTTAAAATCTGATTTGATTTTTTTCCAAAAAGGTCTTTGATACCCATTATTTCTCTACTCTGTCTTTTCTGCTACTCGAAACTTGAAAACTTCAGGTTGTTCTTTATACTCGCCCTTTATCCTGTACAAGAACTTCATCCCAAACATATACCCAGGCTCTAATAGGGTCATGTCAAAATCAAAATAGCTTCCCGAAACATCATAAGACAGTCTCGTTGAGGAGGGCTCTATTGTATCATAAACGCTGTAATCTATAATGGTGGAGTCGTCAACCACTCTAAATACTTTGTAGTATGCTTCCTCGATGATTTCTACCTCTGGGTTCGCGGTGGCTACAGTATAAATAGTTGGGCTCCAATCTTTTAATCTAGTGTAAAGCCGGAACCTTGTTGTCTCTCTAGTCCCATAAAAGGCTTTTAAGTTCGAAACCGTAGTAACATATTCCGGCACTGTATTGTCTGAGCTGACAGCGTGTTGGTGTACCGTAATGGTTTCTGTGTGCCAGATCATTGTATCATCAACACTATTCACCCACTCCGCATAGACTGAGGGCTGTTGGGTGTCTAGACTGCCGGTTATATAATAATTGCCAGGGGCGGCTCTTACTCCAGATGTCCAAGTTGCTAAGGGGGTATCTTTAGTACTATCACTGTAGATCTTTAATGCTGGCAAGAGAGCGGCATCGCTCCGAATATCTTTTAGTACGCCATCAACATAGGATTTTAGGTAAAGACGATTTATATTGTCTGCACCAACGAGCATTGAGCTAGCAGCATGAAAATTACCACGGTTGTCAAATTCCGTAGCATTCCATCTTGCCTCAATACTAGGCTTCTTAAAGAAGAATTCGGTGCCGCGTGCAAAAAACTTCTTATCATAATATGATCTTAGGTTTGTACCGTCTTCAAAGGAGCCGCTCAGCATAACCCCAATGCCATAATTTGTTTTGGCACCTGAAATCCATTCCTCCACTAACGCAGTTATATCAACAGAAAGATTTTCAGAACCTGAGACGAATGTCGCCGTGTACTTGGGGTCGGCGGGCAGCGTATGATAATCCCCCCCTGGTGTGACCCAGGCATTCCCACGACTTCGGTAAGCCCAAGTGGCTCCTACGCCATTTGTTGCATCTGCACCAGGGTCGGAATAATCCTCCATATCAAGTCCGTCACCTTCTGTCCACTCCGCACTAGTGGCGAAAATATTAACTACAAAATCCTTAGGCAGTGTATGGGGGGTGACCGCATTATATATATTAAGAACGAAACTCACACTGCCGGGGGCGGGGATGGTGCCAGCAGCGCGATCAGTAATGATGGTCGAGACTGGGAATTTCATCAAAAAGCGACATTTCTCTACGGAGCCAACGGGGGGAGCACCGGCACTAAAGGTTTGCCCATAGAGGGAGAAAACCTCCACAGCATCTGAAAGTCCCATGTTTGACCCAGTAGCTCGGGTCTGAAGGTTGGGCTTAAAGGCATCTGTGATGGTGGTATCCGCGTCGGCAATATATTTCTTAATAGTCATTACTTGATAACTCCATTTATATCGGCATCAAGAAACTTTATTTCATAAATAACATTTTTTGGCATTGAAATATAGCGTCCATCTGGCGATGTGGCTGGCTGAAGGTCGAATCGAATATCAGAATAGTTTGCCCCAGTTTTCTGATATACTTTCACGCTTGTGACATCAAGCAGGCCATCAACCGTCTTCAGCTTCGCATAAATGTCTGTTATGAAAAAAGGCTCCCCGATCTCTGGGTAATTGGAAAAATGTGCCTTAAGGCGTGCTTTGGCTGCCACCAAAATATCAAATCTATTTTTGTCTATCTCACCGACTGCCTCAAAATCAAGAGCTAAGTTTATAACCTTAGCGTCTAAAATGTCCACAGTATCATTGAGCATCCTGCTCTTTTGTAGCCATGTTTTGACGTTCCCTTTGACGATATCATTAGTTGCAGTGAGGGAGCCATCATAAGCCTCCGAAATAGTATAGAGGTTTAGGTTTCTTTTAAAAGAACTGTCATCGCGAACGACCCGCACTCGCTTTATAGAGCCAAACTTAGAAGGCATCTGATATACTAGTGATTCATAATCTGTTTTAGTGACTGCGCGATTCTGGGTTGCAAAGGTATCATAAATGCGCGTCTTGAGTTCCTGGCTATTGGGAAGAGAAACATCACCACTAATAGGGTCCTCGTTGTCCACTTCCAACGAGGAACGCACTTGTTGCGCCGTGCCTCCGGCAATAGCAGAATTGTCTGGGAATTCAAAAGTGGTGCGACCTACACCATTCAAACGACCAACTTGGCAGTTGGAATTGCGGGTGGTGTTGACGCGAGCAGTAACATATAGGGTAGTGTTAGATGGGGCAACTCCTAATTTATCATTAGCGACTAACTTGCTTGGATCAAAGGAAGTGTCAGTGATATATGCTCGACCATGACGCTGGATGACGACACTTGCGGGGTCGGCGACGGAATCTTCGGGAAGGATTATATCTGAAGCTGCACCGAACTGTAGGGTCATCTTGCGGGCGGCTCGGCTCGTAATAAATCGGCGGGCGGCGACGAACGGTTTGAGAATAGCAGAAGCTTGGTCACTGTTGTTGGTGATATTAGTTACAGCTTTATAAATTACATTTTGTGAGAGAAACTCGGTTTCATAATACTCGTGCCCCTCGCTGTCAACAATAGAAAGAACTTCCGCGACATCTAAAGAGCCTAGCGTAATACGCAATAGCTCTTGGTAGGTGCCCACGATGTGAGTCTCCGACACAATCTTTCCCGAAACAACCTCCCCATAAGCCTTGATCGCATAAAAAGTGGGCGTTCCAGTTGTTACATCATTCCGAGATACGCGGACCTCATTTTTAGCATTAGCAAAATTTACATCCTCATTCAGCAAGTAAACGTTCCCATTTGCAGCAGTGAACTGAGAGCCTTTCTTTAGTGTGGGGATATAGTTGGCATCCGGTCCAAGACCGCCAGCGTTCGAGGGAACTGAGATATAAAAGCTAGCCGTACCATAGGCAGAAGAATTCCCCTGAAACTTATAACCGAGTTGCCGACCTAATTTAATAATATTGTCATATTCTACAGCCGTCTGAAGGAAAGACTCATTGGCTTGATAATCCAAGTAGAAGGATAGGATGTCGCCTACATACGAAACCGTGTCTACCATTAGTGAGCCAAAAGAAGCTTCGCTAAAATCTCGGAAGGTGTCAGGATAATATCTTTTAATATAATTTACCAAGTCCTGTTTGATACTATCAAACTCTCGACTTGTGTACTTTACTAGGTTCGTTTTTTTTGACATTCAGTAGTTCCTCTAGCGATCTTCTTTTTTCATCTTTACATAAATATTAGGATAGATGAATTTAACTCGCACTTTCGCTTATCTCCACCGCATCAAAAGCTTCCAACGGGATAATTCGATATTCTATTCTAAGCCTGATGGAGTTATTGGCGATGGCAGCGTTTCTATCAAAACTAGTAAAGCCAATATTTCTAATTTCAATATAGGGCAAATATCTCCTTACTTGCTTTCTAATAGCGGCTTCTATTTCCCCATAGGGAAAAGTGGAATCTAGTTCAAATAGGTACTGACGAAGACCAACTCCAAAATCAGGGTCCATCATTCTCTCTCCCGGTATAGTAAGGATCAGCATTCTCATATTCTGCTTAACCATGCTAATGTAGTCTTTGAGCAGCCGGTATCCATCAGTTGAATCCAGCTCTAGCGGTAAGTATGGGGATAATCCTGACATATTCTCATTCCTCTGTTTCTTCTAATGTTGATAATGAAACAAATATTTCGCTTTCCATTGCGGCGATGGCGGGGGACACTGTAGGGAGCTTCTTATCTATACAGCTTGATGGGGCGATCGAAACTCCTTTATCTTCAAGTTCTAATTGCATTTCCGTTTTCTCTTCCGTTGGGGTTTCCGTTGAGGCTACATCCTTGGGACCAGAATCGAAACCTCCAAGCCCTAATCCTAAATAGGCAATTCCGAAAGGTGTTGGAGGAATAAATAAACTTAAAGGAAATGAAATAGAGCCGATCGGGACATCTCGACCCCTTTCCTTAATCTTTCGCTGAATTCTCTTGGAAATACGAATGTTCGGATCTACCAATTCTGCCTGTCCTTTGATTATTTGCAAAGGGGCTCGAAGCGCAGCTTTGGCAATATAGCCCATGCCAACACCTTTAATGTTTTGTAGTTTCTCTTGGTTTGGGCTCTCTAATACTCCGGTGAGGGACGCCATCTTTTCTTTTACGCCGGCAATTCCGCCAGCCGCTCTAATGGACCCGTCTTGCTGTTGATAACTGAGGTCTCCGGTTGCAGCCGTAGCATCAAAAGCATATTTTATTTGCTCCTTCGTAGTGGAAAACACTTCTTTCATGCCAGGAGTCTCGCTGGCGCTCACAAAATTTGTAAAATTAAGAAGATTCTCGTATAAACCAAGAGGAAAAATAAGCTGCGTTAAAAATTTATAGGTATCATTTTCTAGTATTTTCTGATACAGGATAGGCATCACTTGAACAAACCCAAGGTTTGTTTTAGCTAGAAGCTCACCTGGGGTGTCCGTCAACTTATGGTTTATCTCGACCAGCCTTAGAGGGCGCAAAACTATCGTTTCGACGATGGGAGTGGTGCCTGATGTCGGGACATACTCTCGCACTTCTCTAATATAATATAACTTTTCTTCTTCGGCAAACTTATAAAAGGCGGGATCGCCCCTCCACTCCGTAGCAAGATCGAGTGTATAAAGAGGGGCAGAGGGCTCGGAGGTAAGAAGAGGAGGGGCTAAGGGGATTGACAAAAAATCCTCAGTCTCTTCCGCTAGAAGCTCATCTTCTGAAATCTCGGGGTCCAGATTGATTGTGGGTGGCGAAACCACAGGGATATGGGGGTATAGCACTTGACCAAGAGCATGAGGAGTCTCAGATACTGCACTGACTACGCTGGCATCGCGCTCACCTAAAGCAGGCGGCACATATACCAACCTCAGACCGTATTGAACATCCTTAAAGAGAGGCGCGATGGCAGAATTTGTATTTGGACTAAGAGGGGAATCCTTTAGATTAGCATTAGCTAAAATAATCATATCCAATAATTGCGTAAACACTTGACGACTCAACACTCCTCGCAAATGAGAAGGGCGTCTTTTTACTTCTTCAGGAACAAACCTATACTCATCTTCATCAGCGGTCCAGTCCGTTACTCTTATAAATTGTTCCAGCAGCAAGCCCCCGTTCTTGAGATCTTGTGTATTTCCTGAACTTGGCTCCCTGGCAAGCCGCTGTGTGTCCTGAATCTGCTTCAGTAGGCTGGCGATGCTCTCTTGAACGTCCGTGTGCCATCTCTTGACGTCGCCGGTCGCATCTTCGGAGTCCAAACCCATGGCGGCAAGATGGTTCTCAACAGAGCGAAGATGCACCTGCTGCTGGGCTAGTTCGGCAAGGAGCACATCGACTTGCCGGTTGGCATCTTCTAATTTCATATATTTATCAAAATTTGAACCCAGAGCTAGGCGGAGGCTAGAGCGGGTCGCCTCATTCATTGTATCGCTTTCGAGGCGTATAAGGGGGACCTCTAGTTCATTTCCAGAGAGGGCTTCCCACACAAAAGCGGCTTGTGCAGAATCAGTGGGGTCCCAATACCCTTTATCCGCCAAATCTTT
>Ga0098044_1001983_pt1 | contig 10673 bp, 10 predicted proteins | sample 10_taG_FD_75053 | JGI IMG/M metagenome (GOLD analysis project Ga0098044, IMG submission 75053) | Marine viral communities from the Subarctic Pacific Ocean - 10_ETSP_OMZ_AT15264 metaG | ecosystem: Environmental > Aquatic > Marine > Oceanic | place: Pacific Ocean | collected 2015-01-16 | reverse complement strand
TGCGGAACATCGCAGATCCCAGCATCTTTACCAGAAAGCGCCTTAACGAAGCGTCCAGCCACTCCCCAGCCGACGAGTTCCGTGATGCGGGGCTTTATCTGAGGCCGGGAAACAACGCCAGACCCAACGGGGACCGGATGGTAAGGGACATCATGGCCAAGGGCAAACTCAAGATCTTCCGTGAGTGGTGTCCAAGTTTGGCTAAGACTCTCCCAACTCTTCCGAGAGACGAACGCAGACCAGAATGCGTAGACACGAACGCAGACGATCACGACTTTGACGCCTTGAGGTATATGGTGGTTCACATCTATGGTCCCGGCAAGAATGCTATCGACGAACCCGACACGGAGGCAGCAAGACTTATCAATAGCCTCTCAGCACCGCCTGCCAGAGCAGGGAGATACGCTTGACTAAGAATGAGATCAAATTCTACCGCGACGAGGGTGCCATGCTCGACCGCTTGTACAAGGAGCGGCTGGATGAATGGCAGAAACTCATCGACATGTATAGCCTCAAGTTCGATAAGCGTATCAGGGACCTGGATGAGTCCGAGTATGTGAAGATCTCCCGCTTCTACCCTCTGGTAAGACAGATCATCGCCTCCATCGCCTTCAACTATCCCACGATGTTCTTCTCTGTGGAGGAGGACAACGGCGAGGATGTAGACGAGATCCTTGAAAGGGCCTCTAAGAGCCTCTTCAATCTGATGGATGTCAAACCTCACGTCCACCAGGCCATCTTTGACGCCCTCTTCTGCGGCGTAGGTTGGCTCAGGATCGACTACAATCCTCCGGGGGACGACATGATCCCCCCATACGTCACCAACGACGCGATGCATGAGGACCTGACGGCCCTGAATCGGGTTGCACCGGGGTTTGTCCACTTAGACCCCCTCTGCCCGCCCCATAAGTTGGGTCACGCCCGATATATCAGAGAGAAGATGTGGGTGCCCTTGAAGCAACTCAAGGAAGACCCCAAGATCAAGCACAAGAACGAGATCAAGGCCACGGCAGTCTCCAAGAAGCAGGAAATGGGCTTTGGGGACCCTGGACTCGAGAGAGAAGCGGGCTCAGAAGAGGAGGCTCGTAAGAAGTCCATCGAGAATGGCGATTTCGTCCTTGTGGAGCGGTGGCACAACCGTATTGAGAAGAAGATCGTCATGTTCGCCGATGGTGTCCGTGAGCCGATTATGGAAGAAGGCCATCCCTTCACAAAGATGGTCTTTCCGCAGGTCATCAACGTCCTTGGCCAGCCAGAGTTTGAGGAAGACGGCGTTACGCCGGTATTGGACATCAAGGCAGGCGAGCAGGCACCGGGTTGGCTGGTGGAAGATGGCTTCCCCTTCATTCCAGTGAAGTTCGACCTCCATCCCGATTCATACTACCCCCTGGGGCACCTGAAGTATGTTGAGGACATCCAAAACGGCATCGTAGAGTCTCTGAGCCGCCAGGCGGGCATTCTGAAGCGCACTTCTCGTATGGCCTCTATCTCCAAGGAGGAGATGAAAAACAACACGAAGTTGGCAGAGCAATATCGCAGAGGGAGTGACGGTGAACTACTTGAGATGGAAGACCCGAACGCGATTAATACGATTGATCCGCCGGTTATCGGGGCAGAGCAACTTAACTACGAGGATCGCCTCCGCAGTTACGAAGAAGAGATTACTCGGGTCACTGACCTTGTTGAGTCTGGTGCTACTCCACGCACTGCGACGGAAGCCTCGCTGATCGCCACCCAGATCTCTGTGAACAGGGAGTGGATGGAGTCTACTGTCAGTGGAGTGTATGAGGACATCATCCGCAACTCTTTCCAGATCATGGGCGATCCCCGGTATACGCCAGAGAATCTCCTAATCAACTTCGCCCCAGAGGGGCAGGCAATCGCTCGTAGAGCTTTGTCGTCAATGGACTTCCTGTGGGAGTTCAAGATCACCGCAGCAGCAGGCTCCACCCAGCCCTTATTCGAGCAGATCCAGCAGGAGAAGTTCCTTGGCTTCTACGACAGGGCCATTCACCGTCCGAACTTCGACCAGCACGAACTGGACAAACTCTTAGCCTCCAGCGCAGAGGTGGACATCGACAAACTCCTGCCTTCTCAGGGTGATCCGGCAGAGCAGCAGGCTGCCATGATCGAAAACGCTCTCCTGAGCGCAGGACAGGACCCCGGAGTGATTCCTGAACAGGATCATCAGGTCCACATGGAGATCCACAGCCAGTATCAGCAGGACCCGCAGTATCAGCAGTTAGTCCAGTTGTCCCAGCAGGTCAACATCATGCAGCAGCAGATGAACCCACAGGCAGCAGTCCAGATTCAGCAGATTGACGGGATCTACCAGCAGCACATCCAGGCTCACGAAATGGCCCAGCAGCAGATGGTTCAGGGTCCAGCCCCGATACGGGTGCCGGGCAGAGGAGGGGGTGATTCAATCCAATCGACCGTGAGAGGCAACGCGCAGAATCTCGCCAACACGGTAGAAGCACAATCTCAAGACGCGAATGATGGAGCGTAATTGATGCTCAGTTGCAAGAAAAACACAAAGCACAGGTCCAGAAAGGCCGTTATAGAGGACATCCTCACAGATGAGGAGGCTGTTCCTAATTACGCCAAGGCGTAATATGGACGGTCTTCAGTTGATTCTGGGGGTCTTGTTGGACATCGGGGACTGTTTGAGCAAGGAGAAGTAGTTTGGCCAAGATCGCGTGGAGCGACGACTTCAAAGCACGGGCCCAACTTGGCCTAATCGACGACGTCAAGCCGTGGTCGGCTATGGGCGAGCGGGAAGGCACGGGGGTCACTGCGGCAGGCGAGGAGATCTGTCGCCTAAACGACCTCAATGATGCACCGACTTCTGATACCTTTATCCCTTGGCCCGCGGATGCGGGCTGTTCGTGGTGGGGCTTCCTCGTAGACGGAGATGCGATCTCAACCGTATGATAAGAATGAAGAGATGTGTCTGTGGGGACTGTGAGATCGTAAGGGACTACCCTTACGACACCAATGCAGGGAGGTGTCCAAAGACCTTTGAGTGCGAATGCGGCGGGGAGGCTGTGTGGACGTTCCAGGGGCCGCAGAACCACATCCATACGGAGAAGTCGAGCTTGTACGACCCCAACCGGGTCGATCCACGCTTCGGCCAACCGGTAGCCAGTTACCAAGAGAAGAAAGCCCTTTTGAAAGAGAAGGGCATCGAGGAGACGGATGTAGAGCGGTTTGATGACATCCAGAACGATGTAGCAGAGAAACAGGCCAGACAGGCCAAGATTCAGAGAGACCCGTCAATGCTGGTCGCGGACTCACCGGATCAACTCTTACAGAAGATCAGCAACGACCAAGAGAGTCGCGGAGCAACCGGAAACGTCATGGTATCAGACGACATGGACTCCGGGATGATTGATTCTTGGAGAGGATTTTAATCAATGTCTGAAGCCACCGATCTGGCGGCGACTGAGGGAGAAGCCCCCGAGACCCCTGAGTACACGGAACCCGAAGGCACTACGTTTGGGTTTGACGATACTGAGGATACGTCCACGGGGGAACCTGAATCGCAAAGCGGGCAACCGGAGGAAGAGACACCACAGCAAATACCTACCGATGACGGTGGGACACTACGTCAGCAAGACTACACGCGAAAGACGCAGGATCTTGCCGATGAACGCAGAGCCTTTGAGGCGAAGCAGGTTGAGTGGCAGGAGGCCCAGAAGGCGCAACAGGAGCAGATCCAACAGACCCTTCAGGCGCTTCAGCAGACTCAACAGCCTCAAGCACAAACAGGGCTTGTGCAGCAACTTCAGGACGTTGCATCCAATCCCAACCTGACAGCAGAAGACAGGGCAGGTCTGAATGTGATCGCCAACCTTGCAAACGAACTTGAGACAGCCAAGCAGACCATCGCTTCTCTGTCGCAGTTTCAGGAGCAGGTGGCACCCCAGTTCGAGCAGATCAACCAGACCGTTACAGGTCTGTCGGCAGCACAGCAGCAGGCACAGGTTGCGGGTCTCCGCAATCAGCTTGCAGAAGCCAACGAAGCCTTCGGGGTTGAGGTGGTGGAGGCTGCAATGCCGTTGGTTCGTCGGATGGGGGCAGTGAATGGCAGTTGGAGCCCCGAGGTGAACCCACAGACAGGCGAAGCCTTCTCTATTGCAGAGATGGTTGGCTTGGCTTCTGGGAAGCTCGCACAGGGGAACCAGGAGGCTCAGGAGGCACAATTAAACGGGTCTCGGCTGGCTAAGAAGTCTGTCGCAGGAACAGGTGTAACAGGCACATCGAAGCCCGGCACATTCTCTGAAGCTGACGCAATTGCTGAAATCGGCCAGAACCAAGGTCGCTGACGTGACAAACAGGAAAAGCAACAATGGCACAGACTAAATCCGAAGCAGCGGAAAGCCATTGGTCAAGTGTAAGGAAGGTCGTCCGCAAGCCAGTGGTGGACAACTTTTTCGAGGACTACCCGACAATCGCAGAGTTCCGCAAGTCCATGCTCAACATGAACGGCAGCGGTTCCCGCGAGATTCAGGTGATCCTTCAGACCAGTGGCGGTACTGCGGAATCGTTCGACAAGTATGATCCGCTGAACAAAGATCCAATTGATCCTATCGAGAGCGCATTCTACCAGCGGCGTTACTACGCTGTTCCGATCATCCTTTCGGATACGGAAAACTGGGAGAACATGGGTCCCGAGCGGATCTTCAACCTCATGAAGGCTCTTGGCGACAATGCCGACTCGACCCTTCTGAAGGCGATCAATGAGGATATCTATTCGGCGCAGGCCGGTAAGAATATGCTCGGTTTCCAGGATGTGATCAACGCTTCTGCCGGTGGCACCATTGGTGGCATCGACTCGAGTGTGACTACGAACTGGGACAATCAGCGTGACACGAACGCATTGACGTTCACCTCGCAGACCGTGACGAATATCTTTGACGGTGTGCAGGGCTGGAATGACATCAATGATCTGGTCGCCATTCAGGGCGGTCGGGTGTCGCACATCTTCACCACATGGTCCATCGCCAAGGCGTATCGAGAGGTTGTATCCAGTGCAGGTTATGCCCGCACTGAACTGTCGAACCCAGGCGGTGTTGGTACGGGCAGCCAGGGTAATCCTGACTTCTACGGTGCCAAGATCATCGCGGACAACGACTGCACAGCACTCTATAGCTACCATGTGGACCAGCGCCACGCCAAGCTCGAGACGCTGAAGCAGGCGAACTTCAACAAGACACCGTTTGTCTCGTTGCAGAGCAATGGCCAGTTGGCCCAGTTGGCCTACAAGGTCGCATCCGTGCAGCTTTCCACCAACAATCGTCGGCGTCTCGGTGTCAAGACCGCGCTGACGGGTAGTTAATAGGGAGGGATACGATGAGTGATTTCAAGTTTGTCGGCTCTCTGACCTTCGATCAGGCTATCGATGAGACATCCACTACCGCGAAAGTTCCCCTGGGGACGATTGTGCAGGCCAAGGACTTGGCGTCTACCGGTTACGGTATCGCAGAGTTCATCTACCTGAAGGGTGTTGCTTCAACCGCAGTCGGATCTTGGGTGACAATTGCAGACAACTCGACCACAGCATTGGCGGTAGCCAACGCCGTGGGTCAGGTTGCCGTGGCAATGAGCGCCTGCGTAGCATCGAACTGGGGTTGGTATCAGATCAGCGGACAGGCCGCTGGTAAGGTGCTGACGTCGTTTGCTGCTACGGGTGGCGATGCGTATCTTACAGCGACGGCTGGCAGTCTGGACGATGCTGATGTTGCTGGAGACTTCGTGCTCAACGCAGTCCCAGTCAGTGCGATTGATACACCGTCTACTGGCTTGGCAGAGTTCCAGTTGAACCGTCCGTCCGTATCGAACGGACTGGACGACTAAGGAAATGGGGAGAGGAGGAGCGATCTTCCTCTCCCCATACAAGGAAGAATGAGCAATGGAAGCGTATAAGAGAGGGTCAGGCAGACCCCGCAAGGATGGTTTGGTAAGAGACGCGGAGGGCAACCTCCGAGATCCAGGGGGGCATATTACCACTGAAGAAAAATGGGCCACACGGGCTCCTGAAGAGAATGAAGCCGCAGCGGAGCCAACGAGCAACGATGCTGTCATTCAGGAGATGGCTGCGGAACTTCGCCGCCTTCGGGAGCAGGTAGAGTCTCAGGCACCACAGCAGGACAAGATTACCGGAAAGTGGGACTATCACTACAAGAACCAGCCCCACCTGAGAGTCTTCGGCGGGTTGGAGGTGGATCACCAGCCGGGATTTATGCCCCATCCTCCCAGCGGTATTCCGATGTATGAAGCCGTTGGCGGGGGGACCACAGACCACTTAGAGGCTCCGGTAAAGAAGTATATGAAGATGGATGGGATGGGCAATCCACAACTTGGAGAGGACGGACAAGCACAGCACACGGAGGTTCCTGTTGCTAAGGCCGCAACACGCGATGCCAACGGCGATCCTATCCTAACACATGAATACAAGGTATGGCTCCATCTGAAGGCGCGAGGCAAACGACTGGACAGTAACGCCATGTCGGACATCGCGGCGGGCAAGGGACTTCCAGCAGGCTCAGTCGCCTCTCAGGAAGTTGAATTCAATGATGCAGGCGTTCCCGTAACAAGTGACTGAGAATGACACTCGGACAGGGTATTACAAGGGTACTAAACAGGGTGGGGCTGTCTGATTCCACTGAGGAGTTCAAGGGTAGGGCCAGGGACTACATCAATCAGATGTTGGCCGAGATCATGCCCTTGGTTCCTTGGTGGTGGTTGGACAAGGAGTCCACTTTCACGACGGTTGCTGACACCAGAACGTATCAGCCGGTGTCCGGGAACATTACTGGTTGGTACTCCTTCTACGACGAGACCAACAGCCGGAAGTTGACGATTGTGGGTCCTGCCGAGTATGAACTCTCTGACATTGACCGCTCTGAGTCGGGGACGGTTGAGAAGGTATTCATTGGGGGAACGGATGCGACCACGGGCTATCCAACGATAGAACTGTGGCGCACTCCTTCCTCTGACGACACCATTCGAATGAGGTATAAGCAGGACATTGACGAATGGACCTCAAGCAACGACGCATCTGACTTCTTGACATTGGGCATCCCCCGCATCATGGAGTCGGTATTGATCTACGGCGCTGCCTCTCTTTACATGGAGCAGGAAGGCGACGATTCAGGAGCAGGACGGGAGGGTGGCAATCTCTCACGGGCACTGGACGCGGCCAAGTTACAGAACCTTGCGATGCAGGGTGATCGAACCTACAAAGCCATTCCGGCAGACCAGTCTTATGACGGGCTGTTCCGTATTGGCACAGACACAGTGAGCGCATAATGCCACAACTCCCAAGAAAACGTCGCGGCACTCCGATGATCCAACCACAGCCATCCAGCACGACCCCGGAAAGGTCTCTGTCTGCTTTAGAGACTGGCATTGAGAAGCGGTTGACATCACAGGTCGCAGAACCCAATCCGGTTCAGACTCCAGGTTTTCAGCCTTCTGCAAGATCTCGAGTGATCCAGGCCAAGGCGACATCTAACGCCCTTGCCCCACAACGGGTCCAGCAGGGCGATGTGGGCGGTGCGCTGGAACAGAACCTACTGGGTCGCCTCTCCCCTTCGGGCGGCGAGGATGCCATTGCAGCGCGTCAGAGGGCAGAGTTTGAGGCACAGACAGGACGCTCCAGAGATCAGCTTACGGAGGACCTGAACCGCTTTGGGATCATCGGCGGTGGGGTTTCTGGAGGCTCGGCAGCGGACGTGCTGGGGAACTTTGAGGGGCAGGTCCTTCGGGGCGGGTTGGACATCGGAGCCAACCAGCAACTACGACAGGACGCAGACCTTGCCAGAGCGCAGCAGTTTGCTGATGCTGCCGACGTTCGTGGGGCTCAGAACATAGGCTTTGGCCAGAACGCTCTCTCGCAGGCACTGGGGATGGATCAGTTCCAGAACACCCTCCAGCAGCGTCAGGGGGAGTTTGGGGCCGAGTTGGGCCTACGGAACCAAGCAGAGGAACGAGCCGGACTTCAGCAGGCCGTGGACTTCCAGGCTCTTCAGGACCAACTGGGGCTGTCTGAGCGCGGATTGGGGGAGCAGGGTAGACAGTTCGACGTAGGCGCTGAGATCGACCGTGAGCGCCTCGCAGAGGGTGGCAGGCAGTTCGATGTAGGCACCGTCCAGCAGGCCGGTCAGTTCGGACAGGGGTTGGCGGAACAGGTTGCGGGCCGGGAACAAGCAGGTCGGATCTCTGAGGCCGAGTTGGCCGATCAGCAGATGCGAACCCTTCTCCAGAATCAGCAATTCAACCTTGGGTTAGGGGAACAGCGAGCAGCGAGGGGCCAGCAGGCGGAACAGTTCGGACTCGGGTTGGGTGAGCAGACCGCCGAGAGGGAGCAGGCGGGTAGAATCGCACAGGCCCAACTCGAAGACCAAGCGATGCGGACTGCACTTCAGAACCAGCAGTTCAACCTTGGCCTTGGAGAACAGCAGGCGGCAAGGGAGCAGGCAGGCCGCGTGTCGGAGGCAGAGCTTGCCGATCAGCAGATGCGGACTGCACTTCAGAACCAGCAGTTCAACCTTGGCCTTGGAGAACAGCGGGCAGCAAGACAACAGCAAGGCAGGATCACAGAGGCTGGACTCGGCTTGGACCAGCAGAGAATTGCCCAACAGGCCAGCCAGTTTGCTCAGAGCCTAAATGAGCAGGGCAGGCAGTTTGGACTCACTTTGGGTGAGCAGCAGGCCGCGAGAGGGCAGCAGGCAGAGCAGTTTGGAATGGGCCTCGGGGAGCAGCAGGCGGCCAGGGAACAGCAGGGCCGCATCGCAGAAGCCGAATTGGCAGACCAGGCCATGAGGACCCTTCTCCAGAATCAGCAGTTTAATCTGGGTCTTGGGTTGGACCAGGACAGGCTGGCACAGCAGGCGCGGCAGTTTGGACTCGGATTGGGTGAACAGCAAGAAGCGAGGGCCCAACAGGGTGAACAGTTCGACGCCGCTCAGACTCTCAACCGTGAAGTCGCTACCGCAGACATTGCAGACCGCAGGGCGCGGGACGAGGAGGCAGTACGTCAATTCCAAGCCGAGATGGCCCAGCGGGGAGCCCAATTTGGTAGGCAGGCAGGACAGGAAGATACCCGTCTTGCTAACCAGCAGCAGCAGTTCCTTGCCAACTTAGGGTTGGACAGGGATCAGCACACCCTCAACAGGGAGATAGCGTCTGCTGACATTACAGACCGCAGAGCCAGGGATGCTGAAGCGATTCGCCAGTTCCAGGCGCAGATGGCTCAACAGGGGGAACAGTTTGGTCGCACAGCAGGCCAAGAAGACACCAGACTTGCCAATCAGGCCCAGCAATTTGCTTCCAGTTTGGGAGAGCAGAGATTTCAGCGGCTCACTGACACCACAGACAGGGCCAGGGACAGGAACCAGCAGAATGTCCAGTTCCTTCGCAGTCTTGGGTTAGATCGGGACCGTCAGGAGTTCCTCGAGTCCCAGACAAGTAGACAGAATGTCCGTGATGACTTGGCATCGTTGCTTGAAATCACACAAGCAGAGAATCTTGGGTCTACCCTCGGGGGGTCCAGGATTGCAGCAGGCGGTAAGATTCAGGATTTGTTGGGTATCATAACCGACAGACAGGCCGTAGATGACACGGGTGGAACAACCGACGCGTTTGGAAGGCTTGTCGATCAATTTGGAAGGCTGATAGGGTAAGACAATGGGATTCTTAGGCAAACTCGGCAACGTATTTGAGGATGCGGCATCCTTCGCCATCCCAGCGGCCACTGTGGCAGTACCAGCCTTCTTGACAGGTGGGGGGAGCCTTGGCATCCAGGGGGGCATTGCGGCCCTTGGAGCGGGTGCCAGGGGCCTCCAGGCGAACGAGCAGGAGGAACGAGAGCGCAAGGCACGGAGGAGGTTCAGGAAAGATCAAGCCAACGCCAATGTGATCTCTGCGCTTACGCAGGGCAGGGTCAGGCCAGAGGTGTCTGCTCGGGTGCCAAACAAGGGGTTCCTTGAGAAGCTTGCAGGCGCAGCCAATACTGGTGCACAACTGGCACAGGCGGGTATTGCCACGCAGGCTGGACTGGATAGGATGCGGGCAGAAACAGCCCAAACCAAAGCCCAAACCAAACTGATGGGCAACATGGGTAACGCATTGTTCCCCAGCGCAGGAACCACGCAGCCAAGGGGCGGCTCTCCGGTAGGGGCGCAGGTAGACATTACCAAGGCGGCTGAGATGGGCCGTCAGGCTGCTTTGCGGAACCAGGACTACGTGGACGTGCCGGGCACCTTCGGTCAGGCCGGTGTGGGAGAGGCACCGACAGTTCAGCGCATCCCCGTTGCTGAGATTGATGACGTGAACTTCCAGTCTGGGTATCAGCAGGGAGTCCTTGAGCGCAATCAGGCACAAACGAACGCAATGTTAACAGCAAGAGGAGCCGACGCAAGAGCAACAGCCGAAGCTAACGCCGCCGCAGCCAAGGTTGCAGCAAAGCAAGCCGAACAGATCGAGGAGGGTTTTGTTGACATCCTCGAATCGACCATCTTCGCCAATCCTACGCTGACATTCGACCAGTATGTGGCACAGAACGGTGTTCCTGTTGGGATGGACCCAGAGAGCGCCCGCCGAGCGTTTGAACAGACGTTGTTTGACTTCCAGACGGCACTGCGCGGCGAAGAAAACGAGTTCCTGTA
>Ga0098044_1001977_pt1 | contig 10682 bp, 12 predicted proteins | sample 10_taG_FD_75053 | JGI IMG/M metagenome (GOLD analysis project Ga0098044, IMG submission 75053) | Marine viral communities from the Subarctic Pacific Ocean - 10_ETSP_OMZ_AT15264 metaG | ecosystem: Environmental > Aquatic > Marine > Oceanic | place: Pacific Ocean | collected 2015-01-16 | reverse complement strand
TGATACATACCACACAAAACTCAAAGATGTACGCAATTTTGACAGCGTATGATGCCGCACTTGGTGCGACTATTAAGGACGTAGAAAAAACATTAGAAGCCAGGACTTATTAAATTAGGGGAAGATGATGAAAAAGAATAAAAGTAGTGTAGTAGTAAGTAACGAGAGGCTTGAAGAAGTAGTCAGTTATTATGTATTGCATGGAGCTGAGAAGACTAGTGAGAATTTCGGGATTAAGCCATCTTCTTTAAATAGGTATATAAGGAAGGCAAAAAAGGATTTAAACGTAGCTGATATTGAGAGGAGTTCTTCATTACGTCGGATAGCTGAAGTTTACTCTGATAAAGAGATTGAGGCAATTGCTAAGGGGGGTCGTGTATCTCCAGGTCAGCCTATCATCCCAGTTGTCAATTTAAATGGTGAGAGGACGAGAATAGGTGTAATGGGTGACATACATTTTGGTAGTAAGTATTGTTTATATGATTTAGTTGATATTGCATTTAAGGAGTTTGAGTCAGAAAAGTGTGATATTGTATGTCAGGTAGGTGATTTAACTGAAGGTATGTCGAATAGAGCTGGTCATGTATACGAGCTTGATAGGATAGGTTACCATGAGCAGAAGAAGGTAGCTATTGAGTATATGAGCAGATGTCCTGCTCCTTTGTATGCTATTGATGGAAACCACGATAGATGGTTTGTAAAGGGTAATGGAGCTATAATAGTCCAAGATATATGTGATGCTATTGAGCATGCTGAGTTTTTAGGGCATGATGAGGGGACTATTGCGTTAGGTGACAGTGCTACTGTGAGGTTATGGCATGGTGAGGATGGTAATAGTTATGCTGTCAGTTACAGGATACAGAAGATAGTAGAAGCTTTAACTGGTGGTCAGAAGCCTAATGTTATGATGTTAGGGCATGTTCACAAGAGTATGTATTTGTATGATAGGCATATTCATTGTTATAGTGCAGGGTCGTTTCAGAGGCAGACTGCATGGATGCGAGGTAAGAGGTTATCATCGCATACAGGATTTTGGATAGTAGATATTTACGTTAACAAGAATGGAGTTGCTAAGACTACGGGTACATGGTATCCGTTTTATATGTAAATGGATAATATACCAGAAAAGGCAGAAACTTATCTTAAGTTAAGATATGATCCTGTAGAATGTCTAAATCTTGATGAAGCTATTAAAGAGATGAAATACATATCAAAAAAACTTGGGAACTTTGGATTAATAAACAGAACATCAACAGATGTGGATGCTATGAGACGGATACTTGCAATAATAGATGGTATAGAAATACCTCAGAAGATATTGATAGATGGTGAAGCGTAAGAAAACAATAACGAAACATGATTTAAAAAGGGGCGTAATAGGCAACAGGCAGATGATGGAGTCACTACTTGACAGAATTACAAATTTAGAGTATATTATGATGTACTATATTGAGATGAAAAAAGATCAAAAAAAGTTTGAGAAGTTTTTAGATAAGAAAAAGGTAGATATAAAAGATGTCGAATAGTAAAAAATTTAATGTATTTGATATTATGGAAAAAGCAGTAGACGCAATAAGCGTTGATTTTTCTAAAGTTGGTGAATATATAACTGATCTTACTATTGAACAGATTAGCAAACTTCCTTTAAAAGAAAGGAAAAAAGTTGTTTCAAAATTAGGTGAGAAGTCACCAGACTGGATGCTTAAAAATCTTTTTGGTGAGGACTGGCTTGGGGCTAAGTTAATGGCTCGATATGTAGGTGGAAGTGGAGAAGATTATCATCTTGATATGTCAAAAAAAAGTTGGAAGAAATTAATAAATGTTGCAAAGAATCAAGCAGATACAGTTGGAGGATGGACTCCAAGCACCAATCCTGACTTTCCATCGGAAAAGGGATGGGAATATGTGAGCGGTGTTAACTCATTTGGCATATCTTACGAAGATTTAGAAGATTATGACATATATAACGCATTAGCAGAAACTACAATACGAAGAAGGAAGTTGAGAAAAGGTAAATATGAGTACCAAATAGCAGGTGAGACTTTTGATTTTGTACGGGGAGATGCGGGTTCTTTGGGGCTGTATGGCGAAGATAACTCGAGGATTATTCCCACCAAAGGTGCTAAAATTATAAACGATTTGTTTCCTGAGCATACCCAACGTACCACTACTGCCTATCTGCAGCGGAATTCCGTGGATAGGATTACGAGTTTGCAAACTATGGAAGATTTCGGAACTCCATTTAGAATTTTATCAAGATATATTGGTAAATGAATATAAATAAAGATGTCGAACGGTAAAAAAAATACTCCTTATCTTACAAGTCCAGACAAGTCTTTCATTGCGTCACCTTTAAGTGATGAGCAGATTGCTGCTCAGAAAATAGTTAAAGCTTATAGGCAACATAAGAGAAAAACCTCCGATGATGTGGCATTTGATAGCATGCAAAAAGCTACTCCAGAACTTAGTATAATGGAGTCTGATAAAACGAGAGCTGATTTATCGGGATATAAAGCAGACAAAAGTAGATCAAATGCACATGCAGCACTAGCTATGGCTGGAATGGCTCCAGGACCAACTGGATTTGCTGCTGATATTACAGACGCTGTTTTATATGCCAAGGAAAAACGATGGAAAGATATGGGATGGTCGTTAATGTCAGCAATACCAATGTTAGGGCAATTTGTAAGTGCAAAAAAAATAGAAAAACTTACCAGGTCAATAGAAGCAACTGCTTCACTAAAAAGGTCGGCTAAATTAATTCGCATGGAAGAATCAATAGATAATGGAAGTTTGTTATTTGCTAATAAAAAATGGCAAAAAGCAATAGATGAGGGGTTGCTGACAATAGATAAAAAGGGAGATATGTGGGCTCAGGCAGGTGGATCTAAAGGATTGATGGCAAAAACTGGAAATGTGTATGAGACACTTAAGTGGGATAGATATTCTGATTATTATAGCCTTATGAAGGATGTTAATAAAGATATGAGGAAGATAATAAAAACATTTACACCAGCAGAAATAGCAATGTCTAAAAGTCTTGGCAAATCTCCAATATTAAAGAAAGACCTAAGAGATATAATTCTAAAGCTTGATAAGTTATTGCCAAAAGGTAATTAAATGAATATCAATACTAATAAAAAAAATACTCCTTATCTTACAAGTAGGGTGGGCCGACTAGGAGCTATGAAAATGAGACAAAAATTTTATTAATGAACATAAACAGCCAAAAGAAAAAGACTAAAAGGAAAATTGAAGACAAACTTATTGATAGATTTGTTCTTGGAGAAGACTATGTAACTGGATTAAGAATGAAGTATCCTTGGGTAGAAAGAGCTGTTAGTTCTGGTTTAACAACAGAAAAAAATCAATCAGTATATAGTGCTCATGAAAAAGACACTGAGCATGGATGGATAGTATTTCCAACAGTAAGAAGAATAAGAAAAAATGGAAAGCCTATAGATAAACTTGAAGAGTTAGATAAATATGACGCTTGGGATATGGCTACTGGGAGAGGAAAATATAAAGGCAGAAGTCCAGATTTTATTCCTGTGCCTTCAGAGGAAGCTGGTAAAATGTTATCATTTGGGTTTTCAAATTATCAAGGGATGAGAAGTGAACATAAATAAAGAGAATGTATCTGAAGCTGAAGAAGCCATAGAGATAGCGAGTAAAGACTTAATAGCTTTTGGCAAGTTATTCCTTCCAGAAGATTTTATGCGTAGTGAGACACCATTCTTTCATTTTGAGATTGCAGATGCTATTGATGATAAGGATATTAAGCAATTAGCAATCATTATTCCAAGAGGACACGGCAAGACTGTATTAACAAAAGCATCAATTTTAAAAGATTTCTTATTTTGTTCTTCAGACGACTTTTTGTTTTATGCTTGGGTATCAGCTACACAAAAGTTGAGTGTTGGTAATATGGACTACATTAAACATCACATAGATTATAATGATAGGATTAAATACTTTTTTGGAGATATGAAAGGGAGAAAATGGACAGAAGAAGATGTGGAGTTAAGGAATGGTTGCAAGTTAATAAGCAAGTCGAATGTAGCTGGTATTCGTGGTGGTGCAAAGTTGCACAAGAGATACGACTTGATAGTATTGGACGATTTTGAGCATGAAGCAAATACAATTACTAAAGACGCAAGAGAAAAGAACGCCAATTTGGTTACCGCTGTTGTCTACCCTGCTCTTGAGCCTCATACTGGTAGGTTACGGGTTAACGGTACTCCTGTTCACTATGATAGCTTTATTAATAATCTTCTTACATCGCATGCTAAAGCTATGGACGAAAACAAAGACTTTGCTTGGGACGTTATTACGTATAAAGCGATAAAAGACGGTGGTGAAGTATTATGGCCGTCTTTCTTTGATAAAAAGAAGCTTGAAGAGAAGAAGAGGTTTTATAGGGACTCAGGCCAGTCCCAGAAGTTTTATCAAGAGTATATGATGGAAGTACAGAGTGAAGAAGACTCTGTATGGCGTAGGGACCATATTAAATACTGGGATGGATATTATTCTCACGAAGATGGAATTAATTACCTTATGATTGATAATGAGAAGAATCCTGTCAATATTTTCATAGGTTGCGACCCTGCTACCGACATTGATACAAAATATGCTGACTTTAGTGTAATTATGGTAATTGCAGTTGATTCGGATAATAATTGTTATGTTTTAGAGTATGAGAGGCATAGATCAATTCCGACAATAGGTTCTAAAAGTTTCAATGGTGATATACTTGGAAAGAAGGGAGTTGTAGATTATATCATAGAATTGTATGAAAAGTATCATTGTACTAGTGCAACAGTAGAAGATGTAGCTATGAATAGGTCTATCTTCCAAGCACTGAACGATGAAAGAAGAAGACTAAATAAGTTCGATGTATCAGTTATTCCTCAAAAACCTGGCGGGCAAAACAAGAGAAATCGTATTTATAGTGGTTTATCGGGCAGATTTAGTATGGGAACGGTACATATTCGTAAAAATCATTTTGATTTAGAGCATGAAGTTGTTACATTTGGCCCGAAAATGTCACATGATGATACCATTGAGACACTTTATTATGCTTGTCTTCACGCTTTTCCGCCTAATTTCGTTCAAGACGATGATAAAGGTGAGTGGGTTAAGACAAAGAAAAGGAGAGCAAAAAGTTGGATTGTAGCGTGATGCCTAGATTTGGCAGAAGATCAAAAGAAAAATTAAAGGGAGTCAATACTAAACTTGTTAATGTTGCTAATGAGATTATTAAGATAATGGACATTACAGTGATTGAGGGGTTAAGGTCTAAAGAGAGGCAAGAGGGGCTTGTTGCTCAGGGAAAAAGTAAAACAAGGTTTAGCAAACATATAGAAGGAAAAGCAATTGACATAGCTCCTTACCCAATTGATTGGAATGATAGAGAGCGATTTCACTATATGGGAGGAATGGCTAGGGGAATTGGGCATGTTCTTGGTATCGATATACGATGGGGCGGAGATTGGGATTCCGACGGAGAGATTAAAGATAATTCGTTTGATGACCTTGTTCATATAGAATTAAAGGAATAAATGAGTGATAAATAATAAATTAACAAGGTCTGATTCATTCTCTAATAAGTTAACTTCCAGGGCAGGTCTTAGCCCCACAAACATTTTTGATAGAGAAGGCGGTAAAGGAAAAGGTGGTAGTGTAAAAACATCTATACTTAGAAGCCTTACTTCTCCTTCTGCGAAAGATACTAACAGTCTTCTAGATATTGTGCAGCGTGGGACTATTAATTTGTGGAAAGGCATGGGTGGTAGTGCTAATGTTGAATTAGGAAGATTTAATATAGCAGGAATGGTGGATTTTCATTCAGAGACAGGGATGCCTCAATATAGAGGTCTTCCTGTAAATGGAATAAGGTTTACAAAGAATCTAAGGTAGGGAATGCCAAGAAAAAGCAAAAAAGACAGAGCCGAAGAAATTAGGTTGTTATGGCAAAGGTCATCGTCGAATGAACGGCGTAAGTGGCAGTCATCACAACAGCAATCATATGATTTTTCTTTAGGAGACCAGTTAACAAAAGATGAGATGTCTAATCTTGAAGAAGCTGGTATGCCTACTTTTATAATTAATCGTATTACTCCTGTTATTAGGATGATAAAGTACTTTGTTACGGCAAATAACCCAAGATGGCAGTCTGTTGGGGCTGATGGTTCTGATATAGACATTGCAGCCGTGCATGCTGATTTAGCAGCTTATTGCTGGGGATTATCTGGTGGAAAAGCTATTATGTCTCAGGTTGTAGATGATGCCATTAGAAAGGGTGTTGGATACTTCCATGTTGACGTTGATGTTGATGCTGATAGAGGTATGGGGGAAGTTATATTTAAGAGTATTGATCCGTTTGACGTATATGTTGACCCGATGAGCAGAGACTTTTTATTGAGAGATGCTGCATACATAATTGTTAAGAAGGATTTACCGAAGAACTACTTAGCAAAACAGTTCCCCGATTTTAAGAGAAAAATTAATACTGCAAATGGTTCTCCAAGCTTGCAGTCTATCAGCCAGCGAGATACTGATGATTCTGATATTATCCAGCACTATGATTTAGCGCAACAAGCATATACAGCTGAAGGAAAAGAAGAAGAACTTATTGATTACTACGAAATGTACTCAAGAGAAAGGCTTGTTTTCTATAATCTCTTTATAAAAGAGCCGATGAGCATAAAAGAACAGAATGAAATGAAAGAACAGATTCAGCAGACAGTGGAAATATCAACACAGGAGATAGATGTTGCCTTAGAAGAACAGATGAAGCAAATTGGGGATGCTCTCCAAGCTGGGCAAATAATTGAATCAAGAGCACAACTTGAGGCAGAGAAAGCTCAGATTGAAGCTGATGAAGCAAAGAAACAACAGTCATTGGCAATACAGGCTGAAGTAGAGGAGAGAATGACACAGGTCTCTAGTAAAGTGGTTAGCGAAGTTGAGTATAAAGCCCTTATTGAATCTCCATCGATTTCTGAGAGGATTGTTGATGCTGTCAGATTCTATGATACAAGAATTAAAGTTACAATCGTTGTTGGCGATAAGTTGCTACAAGAGAATTATTTAGCAAACACTTTATATCCAATTGTTCCAGTTCCTTACACACACACTGGCACTCCATATCCAATAAGTGCTGTAACTCCTCTTGTTGGCAAACAACAGGAAATTAACAAAGCTCACCAGATTTTGATTCATAATGCTAACTTAGGCTCAAATCTTAGATGGTTATACGAAGAAGGATCAATGCCTGAAGAAGAGTGGGAGAAGTATTCTTCTTCTCCTGGGGCTTTATTGAAATATAGACAGGGATTTAATCCCCCAACGCCTGTTACACCGTTACCAGTCAATCAGGCATTTTCTGTAATTACAGAGTCAGGGAAACTTGATCTTGAGTATTTGTCTGGAGTTCCAAGATTTTTGCAAGGAGATACTCAATCACAACACGAGACATATCGTGGTATGCTGGCAATGGACGAATATGGAACGAGGGCTATTAAAGAGTGGGTAAATACTGTATTTGAGCCATCCATTGGGCACTTAGGCATGGTTTTTAAAGAGATTTCACAGTCTCATTATACATCTAATAAAGTATTTAGAGTTGTACAGCCTGGTGCGGGACATGAGTATTCTGAGAAAGAAGTAGAAATCAACAAGATGATCTACGATGATTATGGTAGGGCGGTTGGAAAGTTTAATGATTATGCGTCAGCAAGGTTTGATGTTCGTGAGGTTGGGGGAGCCACGATGCCTGTTAATAGATGGGCTCTGTTAGATGAGTACTTCAGGTGGTTCCAGGCAGGGGCTATTGACGATATAGCATTCTTACAGGAGACTGATGTGAGAAACAAAGAAAAGATTATTGAAAGAAAAAGTTTATACTCGCAGTTAATGTCACAAGTTTCACAGCTTGAAGAAGCTTTGAAAGATAGAGACGGTACAATAGAGACTCTTACAAGACAAGTCGTACAAGCTGGAATAAAAGACAGCGTGAGAGAAGCTGGAGAAGGAATTAGGGCAGAAGCTCTAAAGAGTGAGGCTGAACAGAAGTATTATCGCAAGAAATTGCAGGTAGAAGCTGACAAAGCAAAATATGATATGCAGCCTTCTGCGAAGAAAAAATAATACTTGATAATTACATTCAGCTTTGGTTATATTAGAAGTTGACAAATAAAAGGAGAAATACAATGACAGATAAATCAGATAACTTGCTTGAAGATGATGGCAACCCTGATACTGATATAGACGTTGAAGACAGTGAGTTTATTAGTAAAGACTTTTTTTCTAAACTCGATGCTTCTGTTAATGATATTACTTTTGAAGACGGTGAAGAGAGCCGTGTAGATAATCCAGGTGAAGACACAACCCCTATTGCAGGGCCTGTTGATGTTCCTGGTGATACGGAATCTCTTAAAAAGAGATACAGCGATTCAAGTAGAGAAGCAAAACGCCTTAACAAGCAATTGCAAGATGTTGAACCCTATCTCCCTATTTTAAATGCAATGAAAGAAGACCCAAGTCTTCGCTCTCATGTGCGTGAGTACTACGAGAGCGGTGCGAATAGTTCTGAGAATATTAAAGATAGTCTTGGTCTCGACGAAGACTTCATATTCGATGGGGATGAAGCAATTACTGACCCAGGTTCTGATTCAGGGAGGGCTCTGCAAGCCGCTGTTGACAGCAGAATAAAGTCTGTTGTTGGTAATTATGTACAATCTCAGCAGCAGGAATACCAGCGATCTTCTTCTGAAGATGAATTTAGGAAAAAGCATGAAATGAACTCTGATGAATGGGATGACTACCAAAATTATGCTAAGGAACACATCTTATCATATGATGATATACTCTATTTGAAAAATAGAGAGCAACGTGATGGTAATATTGCCAAGCAAGAGAGAAATGAAATGCTCAGTCAGATGAAAAATGCAAGAAGTCGCCCAGGCAGTGTTAGCACTGTACGTGGCGCAGATGCAGAAGCTTCTCCCGACGATTCTATTTTTGAGGCTATTAAGGGTCTTGATAACGAATTAGAAAACGCATTTAGCTAATTTTTATATTTAGCTAAGTGCTTTAATCCTAAAATAAGGAGAAGATAAAATGGCTGATTTATTTAGCCTGGAGTCAACTGGTGATGTTGCTGCTGGTTCCGCAGGCTCTCGCCTCGGTACTGGTCTTGACACTGGTGTTCTTCGACGAAAGTATGGCTTCGGAGATAGAGTCTCAGAGTTAGCAATAGCTCAAGACCCTTTCTTCAGAATGGTATCGAAACTGTCGAAGAAAGCCACAGATGACCCAGAGTTTAAATTCACAGAAAGACGCCCTTCTTTTCATAAAAGGTATGCATATGTTGTTGCACAAGGAACATCTGCTCAGACAGCTGTAGATAATGAAGCTACTTTAACTGCTGGTGACGTAGCAGTTGGTAGTACTTATCATTTACTAATGGGAACTGACTATCTTAGTTCTGGTAATCTAGGACTTGTTTACGGACAGGCCAACACTGCTATTGAAGTTGGTAATTCTGGAACAAAGCCTTCATTCTTTTTACCAGATCAGATAATCAAGGTTAACATGACTGACGATACTTTAGCTGCTGCTGATACTTCTGTTGCAGCTGAGGATTACTTCCTTGCGAAAATAGTTGCAGTAACAGACGTTGGCAATTATGTCAATTTAGAATGTAAGATTGTTCGTACAATGTCTAATCAAGCAAAGGTAGAAGTTTGTTCTTATTATGGAGCTACTGCATCTATTGATGACCAGGACCTTTCAGGGAAATCAATTGCTGAATATCTTGAACCGAAGCGTTGTTATGTAATAGGTTCATCGCATGCTCAAGGTAGTGGATACCCCCAAACATGGAAAGATCAACCTTTCTCGACTGGATATGGTCGCACTCAAATTTGGAAGACTGCAATGGCAATGGATAACACTACTCGTGCTACCGTGCTAAAGTATGAACCAAATGAGTGGGCTCGTGTCTGGCGTGAAAAGTTAATTGAGCATAAATGGGACATTGAACAAAGTATTATGTTTGGTGCTCAAGCTCAGGTAGACGATGAATGGTATACCCAAGGAGCTGTTGATTTCATTTCAGGTTATGGTAATACGTTTAGTCTGTCTCATGCGAGTAAAACACAGGATGATTTCTTAGATGACTTGAGTAGTTTCTTAGACCCACGATACAATAATGCAAATGCATCATTGTTCTTTGTGGATACTGCAACTTATAATTGGTTGCATAAACTAAGTGGTTATTTCTCAAATAATCTTGAGATTTCACCTAACTTCCGTGCTGATATGGCATTATCGGCTAAAAAGAAGGTATTTGGAGTTGATATTAGTGTTATTTCTACACCTTATGGTGATATGAATGTAGCACGTAATATTCACTTAGACGGTTCTGCGATCAAGATTTTAGCTGTCAACATGAAGTATTGTGCATATAGACCTCTTGTTGGTAATGGCTTGAATCGTGATACGGCTATCTACGTAGGTGTTCAAACCTTAGAGAACAGTGGCGTTGACCGCAGGGTTGACTTAATCCAAACAGAAGCTGGGATGGAATGGCAAATGCCAGAAGCCCACGCTTACTGGGCATAAGGAGGTATAGAAATGGCTAATCCTCTATATGGACAAAATAAGTTCGATAATTC
>Ga0098044_1001970_pt1 | contig 10703 bp, 13 predicted proteins | sample 10_taG_FD_75053 | JGI IMG/M metagenome (GOLD analysis project Ga0098044, IMG submission 75053) | Marine viral communities from the Subarctic Pacific Ocean - 10_ETSP_OMZ_AT15264 metaG | ecosystem: Environmental > Aquatic > Marine > Oceanic | place: Pacific Ocean | collected 2015-01-16 | reverse complement strand
TCTTCTCCTTCTTCTGTTTCTGTTGGTTGTTCTAACGTCTCTTCAGCGACTTCTTTAGAAGCCTCAATAAAAGCGTTTTGGAATACTGACATACTGGCAGCCACTTGGTCTAATTGGAATTTTAGACTGGCTTCTTTATTTCTCAAATCCAGTAATTGTGAGTGTAAATATCTTTGTTCTTCGGACAACTCCGATACTTTTAACTCTTTATCGTCTATAAGGACTACGGCTTCTTCGGACATTATTGCACCTCCTCTGGTGATGGTTGTTGCACATCCCAACAGTTTAAGTTGGATGCGATAGTTCGTCTTTCTCCTTCGCCTTTAAAGGGATAGACCATGTGTTGTAACCAAGAAGGAAAAACTAATAGTTTTCCTACTTCTGGTGTCATCACAATAGATTGAGCAGGCTTTAACCTATCTGAATCTGTATTTGATGTTTGCCCGTACTGAAATACAATACAGCCATCTGCGTGTCCAGATTCGTTATACAAAGAATACGTTGGTGAAGTAGCGTTGGTTCTGCCTATTTGCTCTGGTACTTTAGTCCAAGCGGTAGTAGATATGCCCATAGTTGTTTTAGTGCCGTGGTCATGTATCGGATTATAGTCTCCTTCATAACTGTGTACTGACCAAGTTTGGTCTGTTTCTACTTGTTTAGGTCCGCTTACTCTATTACCAGAACTGCCAAAATGATTAATGTATTCAGCACCAAGATTGCAAATAAACTGAGTGTACTCAGCTAATCTTTCATCTGTATGGTCTAGTAACAACTGTTCACCTTTATCTATTTGCCCTACCAACGTAGGTGCTAATGATTCGCGATCTTCTTTTTTTCTATATTCATCAATATAGTCGTTGACAGAATCAACCATGCTTTCAGGCATGGTGGTTTCCATAATATAAACCGCTGGTAAAGGCAGAATTTTTACTTCTTGTCCTTGCATATACTTATGGTTTGTATGCTTTTGCTTTTGTAATAGCTGCATTGATTGCAGTTAGGCTTTTAGAGCCATAATCATCCAATGCTACACCTGCTTCTAAATAACCACTAGTGCGTAAAACTTTTTCTTGTTTTTCAGCGTTGGTCAGGTCATTACAAAAGTCATTGCTGTTGTCTAAACAGTTATCAATAACAGTAATCATACCTACCATTGCGTTATACATTGTGTTTTTTTCATCAGCTGTTCTTGCCATTTTTTACTCCTTATTTATTATTAAGATTCTAATGCTGCTACTCGTGCCGTAAGGGCATCTATTTTATCGTCAGCTTCTTGTAAAGCTTTAACTAGAATTGGTACAAATTTGTTGTACTGTAATCCATATTGTTTTTCATCTCCTGTTAAAGAAACAGTTAGATTCTTTTTGTCTGCTATTTTATATCCCGCAGCTTCTTCTAAAGCTAAAACTGCTTGGGCTTTAAAACCAATGTCTAACCAATCTTCTTTATGAGTTCCGTCTGGTGTGTAATTAGTAATGTCATAATCTTCAGCATCTTTATCACCATACTTAGAACGCTTATCCCATTTATAAGTTAAAGGCTCTAAAGCGTTTACAAAGTCGAGTCCTAAATCTAAAGCTGTGAAGTCTGTTTTATCACGTTGGTCTGAAGCTACTGTCCAATCTACTTGAATGTGAGCATTAGCAATATTTTCATCGCCCAAGAAAATAGCGTTACTGCTAGTAGTGTTCAAACCACCCGGACTTCCTGTACGTCCTGAGTCATGTCCTATAAAAATATTGTTATTTCCACCTGTATTATATGCACCTGAAACTGCACCTATTGCTGTGCAATCAACACCAGTTGTTACATTAAGAGCATAAACTCCAAAACCTGTGCAGTCCCCTCCTGAATCAGCAGCAAGGGCTTCATATCCCACTGCTGTATTATTGTAACTATCAACAGTAGTATCACCTGTACCATAACCCACAAATGTGTTGCCTGTGCCTGTGGTTAAAGCGTTACCTGCTGCGAACCCAACTGCGGTGTTATAAGTATTTGTAGCTGTAGTAAAGTTTTGAGTTTCTAAGGCTCTATAACCGATAGCCGTTGACCTACTCCCTAAAGTGTCTGCACCTAAAGCACCATCACCAACGGCTGTATTGTAATCAGCGTCTGTTAAAGCATCACCTGCTCCTCCACCGATTAAGATGTTTTGAATGCCTGTGGTTACTGCTCCACCTGCCAACGCTCCAAAAGCAGTATTATAAGAATTTGTAGCTGTCGTAAAGTTTTGCATTTCTAATGCATTTATACCTACTGCCGTATTAAATGACCCCAGAGTGTCTGCACTTAAAGCATTTTTACCTATAGCTACATTCCAGTCTGCATCAGTAAGTGCATCACCTGCGAATCCACCAATGATGGTGTTTCCAAGTCCTGTGGTTATGTTCTGACCTGCTGTATAGCCTACTGCTACGTTGTAAACATCTGTACTGGTCGTGAAGTTTTGTTGTTCTAAAGCTGAAACACCTATAGCAACATTTCTATCGCCTTTAGTATCACTAGTTAAGGCTCCATAGCCCATTACAGTATTAGAGTTACCAACTGTTAAAGCATCACCTGCTAAACCACCAACGAGGGTATTAACTGTGCCTGTGGTTACTGCATATCCTGCGTCATAACCAACTGCGGTGTTGTATGTATTTTCGGCAGTTGCGGGGTTTGCTATATGTAAAGAATTTGTGCCTACTGCTGTATTTCTACTACCTAACTGATTTGTACCTAAAGCACCTTTACCTACAGCAACATTATAATCAGCATCAGTTATTGCATCACCTGCTAAGCCACCAACTAGAGTATTTTCAACTCCTGTGGTGACATTTTCACCTGCAAAAGCACCCACTGCCGTGTTGTAAACATCGGTAGTAGTAGTAAAGTTTTGGTCTTTTAGAGCAGCAATTCCTATCGCAACATTGGAATCGCCTAAAGTATCTGTGCTTAATGAGTATTGTCCAACTGCCGTGTTCGAGTTTCCAGTTGTAAGAGCGTCTCCCGCTAGACCACCCACAATGGTGTTTAAAGTCCCTGTGGTTATTGAGCCACCCGCTTCATATCCAATAGCTACGTTATATGTATTAGTGGCTGTTGTGAAGTTTTGGTCTCGTAATGCGAAAGCCCCTAGTGCAACTGAGTTAGCTCCTAGAGTGTCAACAGTAAGTGAGTCATACCCCAAAGCAACATTATAGTCGCCCGTAGTCAAAGCCGTACCTGCTTCATCACCGACAACGACATTATAATTACCACCACTTGCAATGCTGTTACCTGCGTTGACACCTGCTCTGAAGTTACTTGTTCCTGCTGTATTTGTAACAAGGTCTGCACCTGTGCCTATTTGCACATTATCGTTTCCACCATCAACAAACAAAGCATCTGTTACGCCATTTGTTTCAACTCTGAAGTCGATATCTTGACTGTCCTCGTTAAATACCATTGAAGCGGCACCAGCATCAGTATTTACGAATGACTGTATTTCTCTGCCTGTTCCACTTAAATAAGCTGTCCAAGCAAACGATACATCTTCACTACCATCTGTAACATCTCGCATTCTAGCTGTAAGATTAAGAAAGTCATGCTATGCCCCCGCAGAATTTTCACTAGTCCAATCTATAGCACCTATTAAATCATCATCAGCAGGTGAACTAGAGTTTCTATATAATTTTAAAACTGGTCCAACATTAGCATCTGCATCTGTAGATATTAATGAAAGTGTATCTGTATTATCAGCCACCGTAATCGTAGCGCCAGCAGAAGATGTAATAGCTCCATCTACTTGTAGTGTTGAAGCCATGTCAACCGCACCATCTATGTCCACGACATCTAAGTTCGCTGTACCATTTACATCAATAGAACCTTCTAAATCTATATCACCATTTACTATAAGATCATCTGTAACAGTTAAATCGTCTTGTACTTTTAGGTCTACTACAGAAAGACTAGCAAAAGCATCAACAACTGCTGCTCCACTACCAGCACCATCTAAATAAACTGCTTTTACATCTCCAGCTGGTATGGTCACATTGGCACCACTGCCTTGGGAAATAATTATATTTTGAGAACCACTTGTAGCGTTCTCAATAAATTGCATCCTATTAATTGTGTTCGGTGCAATCGTAATCGTACAAGCTGAATCTAATGTGCCTGTGTATTTAACATACATAGCCCTTACAGGATCAGTAGCTCCGTCTGCTATTGTTGAGGTATGAGTGTCTGCATTAGTTGTTATGCCTTCTGTTCCGTAACCCAAAGCTTCACCAATTAATTCTAAGTTTGTATTTGTTGTCGTACCCCAAGTTCCTGACGCATCACCTGTCGCCATTTCGTTGAGTCTTAGATCATTTACGTATGTGCTTGCCATTCATTTTTCTCCTAATGCTGTTCAAATTATATCAGAAATCACAATTATGCAACCTCTGTCCAGTTCGCTGTCTGTGTTTCGCTTATTGTTTCATAATCTGGGTTCTGTGTTTCGCTTATTGTTGCATAGTCTGGGGTCTGTGTCTCGCTTACTTCACCCCAAATTAAAATTACTCCCACGCTAGAGCTAAAACCAACCCCAACAAGTGATACATTAGCTTCTGCATCTGTGCTTACGGTTCCTTGTCCAGAGGTAATTCCAAAACCACTAACTTCTACTACTTCGTTTTCATAGATTATTACAGAGCCTAAAGCTGATGTTGTTACTAAAGTCCCTACGGTTACGTTAGCTTCTGCATCAACGCTAGGAGCTCCTAAACCGCTGGTTATGACTTGGGTGGCTGGTGTTACATTAGCTTCTGCATCTGTGCTTACAGAGCCTAAGCCACTTGTAATGGCTAAAGTAGGAGCTGTAACATTAGCTTCTGCGTCTACTGTTACAGTACCTAAACCGCTGGTTATGACTCCAACCGTAGTTAAATTAAGCGGTAATGGCTCTCCCCAAGTGAGCTGTCCCCAAGTCCCTCTGCCCCAACCGTTAATATTAGCCATATTTAACCACCGAGGTCACTTTTCACGATCTCGAGCTGAGACTTCATATCAGTAAGCTCTTCTCTAACTGGAGTCGTAATCCAGTCATAAGCCAAAATAGCGTCTATTTTATTTATAGTATAAATAACTCTTTCTAGTGCACTCACAGTATCTCTTTCCTACCTCCGTCTATTGCCGTGTCGATAGACTTACTTGTGTAATTTTGTATACTATCTGGCATGGAATTAGAAATCTTATATTTTTCTTGGGAAAGTTTACCAGCTGTCATAGCTGGTTCCGAAGAAGCCAATGTATCAGCAGCTTTCTTTTTGCCTGTAGATGAAGACTCTTGGCGAGTTGCTTCGGGCGAACAATATGCGGACATCACTATTGACGGAGCTAACATTGATAAATCAGAGTTTGAAAAGAAGTTTGGTGTCATAGGTGACACGCTTCCTGAGCTTCCTCGATTGGCATAAACAGCACCCCCGTAAGCAAATTTTTGAATAAGGTCGTCTCCTAGCCAGCTAGGATCAAGGTATTTTTTGGCATCACCGAAAATTTGATTTTGTTTATCGAGCAATACTTTTGCTCTTTTTTGTGCTGCGTAAGGGAATAAATCTACATCAGGAGTGCCATAAAGGGCTATTTGTCCACGGAAACCTTCATAAAGTGGGTGCGCTTTCTCAGCTGCTTTGTTCATAGCTTGAGGCACTATGCCTATTTCAGCTATTATTTGATTTCCAGCTTCATCAACGTATTGAATATTAAGTTTACGGTCAACATAACCGAACATGTTTATCTGATTGCCTGAATCTTTAGTTGGGTATTTTGTTGCTATTTTTCTGGCTATCTCATCAGCTTCATGGGCAGTTTCAGCTATAATTCTGGTTCTCATGCCATCAGTTATTTGTGTATGATCGCCGTTGTATTTAGCTTTAGCCTTTCTTAACATACTACTAGGTAGCTTAACGGTGCCGGGAAAGTGACCTGTTCTTATGTCAATATAACCATCATCAATTTCGGTAAGAAATTCGAACATATCAGGATCAGTGATTGGCTCACCCGGGCTGTTGGTGGTTCGTAAATTTAGATCATCAGCAATGTCTGATATTTCTTTCTGGAATTGAGTGTTGGTTTTTTTTGCCGTTTCAAATAGATCGTCTACTGTTCCCATACCGCTTTGGTGTAAATTAAAAGTCTTATCGAACTCTTTTTCCATTTTAGAGCCAAATTCTCTTACAGGTCCTTCAAATGTTGGATCGTTTACTTTGGGTTGTAGTTTTCTCGCATCTTCTGCTCTTTTGGTTTCTTTTGCAGCTTTTCTGATGGGCTCATTTAATTTATAAGATTCTTCGTTAGGAAAGCGTTTTATGGGGACATGATCTACACCTGATTTTTCTAAGGCTTCCAAAGTAGAGGAACCGCCAAGTTGTGTGAAAGTTCCATCACCGTTGTCTAAAACTTCTATGGGCTGTCTTTTTTGTTGCGCTACGCCTTTGTATTCAAAATCATTTGCTGAGGCAGTTAATAAATCTTCTGCTTGTTTAACTTTCTTGGGGGGTGAAGTTTTAGCTTTCTTGATTATGGATGATGTGGGTACCACTTCGGCGGATTGTTCTATGCCTTTTATTAGAGGAGTGCCCACTCGCTTCGCTATGTCGCCAAACAACGGAATTGCTCCTACGCCAGCTAGTGTAGCTATGCCTAAATTCTTAACACCAGACTTTAATTGGCTGGGCGCTTTACCCATACTAAAGACACTGCCCATGCTTTGTAATCCAGATTTTATATCTCTAACGCCTTCTCTGCCGTACTTTCCAGCCGTTGCTAAATCCATAGCCATGCCGGGTAATGTGAATCCAGCTGCTATTTGTCCAACTAAGGGTACGTTTTCTTCGTATGATTCAACGGCTTTGTCCAACAAGTCTTTGTCAGGCGCAAAAATGTCTACATCATCTGTTAAATTGGTAGCCATAATTTCATTATAGCTAAAATTATAAGATTAACTAGCGTTATGCAAGCCCTGTGCTTTTCTGGCTAGTATGTTGCGTACTTTCCAGTAAGGAAAGATGTCGTATTCTGGAAAATGAGCCACTATCTGTTTGGATATTCTTCTTGCGCCCAAGCCTTTTTTTCTTAATTTATAGATAAACTGTAAGACCTTTTGCTCTTCTTCATTCTCTACCAACTTCATTCTGCGCTTAACTCTTTTGCCTGTTTTGATCTTTTCTTCTTCCTTATCGTAACCAAAAGGAGCTGTGCCACCTATCGAATAGCCTTTAGGTGCCCAAGCCAATTTACCTTCTTTTAGTTTATCAACAGTAGAGCCGTGTTCTATTTCAGCCACTGCGGATAAGACCATAACCATAATCTTGTTGACCATCTCGTTCATGTCAAACTTGCTCTGCAAGCTGGCTTTATTCTTTTTCTTTGGATAAGAAATTGGCATATCGCCAAATTGCTCACACAGATAGTAGATAACTCCAGTCTCCTCAAAGATCGGTATGGTCTTTAAAAGATCACCAGACGATCTTGATAATCTGTCTAAGCGTGTCGATATAACAATGTCGTGTTCGTCTATGGTGTCTGTCAATCTTCTTGATTCTTCACGCTCATTAATAGGTATGGTTCCAGACACGCCAGCATCAACGAAAAACTCGTCAACTGGGCGATTAAACTTGGTCATGCAAAACTCGTTAATCAAATCTTTTTGCGTGTCGATTGAAATACCATTAATGGCTTGTTCTGTCGTAGACACTCGAACATAGCCGTAAATGTTATTTATTTGTTTATTGGGTGTAATCATATTTGCTCCTTATGGTATAAAAATTTATAATCTTTTGCAAATGTTTCACGTGAAACATCATCTAATTGCATCCTTGTAACCTAGATTTTCTAGGGTTGTGTAAACTCTTTTCCAGTCTATGTTAAGTGGTGCACTGTCTTGTGCTTCTTGTATAAACAGCGTTTCGTTGTTTTTAAACGTAACCGACCTGTAGTTCTTGTGCTCACCTTCGTAGATTATTTCAAAGCCGTGTTTGACCAATCTCCTTCTGGCTCTGTTGTAATAAACTTTTTTGTCTTTAGCTTCTTGACTTTGACCAGATTTTTTTACTCTTTTTCTTTCTGTTGGTTTGTCTTCACCCATCACGTTGGGTGGGCTGGTAAAAAGGAGTTCCCACACTTCAACAACTTCGCCAGCCAACCAGTAATAAGCGTCTTTCCAATTATCGTAAGTATCTTCCAGCTCCCATTCAAATCTCTCTGGAATTTGGTTGCCATATATCCAGCCCGTTTTTCTGACATAAAGCTCTAATCCCCAATGAGAGTCATATACTCTTTCGATCTCAAATTCAAATTTGTGAAGGTCACTATCAACTCCTAATGCCCATCTTTTTCTTTCCCAAGCTTTTAATAATTCTTTAGTCTTGGCTCTAAACTTATTATTTCTTTTTTGTTCTGGAGTTACTGCTCTTGATTTTGATTTTACTATCGGCGCTTTAGATATGTCGATGTCAGGTTGTTTGGATATTGCTACCCTGTCTTCTAAAGTTTTAAGCGATTTAAAATCCAATCCATATTCACCTAGAGTCTTTGCCATTCCTTTTAAGCAAGGTTTGTCTGGGTGGTAACGATTGATTAAGCCACAAAAGATTGCAACAAACTCAGGTCCGTGTTTGTCGTCAGTTATAACGTGTGCGTATTCGTGCAAGACCACGCCCCAAGTCAATGCCCAATCTCTTTTTAATTTTATCTTAGACTTGTTTGCCCAGCTCATTCCTCTGCCGTTAGAAAACTGGACTTGGGTTTCTTTAATTGCCCAATCGTTTTTAAATATTTTGTCTAGCTCTTTAATAATGTAAAGCACCTCTGATTCTGTAAGATCGCTTTTCTTTACCATCCAAGGTTCTGCGTTCTCCCAGTTATACAGTCTTTGTCTTTGGTAGTCTTTCATGCTTTTATTGCTTCCTCAAATGTTTCTGCCATGTAGTAGTAATCAGCATGGTCACTGCAAGCGTTTCTTCTGACAGGCAACTTGTTACCAATGTCTTCGTAAAGCAACTCAACATCATCTTGGTAGTTTGTCACTTCACACTCTCTACAGTGAAAACATCTTTTTGCTTTTGGGTCATACCCAAGCTCGCTCACCAAAAGGTGATAATGATTTAAGCTGGTGCTTATTACTTCTTTCCATTCACCTTTTTCTTCGTTCCAAAGATAAACTGGTTTGTTATATCCAAAGTCAACATCGGAAATCTTGAACTTGAATACTCTTCCTGTCCAATTTGGTTTAACTTCTATAATCATATTTCCTCCTTATTTATCATCACAAATACAGTATATAGTAAATGCGTGTCGTTGTATACATTTTTATTAAAATAAATTAACACTTATTAATAGTTGTAATTATTTGTAATTAGTTTATTATGGCAACTTCATTAACTAAACGAGGAAAATAAAAATGGTAACTATAGTAAAACCAATAAAAGATGAAGATAAGACTTACGTTGATCCTTACTCAAGTGATCTTTTCTTTAACCACAACCTAGATAACTACAATGCGCTAGACATGGAGACTGCTTCTTATGAAGAGCTTTTTGAAGCTCTGGTTGCGGATGCCACTGAGTTCATCGAGATAGTGGATTCAAATTTTGGAGGGTTGAGCATTGACTACACTCCAGAAGATTACGCTAAGAACTTTATCGAGGAAAGACTTTAATTGAATGACAGGGTGCACTTCTAAAGCTGAGTATGGCAGTTGGCGAAATCGAGGTAAATGTGTGTGACGCTGTAGCACCCGCTGGGACTTTAAGTCCAGATTTCATAGACAGCTAATTTACCACTGTTATAAGAAAAAGGGCAGTCGAAAGATTGCCCTTTTTTTTGGGTCCAAAAATAGGACTAAAATTAATTAAAAAAACATGTGTAAAAAGTTGTACATATTTATAAATATATGTATAATGGATATGTGGATATGATAAATAACAATAAAGAAGGAGAAAAAATGACAAAATTTGCATCAGTAAAAAAATTAATAGACTTGAAAAGAAAACAAAGACATATCATTAGGTCTTTCAGGCAGTATGACAATATAAATAGTTACGCTTTTGATTTATGGATTGCTTCTGTACAAGTAAACAAGCACAAAAAAAAGTTAAGAAGAAAACAAGGGGAGGTGGCGTAATGACTAACAAGCGTTACTTAGAAAACTGTAAGCATCCAATCGTAGATTTCGCAGAAGCTGAAAGTCCTTATCAAGATAAAAATTATCTTATCGGTGATGAGGAAGACAGATGTTATCTTTGTTGCAAAGGCTTGAAAGACCCCAAAGTGTGGATTCATGCTTGTGAAGGTGGTGGAGAAGTTTGCCACCATGACGACAGTGAAGTTATAACCATGGAATACGGTTGTGGGGATTTGGGTTCTCATCCAATAGGTTCTGATTGTGCGAAAAAACTTGGGAAGATTTTAAAGAAAGAAAATCTTAGACCAGAAGATTACATTCATTACGATGACTAACAATAAAGAAGGAGGAAAAATGTCACATTTTGAAAATTACGCAGAAAGAGTTAGAAGGGCTGAAGCTATTTATAATGGTCAGTTTTACACTAAGTCAGCAAAGAAAGATGCTATGGATCAGCTTAACAGAGCTTACAACGGACTTAAAAAAGCAGCAGACAAATGTTACAGAAATAAACTAAAAGAAGAGTTGGGCACAGACTTTAGTTATATGAGTCCTGAGTATGAAGCCT
>Ga0098044_1001966_pt1 | contig 10728 bp, 4 predicted proteins | sample 10_taG_FD_75053 | JGI IMG/M metagenome (GOLD analysis project Ga0098044, IMG submission 75053) | Marine viral communities from the Subarctic Pacific Ocean - 10_ETSP_OMZ_AT15264 metaG | ecosystem: Environmental > Aquatic > Marine > Oceanic | place: Pacific Ocean | collected 2015-01-16 | reverse complement strand
TCCACAGCCTCCTACAGATGTTATTGATAGAGATAAAACTAGACAAGCTACTCAAGAAGTTGTTGCTTCTACTAAAATACCTGATCCTAGTTTAACTGATTCTTCAATTAGCGGAGCTGTTGTAGAGCAACAAGATAGACCTCCAATACAAACAGCACAAGTTTCTCCAATAACTATGGAACAAGCTGCTGTTGCAGATACTGCTCAAGCGCAAGCTCCTGATGCTATAACTGCTTCTACTATGGAAGCTTCTCAAATAGCTCCTCAACAAGATTTAACAGGAGCAGTAGGCGTAGTTAGTCCTGATTCTTTAGCAGACGCAGCACAAGTACAAAGAGTTGCGCCTATCGAAGGAGCAGATGTAGAGATTAAAGAAGGAGCTTTAACTGCAAGAGTAATAGGCACAGTAAGCCCTGAAGCAATGGCTACAGCGGCTCAAGCTGCAGGTACAACTTTATCAAGAGTCACAAGAGCTAAGAAACAACTCCGAAATTCAGGCATGTCTGAAGAAGCTATTACTGCTCTAGGTAATGATCCAGAAGCTCTTGAAGATCGTTTAATGGATTTAACAGAACAAGAACGTGGAGTTATAGGAAATTTACCAGAAGAAGCTCTAGTATCTAATCAGCTCGATAGTCTTTTAAAAGGCATGGAGAACGGGGAGATACCTACATGGGCTGGTCCTGCAGTAAGTGCTGTAGAACAAATGCTAGCTGAAAGAGGTCTTGAAGCCTCTAGTGTAGGTAGAGATAATTTATTTAATGCTATAATACAGTCGGCTGTTCCTTTAGCTCAAGCTAATGCTCAAGCTATTCAAGCTAACGTAGCACAAACAAGAGAATTAGAATCTAGAGAAGAACTTACTAATGTACAGCTAAAACAACAAACAGCTCTACAAAACGCTTCTAATGTATTTCAAATGAATATGGCTCAGTTTAGTGCTGACCAACAAACAGCTCTGTCTAATAGTAAGTTTTTACAAACAGTAGGCTTAACTGAAGCAACTAACGAGCAGCAGGCTATAATTCAAAATGCTATGTTAATGTCTCAGGCTAATTTAGCTGAAGCAGATTTTTATCAACAAAAACAAATGCAAAATGCTCAAGCTTTTTTACAGACAGATATAGCAAATCTGAATAACGAACAACAAGCTATGGTTCTTTCTGCACAACAAAGACAACAAATATTGCTTTCTAATCAGTCTGCTGAAAATGCTTCAAGACAGTTTAATGCAACAAGTGAAAATCAAACTCAACAATTTATGACTTCATTAGCCTCACAAATTGAACAGTCAAATACAGCTCAAGCTAACGCTATGGCGCAGTTTAATACACAACAAATAAACCAACAGCAAGCACAGCAAGCAGGCATTAATGCAGACCTAGCTAAAACAAATGCTTCATTAGCTAACGATATTACTAGATTTAATGCACAAATAGAATTTAATAGAGATAATTGGAACGCGCAGAATAGAGCCGCAGTAGAACAGTCTAATGTTGCTTGGAGAAGACAGTCTAATACAATTAATACAGCAGCATCAAATACAATAGCTATGCAAAACGCACAAAATGCTTTTGGTCTTACAAGCGCTGAGCTATCTTATTTATGGCAAGAAGCTAGAGATAAAGCTAACTATTCTTTTCAAGCAGTAGAAAGAGAAGCAGACAGAAAAGTAAGTTTACTTTTAAAATCAATAACAGCAGAAGGAGAAGCTACTGTACAGGCTGCCGCATCTAAACAGTCTAATACACAACTTCTTTTTTCTACAGCAATTAGGGCTATGTTTGGCGGCCCGAAAGAATGAGACTAATAAGAGGATATAACCATGGGATTTTTTAAAAAATTATTTAAAGGTATTAAAAAGGTTGTCAAAGGTATTGGCAAAGTAGTAAAGAAAGTAGTTAAAAGTAAAGCTTTTAAAGTAGTAGCTGCGGTAGCGTTAGCAGTAGTCGCTCCTCAACTAATACCTACGATAATGAACGGGATAAGTACAGCCGGAGCTTGGGCCGCTAATACTATAGCTACAGGTGCTTCGGCTGTCTGGTCAGGAGTACAAGCAGCAGGTTCAGCACTTATGTCAGGAGCAAGAGCAGTAGGAACAGGAATAAGAAATTTTGGAGGCAGAGTTTTTCAAAGTGTTACCGATACAATATCTAGAGGCGTGGAGTTCATGCAAGGACAAGCAGGATTTAAACCTGCTACAAAAGAATTTATAGGTAATAAAGCTCTTAGTGGTACAGTAGATATGACAACAGGTAAAATAGTTCAAAAAACTGCTGAAAAAACACTAGGAGAAAAATTTATCGGCGGTTTAAAAACGCAAGCAGTAAAAATGGCTGACGCTACAATAAAAAATGCTGCAAAAGGAGGAGATGATCCTACAGGACAAGGCGCTGTTCAACAGTTTAGATATGTAGATGAAGATACTAGAGTAGATACAAGCGCAGGATATGAGCCATTAACTTCTTTAGGTTTTGGTATTCAATCTCCATACTTAGGATACGCAGGAGGACAACAACTGTTTGGTAGCCCTAGAATAAATCAACAAGGAAATGTAGAATGATAGATCCTCAAACACAAGAAAGCGCAGAAAACTTACAGGCGATAGCTAAAATAGGAAGACCAGTTCCGGGAGAGTCTTTAACTAATAGTCCTGAACAGCAGTATCCTTGGGAAAGCCCTCCTGTATATACAGATCTTCCTTCAGCTATAGATGCTTTATTGGTAGAGTTATGTGAGCCTGAAATATTTCATCAGCTTGTAGACTCTATGCGGGCAGGTTTTCCTGTAGGGGATATGGCAGAACAAGTATTATTTGAAGGGTTCAGTAAAGGGCAATGGAATCCTGATCTTATGTTATTGCTTGTAGAGCCTACAATGTATATTTTAATAGCTCTTGCTGATATGGCAGATGTAGAGCCTCGTATAGATTCTGAAGAAGAACCTAATGATCCTGAAGAACAATTAAGCAATATAGAAAAAGCTATAGATATAGCAAAAGAAAAAGTAGTTCCTTCTCAAATACCCGCAGACATATCTAAAAAGGTAGAAGAGAAGGCTGTAAAATTAGAATTGCCTACAAAAAGTTTATTAAGTAAAGAGGAAGAATAATGGCAGAACAAACAAGTGTAGAGTTAGGTAAAAGTTTATTATCGCAAGCACAGAGTAGAACTAGGCGTTTGCAAAAAAGCGCCGACAAAAAGTTTTACGGCGCGTTAGCTATTCAAGGCTACGATGCCTATTCTAAAGCTAAAGGTGTTAAAGCCTATGAAGAATTATATAATTCTTTCGAGCCTTTAATTAGTCAAAGAGCAAATGAGCTTGAACAAAGTACTGCTTTTAAAGCTACACACAATGCTTATTTAAAACCTTCAGGACAAAATGCTCCAGTATTTGGCGCTAATCAATGGGAAGAAGCTTTACTTTATAATCACGTTATGACACAGGTTAGAGCAGCAAAAGTCGGAGATTCTAGTTTAGATATAGATGTTCAAAAAGAGATGGAGAAAGTTAGAAATAAAAAAGAATGGCAAGATTATATTAAATCTTATGGTAACAAATTAACAGCTGCTAATTCTATGAAACTAACTAAAACTATAGACGAGAAAGGTGAAATTATTTATAGCGATCCTATCATAACTAAACTACAAAAAGTAGCTAAACAAATGTCTAAGAGCTATGGTATTATGCCTGATCTATTAAGAGTATTAGGAGTAGGTACAAGCGCAGATTTAGCTACACAAACATTTAAAGATAGAAAAGGTGTTTCTTATGAGATACTTTTACCTGAAGCAGATACTCTAGCTAAACAAAAACTACAAGCTGCACTACTTGCAGAAATGGAACGTGGTACATTTGATGAAGCAAGTGAAGCTGAGATAGCTGCTGGATTAACTTCAGTACAATCTAGCCTTACTCCTGCATCTAAATTTGAAATAGATTTAGCTAAGTTATCTAAAATGTCTGACATAGAAGATTCTGTAAATGATATACAGAATGGAAAAACAGCATATCCTGCTTATATTGAAGAAGCGGTATATACAACTGCAGATGGAACAGAACACGACTATACTACAATATTAGAATCTTTTGATACTGAATTAGAAAGAGACAACTTTTATAGAGATTGGAAAAGAACTGCAGCTCAAATGTATAATGTTATAACAGATCCAGAAATTACAGCTCTTGGTGGAGGTATAACTCAAGATCAATTTATGCAAATGTCTTTTGAAGAATTATTAAGAAGAAATAAAACTACTTTAGAAGCAGGAACTTTATTTGGCATAAATACTAGATATGAAAGTATGAGTCCTGCAGAACAATACAATCTTGTTGCAAGTATAGTAGAAACCTATACTGCAAATGAAGAAGATAATTTAAGTGAAGAAGAGCAACGAGCTATTGAAGAAAGAACACAACAACTTGAACAAGCTACTAATGCAGTAAGTCAAAAAGAGCCTAATAATCCTGTTAATTTAGCTAAAAGAATACCTGAAGATTTTGTATTTTCTTCAGAAGAAGCAAAATCAAATCAAATTGAAACAGATATAAAAGATTTTAGAGAACAAGGATACTCTGATGAAGATATAGATATGTATAGATCTATAATGGAAGAAGTAGGAGTAGATCCTACAGCAGAAATACAAGGCACTATTCAAATAAATAATGAAGAACGTTATAATGAATTAGCTAAGGAGTTATATGGTGTAGAAAATTATGAGGATTTAAGTCCAAAACAATTTGAAAATATAAAAAATCCTACAGTAAGTATTAATGAATTAGCTAATAATATTACACAAGAGTATTATAACAAAAATCTTCCTTCTATGTATAATTATACTTGGGAAAGATTTGTAACAAATCCTGAAGATCTTAGTACTGTTAAAGAAATGCGATCTTACAAAGATGCTGCCGAAAAAACTCCTTTTAATATAGCTAAAGAATGGTGGAAGGAACAAGGAGTATCTATTAATAATTTTAAAGCTATAAGTAAATATTTATATAATGATAATATATCTTTATTAGGAACTTTTAGAGAATTAAATTTTGATCCTGTAGCTTTTGCTTTTCAACAACAAGGATTAAAACTTCCTGATATGAATTTATCTTTAAAAGAAAAAGTAAGTAATAGTTTATTAGATAAGGCTTAACTAATGTCTATACCTGAATTTTATAGGCAGTTTGCTCCTACAAGTACTGCAGAAACTTTTGAAGAAAGAAAACGCAGAAAAGAACAAGAAGAACTTGTTGAGATGCAATCTACTATAAGTGTACCTAAAACAACTATAGAAGAACCTAGAACTCAAGAATCTAATATACCTGAGTTTTACAGGCAGTTTTCTCCTACCCCTAAAGAAACTATTGTTAAAGAAAAACAAGAGTCTACTATACCTGAGTTTTATAGGCAGTTTAAACAAAAAGAACCTACAGACTCTACAACCCTACCTGCTCCAGTTAAGTATGATCGTACATATAGTCTTGATGATTTAGATAATGATGAGTACTTTCAAAAAAGAGCGAAAAGATTTTTAGAATCTATAGGTACAGACGAAGATATATATGAAACACTTAGAGACTCTGATTGGAGCATTACTGATGCTTTAGCTAGAGCCTATGATTCTGGTAAGTGGACAGAACAACAAAAAGCAGACTACAAATATTTAAGAAATACTTTTGATAAAGCAGAAGTAGGAGGCTTGGGCCATATACTCGAAGCTACTAAAGATATAGCTATTGATATTGTTGCTGATCCTTTAAACCTTATAGCAGGTTTATTTATTGTAGGCTCTGGAGGCGTAGGAGTAGCAGGAGCTACTGCAGTTAGTAGGATAGCAGCTTCACAAGCACTTAAAACCGGAGCTAAAAAACTTGCAAATCAAAAAGGATTTAGAGCTGTAAGTATGGGGTTGACTGAAGGTGCTTATGATGCGGGGCTTATAAATGTAGGTACTCAATTAACAGAAATACAAACAGGTGTAAGGCAAGCCGGTACAGAATTTAGTATGAAAGAAGCTGGGCTAGCTGCAGGGCTTGGTGCAACTGCTGGTGCGACTTTAGTTGGAGGCGCACATAAACTAGCTAACTATATGCTTCGTAAAGAACATGATAAGTTAGTAAAGACTTATGATTTAGATGATGAATTAATAGATGAAGCAGGAGAAATAAGCGCAGAAGCAGTATCTCAGTTTAAATCTAATGTAAAATGGGCGCATAAAATTACATCTCAAACTGTAGGTAAACCCTTAACAGAGTTTATTGAAGATGCTAAAAATAGTCCTATTATGAAACAGCTTCTTTTAAACTTTAGACACGATACCTTTAGAAGAATATTTAGCGCTAGATCAGAAAAGATAGATGTAGCAAATATGACATTTAGTAGAGATGCAGACAAAACTAGTAACACTTATGCATTCTTTGTTAAGAAAGCTTTACAGAAATTAGAGTACGGTAAAGAAGGAGATACTTTTCTAAAAAGATTTTTTAATCCTAATTTAAAACTTACAGAAGAAAATGATTTAGCTGTATGGTCTTTATTAGCTAGAGGAGATACGTTAGATAAATATATGACAGTTACTCCTGTAGATATAAACAAACCTTTACATTCTGTAAATACAAAAACACTTCAACCTATTCATTCTCCTACACAGGCTTCTGGAATACCTAAAAGAAACAGATTATCTAAAGAAGAGTTTCAGTTTTTAAGGCAATATAATGCAAATCAATTAGAAGCCGCTGCTAAAATTAGATACTTTTTAAAACAGGCGCATAAAGAGGCGAGTAATATTGATGCTGTAGATCCTAAAACAGGACTACTTATTAAAGAAGCGCCAGTATATGCAGGAGGAAAAATAGTACAAATACCTCTTATATCTATAAAAGAAACTAATCCTGAACGCTATGCTAGGATTAAAAAACAACAAAAAAGTGAAAATCCTTTTAGTACTAATAAACAAATAGATGAAACACAAATAGAGAAAGTAGTTCCTTTTTCTTTATTTGAAACAGGACAACAATTAGATAACTATTTACCAAGAAAATATATTGGTAAAGTTATGAAAGAAAAAGAAGATATATTTGTTCCTGCATTAGCTAAAACAAGTCACGCTTTGCCTAAAAGTCAACCTAAAATAGAAGAAAAAATATTAGTAGAGTCAGTACAAAAACATATAGGAACAGCAGGTAGAGAAAGAAAATATATCCCTGATCCTAGTACTGGAGAAAAAGTTAAAGTTTATAAAAATGAACTAACTGAAGATCAAGAATACTTTTTTAATTTAAAGACTAAAAATCTTCCTCATATTAAAGAGCGAGTAGCTAGAGGAGAAAATATAGACGATATAGATGCTGAATTTTTATTTAAACGATATGATAGTTTTGAAGATATGGCTATTGCTGATATTAATAGAACATTAAAAGGAGATCTTGACTTAGATAAATTAAATGCTAATCAATGGAATAAAATTACAGAAATGGCTAGTGAATATAAAGCACAAGCCTTGTTTGATGATTTTCTTCAAAAAGAAACTACGCCTATATACCGAAAAACTTTAAACGATTTTTACGCGGAAAATAAAATAGGCAAAACAGAATTTTTAAATCCTAGAATATGGAACGAGCTTGATGATAAGTTTTTAATAGATAATGGTTTTATACAAACAGATGCAGCGTCTATTTTAGAAGATTATGCGTGGAAATTAGGACACAAAATAAACGAAGAAAAATATTTTGGATATGGCAATAATTATGTATTTAGATATTTAGAACCTATTAGAGAAGAATTAATTGAAAAAGGATATGATCCAGTAAAAGCAAAAGAATTAACTGAAAAACTTTTACAAGCTAGAGATTACGCAACAGGCGGTAGATATGCTAATACAGATTTATCTGATCTACAAAAAGGACTTTATGATGGTATTAAAGTTTCTCAAATATTAGCTCATCTTCCTCTTGCTACTTTATCAAGTATTACAGAACCTCTTATTGCATTAGGGCGTTCAGACTTAGTAGATACTCCTGCTTTTGTTAAAGAGTTTAGTAAAGGAATAGGTAAGTCTACTAAGAAAAGCGCACAAAGATTTTATAATCACATGCAGGCTGCAAGAGGAAAAGAAGTTAAAGGCTTTAAAGACTTGTCAGATGAAGATTGGTTAGATGCCTATCGAGCAGGTGTAGCTACTGAACAAGCTATGATGACTAAAATTGAAGGCATGTTTGCTGAAGGTATGCAAACAGGTAAAGCTAAAAATATTATAAACGCTTTCTTTAATATAAACTTTCTACAGCAATGGACACAAGGAGTACAGCTAGGCGCTTTTAATTATGCTAAAGAAAGAAGTATAAGAATATTAGGAGAACTAGCAGAAGATAAAAATGTTTATGGAATAAAGCTAACTAGAAATTCTAGAAATCGTAGAGCAGAACAGTTAAGAGAAATAGGAATAGAGCCTAAACAAGGTGTGGCCGCATACCGTAGAGCCGTAGATAAAGACGGAGTATTTAATAAAGAATCTTTTAAAGAAGATTCATTTTATGATACTGAATTTACATCGGCTGCAGCTTTATTCTCTAAAGAGATTATATTAAACCCTAGTGCTGCAGAACTAAATAAACCTATGTGGTTTAATCAGCCCGGAACAGGAATTTTAGTACAGTTCGCAGGCTATCCTACAGCATTTAATAATACAGTTCTTAAAGGTTTTGCTAGAGATGTAATAAGACATCCAATGTCTAATGCTCCTAAAGTAATTGCTGCTTCTGGTATGATGGCGGGTACTGCTACAATAATGAACTGGTTAAGAAGTGGAGGTGAAAGCCTAAAAAATAGAAAAGATTCTGAAATTATTATTCAGTCTTTTGAAAGGCCGGGATTATTAGGATGGCTTCAATATCCTTTAAGATACTATGAAGGTACTCAATATGGTGCAGGATTTATTGGTTCTGGTTTAAAATCTGTATCAGGGCCGTTTGTGGGAGATGTTGTAGATGGTATAGCATATAGACAGCCTTGGTTTTTAGTAGCAGGAGCTAACTTGCCCGGATATGGCGCATTAAGCCCGCAAGCAAAAAGAGATTTTAAAGATATGTTAAGGCGTATTTTTGACAAAAAAGAATCTGATCCTAGATTTAGAAGAGCTAAAGGAGGTGAAGTAATAGGTGTTCCTAATGTAAAAGAAGAGCCTGATGAACTTAAAATGCGAGGACTTCCTTATAGTTATAGCGAGTTAGCGGGCCATTTATTCCAAGATGAGGAAGAACGAGGAGCTTTTGCAGAAGGAGGAAAAGCTTCTATTACAGAAACAGATGAAATGTATAGTTATCTTACTAAAGATGAAGATGCTTACAATATACAGTTAAATAAAAATCCTATTAATATCTACGCAGAAGAAGAGTTACCTGATTTAGAAGTAAAAGAAACATACTTCACAGGCTTTAAAGGCAACACAGTTTCTGATAGGCTAAATAGTGTAAGACAGTCTACTACTATAGGTCTTCCTGTAACTACAGATAAAGCTAAAGCCAGAGGTGTAGTACGCACAGCAGGTAAAATTAAATTTAATAATGTATTAAAGCTCAATATAGATACGGCTACTCCTGATGCAGTACAAGCAGAGATTAATAAGAACATGGATAGTATTATTAAGATCGAAGATAAAGTACTGGCTAAAGAAATTATTAAAGCTACTAACGATAACTTAGCCCTTAGAGATGCTGTTCTTAATAAAGATCCTGATAGAACTCCTGAAAAAGAAGCTGTCATTGCTAAGAATAAAAGTTTCTTAGTAAGACATCAGTTACTTAAACTAGGCTACGATGCTTTAGAGACTAACGAGGGCTATACGCTCCTTAGAGAAAACCAATTCTTAGCTACAGATATTATGGAAAGAGGTTTTAAAGGGGGAGGATTAGCTTCTACATTAAACAGAAGGCAACAGTATGGTGTTGGCGGTATTGCTTCTAAGTTAGCACAAAGATTACTTAAAAAACAAACTGCAAAAAAAATAGAAACACCTTTTGAAAAAGTAACTCCAGAAAACTATAAATCTCTTTTTGGAGGCTCTCACGTTGATGCAGAGTATCTTGCTTATCCTAAATACGCTGCATTAAAAGGTAAAAAAATAGATATAGTTGATATGAAACCTGATGAATATATAAAAGAATCAGCAAAACTTTTTAACACTTCACCTAAAATTTTAGAAAAAAATAGAATAGAAGATACTGCTGGATGGGGTGGTCAAGAACTTATTGATAAAATAAAAAATAGTATGAAACAAATAATGGAAGGTAAAAAAGTAAAACTTGGAGGCAGTGAGTATGATAGTTTTGCTCCTGTTGCATTATATGCTAACAAATCACAAGAAGGTTTACATAGAGCAATAGCAGCAAAACAATTAGGTATTAAAAAAATACCTGTTATTGTTGAAAAAAATATAAAAAAAGTAGATCAAGGTATAGGTTATAATTATTTCAAAGAAATGGATAGAGTTGAGTATAACAAAGGTAATTTAGTAAACAGATTACAACAAAGGAACATCTATGAATAAAGAAAAACTAATTGAAGAACTTAAACGTGACGAAGGTGTAGAACTACGACCTTACAAATGCTCGGCAGGATTTTTAACTTTGGGTGTGGGTAGAAATATAGAAGAACGTGGTATTACTATGGATGAGTCTGACTATCTTCTTGCCAACGATATAACAATTTGTGAAGAAGAAGCCACAAGAGTTTTT